>Ga0247741_1002309_pt1 | contig 10633 bp, 10 predicted proteins | sample UWRJL213509R2_FD_180945 | JGI IMG/M metagenome (GOLD analysis project Ga0247741, IMG submission 180945) | Plant litter microbial communities from Arlington Agricultural Research Station in Wisconsin, United States - UWRJ-L213-509R-2 | ecosystem: Environmental > Terrestrial > Plant litter >...
GATCGTTGCTACGACGTCAACGACAGGCCTGACGGTACGCTGCGAACTCGATGAAACCCATTATCCCGCCGGCATCAAGATTGCCGATGCCGTCATGCCCGCGCTCAACATCATCACCGACGAGTTCCATGGCGAATGGAACTATACTATCAGACCAAATTCCTGAATTCCGCAGCGGTAAATCGTCGACGCTTCCCTAGTCGTCCTTCGGCCACTAAGGCGATTCCGGCTCCCTACTCTGCGTTAAGGTGGTAGAGGTTGCCGAAGAACTCGTCGAAGCCGTGGTTGGTCGGCAGGTATTCGTCGCGGTCACCTAGATGGTTTTTCTCGAACTGTCCCGTGGCGTAGCCCAGCGGCTTGAGCGCCTGAGCGATGGTGATATCGCCCGGTTGCAGCCCAACCGAGGCGCCGGGAGCGCCCACTTTGCAGCGACCCGTCCGAAGGCACGTCTGGCCAGTGATGAACGTGGAACGGGCAGTATCGCGTTTACCAAGAGGTTCGAGAACCGATTTGCCGTTCGTCTCATCGCCTACAATTTCACCAGCCGGCCAGATATTTTGGATGTGCAAATTCGGCATTCCTTGGCCTTCATTCAACTGTCGAATGCCTTGCGCAGGTCAAGCGGCTCTTCGCGATTGACTTGCGCTCTCTCCCGGTATTATCTTATTACAAACCATATAACATAATAGTGGAACAACAGACCGGGAGAACTATGATGAAGCTAAGACACGCCTTGTTTTTGGCAACTGCGCTTGTAGCCCTGCCGTCCATCCTCGCTGCCCAGGAGAGGGGCGGTGTCATCAACGTCGCGACGATCGGGGAGCCGCCGACGCTGGACCCTATGGCTTCAACAGCCGACCTCGTCGGAATTGTTACGCAGCACATCTTCGAGACCCTCTACACATTCGACAAGAAGTGGAACGTCACGCCACTACTGGCGGAAGCGATGCCGGAGATCAGCCCAGATGGTAAGATCTACACGATCAAGCTTCGCGCCGGCATCAAGTTCCACGACAACTCCGACATGACGGCCGAAGACGTCGTCGCTTCCTTGGCCCGTTGGGAAAAGATCGCCTCCCGCGGTAAGCAGGTCGCAGGCTTCATCGATTCAATCGCCGCCGTCGATCCGATGACGGTGAAGATAGTGCTGAAGCAGCCATATGCTCCACTGACTTCCCTGCTGGCATTCAACAATTCGGCGGCTATCATTCTCCCGTCCGAAAAGCAGGCCGAGCCGATGAAGGAGTTCATCGGTACGGGTCCCTATATGCTGAAGGAGCGCAAGGCTGATCAATATATCCAGCTTGTTCGCTTCGACGGCTACAAGTCGCGCGACGGCGAGAGCGACGGATACGGCGGCGCCCGCCACCAATATCTTGACGAAATCCGTTTCGTGCCCGTGCCTGACGCCAATACCCGCGTCGAGGCAGCAGTTTCTGGCCAGTACGACTATGTAGATTCGATCCCAGTCGAATCCTTCGACAAGCTGAAGGCGTCAAGCGCATCACAGCCTGTTATCCTGAAGCCATTCGGCTACCCGGTCTTCGTCTTCAACACGAAGGAAGGTGTCGCCAAGAACGTCGAGGTGCGCAAGGCAATCCGACAGGCATTGAGCATGGAAGACATGCTTGCCGCCGCTTTCGGCAGCACGGATTTTTATGCTCTCGACGGCGACATCTATCCGAAGCCATTTGCTTGGAACACCAATGCAGGCGTTGAGGGAAATTACAACGTTGCCGATCCGGAAGGTGCCGCAACCGCTGCGAAGGCAGCCGGCTATAACGGTGAGCCGATCCGGATCCTCACAAGCCGTCAGTACGAATTCCACTACAAGATGGCACAGGTCGCCGCTGAGTATCTGAAGCTTGCCGGCTTCACGGTGGATCTGCAGGTGGTCGACTGGGCGACGCTGACGCAACGTCGTACGGACTCGAAACTCTGGGATATTTACATCACCCATAGCCCATTCCTGCCGGAACCTGCGCTGATTGGATCGCTGTCGCCAAGCTCGCCCGGCTGGTGGGATACGCCCGCTCGTAAAACGGTCGTCGACGCCTTCACTTCCGAAGTCGATCCGCAGAAGCGCATCGCGCTTTGGGCGGACGTCCAGAAAGCGATGTACGACGAGTTGCCTTACATGAAGATCGGCGATTTCAACGCGGTCTCGGCGAAGTCGACAAAGTTAGAGGGCGTCGATCCGGCCCCGTGGCCGTATTTCTGGAACGCGTCCGTCACGAAGTGAGCCATCACAGGATACCGGCGCTGGTCGGCGGTATCCTTCTCCCATCGGCCACCGGGAAGCACCCATGATACGCTACATTCTCCAGCGCCTCGCCGGCATGATCGTCGTGATGTTTCTTGTCGTCACGATCGTCTTCGTCATCGTGCGCGTCACGCCGGGCGATCCCGCCGCCGTCATGCTTGGTCCTGATGCAACAAACCAGGACATTGCCGATTTGCGAGCTAGTCTCGGCCTCGACCGATCCCTGCTTGTTCAGTACGTCTACTACATAGGTCAACTGCTTAAAGGTGACCTTGGCCAGTCAATCTTTCTCAATATGCCAGTCACCTCAGCGCTGCTCGACCGTGCCGAGCCGACTTTTTTCCTCACTATTTTTTCGCTTCTGATCGCCAGTGTCATCGCGCTACCGATCGGTATTTATGCCGCCTACCGGCGCGGCTCGTTCATCGATCAGGCGGCGACCACGCTGGCAATGTTCGCGGCGAGCATTCCCAGCTTCTGGCTCGGGTTGATCCTGATGCAGACGTTTGCTGTGCGCTTCGGCATGTTCCCCGTCTCAGGCTACGGGGGGCCGGGTTCCACCTTTATCGATCGCATGTACCACCTGACCCTGCCGGCCTTCGCGCTCGGGATTGTCTCTTCAGCCCTGATCTTGCGCTTTACCCGCGCCTCGATGCTCGATGTTCTCGGCGACGACTACATCCGCACCGCCCGTGCCAAAGGGTTGGTCGAACACAAGGTGATCCTCAAGCATGCACTGAAGAATGCGCTGATCCCGATCCTTACCGTTTTGGGTCTAACCGCCGCCGTACTGATATCGGGCGCAGTCGTGACCGAGACGGTATTCGGCCTACCAGGGGTCGGAAACCTTGTCGTCACTGCGGTTTTGCGCCGCGATTATCCGGTCATACAGGGCGCGCTCCTGGTGATCGCGGCTCTCTACGTCCTAATCAATTTTGCGATCGACATGCTCTATCTGCTCATCGATCCAAGGGTGCGCTACTGATGACGGATATCTCGATCAAGCCAGCGGAAGGTGAAAGCCGCAAATTCGTCCGCCGCTTGCTGAAACGTAAGACGGTTTTTATTGGACTGGTCATCCTCTTCATCTTCGTCTTGTTGGCGATATCGGCTCCATGGGTGGCACCGTATTCGCCTTCGAAACTTTCGATCGTCAACCGTCTCAAGCCTCCGAGCGGCACCTATTTCTTCGGGACCGATGAGTTCGGCCGCGATGTGCTTTCAAGGACGATCTATGCCGGGAGGCTATCATTGCTTGTGGGCGTCGCAGTCGTCGCGTTGTCAGCGGTCATCGGCGTCACGCTCGGTCTTCTCGCGGGCTTTTTTAAGAACCTCGACACGCCGATTGCCCGGCTGATTGACGCCATGATGGCTTTTCCGGATATCCTGCTCGCGATCGCGCTCGTCGCAGCTCTTGGACCATCGCTGACGACGGTGATCATAGCGCTCTCGGTGGTGTACGCGCCGCGTCTGGCCCGTATCGTTCGAGCCTCGACGCTTGTCATCCGCGAACTCCCCTACGTCGAGGCGGCACAGGCGCTCGGCATTTCGACTTTCCATATCATGACACGGCACGTGCTTAAAAATCTGCTTTCACCAATCATGGTGCAGGCCACGTTCCTATTTTCCAGCGCGATGCTGGCTGAAGCCGGGCTCTCGTTTTTGGGCTTGGGGGTCAGTCCTGAAATTCCCACATGGGGAACAATGATCTCCGCGGGCCGCCAGTACATAGGACAGGCCGACTGGATGACGCTCTTTCCCGGCGTCGCCATCATACTCTCCGTGCTCTCGCTGCAAATGGTCGGCGACGGGCTGCGCGATATGCTCGATCCAAAACTGCGAAAGGACCTTTAAATGACCGGTGAAACATTGGGCAAGCCGCTCCTCCTCACCAACGTCAAACCCATGGCTTTCGGTAACGACACGCCTTCTAATCTAGTTGATATCCTCGTCGACCGCAAAGGCAAGATCGTCGAGATCGGCCCACAGCTTACGGTGACTGAAGATGTCACCCGCATCGATGGCAAAGGCGCCTGGATCTCTCCGGGCTGGGTGGATCTGCACGTCCATATCTGGCACGGCGGCACCGATATCTCTATTCGCCCGTCAGAATGTGGCGCTGAACGCGGCGTCACAACACTTGTCGACGCCGGGTCGGCGGGCGAGGCCAATTTCCACGGCTTTCGCGAATATATCATCGAGCCCTCGAAGGAACTTATCAAAGCCTTCCTTAATCTTGGTTCAATCGGGCTCGTCGCCTGCAACAGAGTGGCAGAACTGCGTGACATCCGGGATATCGACCTCGATCGGATCTTGGAATGCTATGCAGAAAACAGCGAGCATATCGTCGGCCTGAAGGTGCGTGCCAGCCATGTTATCACCGGCTCGTGGGGTGTCACACCCGTCAAGCTTGGCAAGAAGATCGCCAAAATCCTGAAGATCCCGATGATGGTGCACGTCGGCGAGCCGCCCGCACTTTATGACGAAGTACTTGAAATCCTCGGACCTGGCGATGTCGTCACGCACTGCTTCAACGGCAAGGCGGGCTCCAGTATCATGGAGGACGAAGATCTCTTCAATCTCGCCGAACGCTGTGCGGGGGAGGGCATTCGCCTGGACATCGGCCATGGAGGCGCGTCCTTTTCCTTCAAGGTGGCGGAGGCGGCTATCAACCGCGGTCTTCTGCCATTCTCGATCTCGACCGACTTGCACGGCCATTCGATGAACTTCCCGGTGTGGGATCTCGCGACGACAATGTCAAAACTTCTGTCAGTCGGCATGCCGTTTGACAAGGTGGTCGAAGCCGTCACCCACGCTCCGGCGTCGGTCATAAAGCTTTCAATGGAAAACCGTCTGTCGGTTGGCCAACGCGCCGATTTCACGATCTTCGACCTGATCGATTCCGATCTCGAGGCGACCGATTCCAACGGTGACGTGTCCGTGCTCAACAAGTTGTTCGAGCCGCGCTACGCGGTCATCGGCAGCGAGGCGATTACGGCCAGTCGTTACATTCCTCGCGCTCGCAAGCTCGTGCGCCACAGCCACGGTTATTCCTACCGTTAGGCCGAAAAACAGAAATTGCATGACAGGAGTTCGCGTGAACACCCCCCCAGAACCCGCCCAAATCTACGACTCGCCTTATGAGAGGCTGGCCGCCCTCGGCATCAAACTGCCGCCTTCACCGCCACCCATAGCAAATTTCGTGACGCATGTGGTCGAGGGCAACATCCTCTATCTTTCGGGGCAGGGGCCGCGGGAGGCCGACGGCATCATGCATGCGGGCAAGGTGGGCTCCGAGGTCGGTATCGAGGATGCCTATCGGCACGCTCGACTGACCGGGATCAATCTTATCGCGGTGATGCATGATGCATTGGGCGATCTGTCGCGTGTCAAGCGCGTGGTGAAGCTCCTCGGCATGGTCAATGCGGTGCCCGACTTCCACGATCATCCGAGCGTCATCAACGGTTGCTCTGACTTGTTCATCGATGTTTTCGGCGAAAAGGCCGGCCAACATGCCCGGTCTGCAGTCGGGTTCGGTTCTTTACCCGGCAACATCACCGTCGAGATTGAAGCAATCGTCGCGCTTCGTGATTAGGGGAGGATATTAATGGTTGCGCCAGCCCATGACTTTTTCAATCCGTTCGGCCGACGAGCGCACATGCGCCGTGTAGTGGTTCTCGTCAGAAAAGGCCTTTTGCTCGGGAAGGACAATAGAAATGGTGGCAACGCACTGGCCGTCGCGATCGCAGATTGGAGAGGCGATACAGGCAACGGCATAGTCGGACTCGCCGGCCTGGATCGAAAGGCGGGACCGGAATGCCATAGCAGCCGCGCTCGACAGAACCTCGGGATCCATCTCGGCGCGACCGGTCGGGGAAGACTTGGCACAGCGAGCGAAAAGCTCAACGCGCTCGGTCTCCGGCAGGTGCCCTACGAGCAGCCGGCCCGACGCCGTCCAGTTCAGCGGAACACGGGTGCCGACGCGCGAGGCGACCTGGAAATGACTAGGGCCGTCGGCCATTGCAAGTACCAGCATATAGTCGGCGTCGCGACCGCAGACCTGAACAGTCTCGCCGGTTTCGCGGCAAAGATCGTGCATCTCTTGAGTGGCGACGCTCATGAAATCGAGCGATCTCGCATAGGCGAGGCCGTAGTGAAAGAGCCGCGGGCCGAGCCAGACCGAGCCGTCGGGATGACGGGTGAGCATGTTCTTTTCCACGAGGTCGTCGACAATCACATAGATCGTAGAAAGCGGGGCTCTCACCGCTTTTGCGATCGCGTAGCCGCCCGCGGGGGCACCCGTTTCGTAGAGGTAGTCGATGATCTGCAAGGCGCGATCAATCCCGCTGACGCGCGAACGGCGCACGACGCCGTCGTCGTTGCTGCCGGCAGAGGCGTCGGCGTCTCGGCCAACCGCAGTTGATGATTTTCCGTCCAAGTACACGCTCCTCAAGGTTGGATATAAGTGTATTACATTATTATGGCATAGCCGTCGATAGGGCAAACAAACACTACCGTCCCTTAGCGGCCACCGAAGTTGGAGATACCCATGTCAGATGACATTCGCAGTTCGCTCGGCCTTCGCCCGGTCATCAACGTTTCCGGCACGATGACCAGCCTTGGTGCATCCATCGTCGTCCCGGAAGCCATCTCGGCCATGTCTTCGATCCTGCCGCAGTTCGTGGAGGTGAACGACCTGCAGCGCAAGGCAAGCGCCGTGATTGCAAGGCTTACGGGAGGAGAGGCGGGCTTCGTCACGGCGTCGTGCTCCGCCGGCATTTCGCTGGCCATTGCCGGCACAATCACTGGTAACGATCTGCTGGCAATCGAAAGGCTGCCTGACGTAAACACGGCGAAGCATGAGGTGCTCGTCCAAATGGGGCATGTCGTCAGCTATGGAGCGCCCGTCGACCAGGCCATCCGGATCGCAGGCGGCAAGGTCGTCTATGTTGGTCAGGCTACCTCGACACATCGTTTCCACATGGAAAATGCGATCACGGAAAGGACGGCAGCCGCGGTCTTCGTGGTGTCGCATCATGTCGTCAACTACGGCCTCCTCAATCTCAAGGAATTCGTCGAAATCGCTCATTCCAAGGGTGTGCCGGTGATCGTCGATGCGGCCTCGGAGTACGATCTGCGAATATTTCTGGAACAGGGCGCGGACATCGCACTTTATTCCGGCCATAAGTTCCTTGGAGGCCCGACCTCAGGCATCGTGGCGGGCAAGAAAGATCTCGTTCGCAGCGCTTATCTGCAGAACATGGGAATCGGACGTGGCATGAAGGTCGGCAAGGAAAGCATCTTCGGTGTCATGGCAGCACTGGAAGCTTGGGAGACACGCGACCATGCCGGTATCCACGAACGCGAAACCGGATACCTCAATCTCTGGAAACAGGCGCTCGATGGTCGGCCGGGCGTGACCGCCCTGATCGAGCCTGATCCAACGAACAATCCGCTAGATCGCATGCGCGTTATTATCAATGCGGAAGAGGCCCATATCACCGCTTGGGACCTTTCGGACGCTCTGGCGCGCGGTTCCCCACCGATCATTGTACGTGATCATGAGGTTGAGCATCGTTACTTCTACCTTGATCCATGCAATCTGCATCCGGGCCAAGAAAAGGTTGTTGCCCAGCGCCTCGGCGAAGAACTCGATAAGGCGCGTGCCTCCAACGAGATCATCGCAACGCCGCTTGAGAGCCGCAGCAAGCATCGTTTCGATGGCGCGCTGCGCTGGCCGGACTAGCCGTTAGCTTCACCCGCGACAGACGAGGAGAAATCATGACACGTTTTCAGGCACGGACGATCCAGAGCGCCAATAAAGTTCTCTCAGTCGAGAACCTGACGACATCGTTTCTCGTGGACGGTGAATGGAAGGCAGTCGTGCGAAACATTTCCTTCGACGTCGGGGCGGGTGAGACTGTGGCGATCGTCGGTGAATCCGGTTCAGGCAAGAGCGTCACCTCGCTGTCCATCATGCGGTTGCTGCAAGCGGATTCGAGCCGCGTCGAAGGAAAGGTAATGCTCAGCGGGCGTAACTTGCTCGCACTGCCGGAAAATGCCATGCGACAGGTGCGTGGCAAAGACGTGGCGATGATCTTCCAAGAGCCAATGACGTCGCTCAATCCGCTCTTTACGATCGGCGATCAGATCACCGAGGCGCTGCTCTGCCACTCGACAATGTCGAAAGCCGATGCGCGCGCCGAAACGATCCGCCTTCTGGAGAAAGTGCGCATCCCGTCGGCCGCCTCACGCTTCGACGAGTATCCTCATCGCTTCTCAGGCGGCATGCGCCAGCGCGTGATGATCGCCATGGCGCTCGCCTCCAAGCCCAAACTTCTGATTGCCGACGAGCCGACGACGGCACTCGATGTCACCATACAGGGCCAGATCCTCGATCTGATCAAGATGCTACAGGAGGAGGAAGGAACGTCCGTCCTGTTCATCACACATGACATGGGTGTTGTTGCGGAAATCGCGGACAGGACGATAGTCATGTATCACGGCGAGCAGGTGGAAACGGGGACGACGCCGGATATCTTCCACCACGGGAGACACCCCTATACTCGAGCTCTGTTGGCCGCGGTGCCGGTTCTTGGCTCGATGGATGGACGCGACAGACCTTTGCGCTTTCCCATTGTCAATCCCGAGACAGGCCAGTCCGACGTGCCGACAGAAGTCGAAGATACGGTTGCGGCTGGATCTCGGCCGATTCTCGAAGTCAAAAACCTCACAAAACGCTTCGACATCCATTCCGGCCTTTTTGGACGATTGACCGGACGGGTGCACGCGGTCGAGAACGTCTCTTTTGACCTCCACCCCGGCGAAACGCTTTCGCTGGTTGGAGAATCCGGTTGCGGAAAGTCCACGACGGGCCGCGCGATCATGCGGCTGATTGAGCCTCAGAGTGGGTCTGTTGTCGTTGATGGCAAGGACGTGTTGTCCCTTGGCAAAGACGGCATGCGCGAAATGAGGAAAGCCGTGCAAATGATCTTCCAGGATCCGTATGCAAGCCTTAATCCGCGCATTAGAGTCGGGGCGGCAATTGCCGAGCCGTATCTCGAGCACCGGATGGGAACGGCGCGCCAGGCGAAAGATGTGGTCGCCGACCTGCTCGAAAAGGTCGGTCTGTCGCCAGACATGGCATCGCGCTTTCCGCACGAATTCTCCGGCGGCCAACGCCAGCGCATTTGCATCGCGCGGGCACTTGCGCTCAGCCCGAAGGTGATCGTGGCGGACGAGAGCGTGTCAGCGCTCGACGTGTCAATAAAGGCGCAGGTTCTAAACCTTATGCTAGACCTTCAGCGGAGCCTGAACCTATCCTACCTGTTCATCTCGCATGATATGGCAGTCGTTGAACGGGTAAGTCACCGTGTGGCGGTCATGTACCTTGGTGAGATCGTGGAAATCGGACCCCGATCGTCAGTTTTTGGCAATCCGCAACATGACTACACGAAGAAACTAATGGCTGCCGTACCGGTCCCCGATCCCGACCGGCGCCGCGATAAGCAAGCGACGATCGTGGAGGAATTGACCAGTCCGATCAGGCCGATTGATTACAGGGTGCGCCCGCCGGCATACAGAGAGGTCTCGCCAGGCCATTTGGTTTCGATCTAGCTACAACAGCAAAAGCCTGGGTTTCGCAGTGCCAGCTTTACGAGGTTAGAACGTTTTAGCGTCCCAATGACTCTTCCACCATACGGCGTCGTCGCACTGCCTCCCTGTCGCGTCGCGTTTGGGGACCACGGCGACGTTTCATTCTTCCGTGATGTCGTCACTTAGGGACGCGTGGCTGCCAACATTGGCTATGCAAGATCACAATATCACCAACGCCAAAACCTTTGTGGCGTGGTAATCGCAAATGATGCACGAATGCCTGAATGTCTATTCCAGCAAGTCACTCGTGCGATCTACGTCAGTCTTCTTGCTCATCGGGTTCATCGCGCTGATGGGGATTGTTGCTGTGATTTTCTGGCTGGGCGAAAGAGCGCAGTCCGATTTCGATGACGCAATCTCGGCTCGTGATACTCGCATCGCTGCTGTAGAATTGAGAAACGCGGTTGCAGACCGCCGAGGCAAGCCAGCGGGGGTTGCTTCTGAAGCCGCAAAAATTCAGGCGAGGCGGCACCTCTCTCTCAGTTGGCCTGATCAAGTCACCGCATTTTACGGATTGCCGTTCCCGCTTGCAGCCCAATCAGAATCTTGTGAGCAGAAGATGCTGGTCGACGTTGCAACCGAGCCGCCGGTGCTCCCTGCTTTAGAGGGATGGACGGTGAGCGAGCGGATTGACGCCTTGGACAGGAAGCCTACTTTCCGCTTCGTTCACATTGGTAAGGCATTGCCATGACGGTCGAACAACCCAGAGACTAC
>Ga0247741_1002310_pt1 | contig 10627 bp, 8 predicted proteins | sample UWRJL213509R2_FD_180945 | JGI IMG/M metagenome (GOLD analysis project Ga0247741, IMG submission 180945) | Plant litter microbial communities from Arlington Agricultural Research Station in Wisconsin, United States - UWRJ-L213-509R-2 | ecosystem: Environmental > Terrestrial > Plant litter >...
TTCTTGTCTGCGAGGTTCTTGAGGCCGCTTGGGTGAGAGAGGAAAAAGTAGTCGAACGCGAATACAGCTTGAGTGATTATTGCTGAACCTATTCCAAAATCCCCGGCCTTGTCTCCTGTTGTTTGAGTAGATATGAGGGTATAAGATATCCCAGAGATGAGCGCGAAGCCGGGGATGCGAAAAGACTTGGGTAGGAAGCCTGGAATCATGCAAACGATAACTGTGGCTTGAGAAAGGCCATAGAGCGCCAGATTGAACGATTTAGGCGAGCTTGTCATGACCTTCAGAAAGAGAGAGAGAGACGCTAGTACCGTCGTCTGGTGGTTGAAGTTGGTGAGGTGTCTACTTTATAAGCACTTTCGGCGCTCGGGCGTTACCCTAGCTCAAGGGTCGCTATTAATCTGGCAGCCATCACCTTCCTGGCCAGCATGAAGCCCGAACCACTGAAAGGTGTACCAGGATGAAGTCGCAAGCGGTAGAAAAGGGACGACGAAGTCGAACTGAAGTGGATTCATCCGTGAAACTCGAATTTTGTTTTTCTGTTTCATCCGAACATAAAAATCAAATATTCACATCTTATCTAATCTCGTCACAGGTAGGTGACACACCGCAACCATCAGCAGTAGCTTGTCCCTCAACTTCGACTCACCAAATAACGAGTTGAGTTTGCGATTTCTTGTTCTCGATAGCTGTCTTACAAAATACGCAGTGGAAGAAGCTTCTACAGGCTCCGATTCTGATTACTCTAGGTGCGCTCAAAACAGTGGCTGGTCGGACGAACATAGAACTGAAACTAATCGCAATTCTTCACGGATTTCAGCACAGTACGCTCTACATGCGGTTAATGATAGCAAGGCGTAAATAACTGTGTCACTAGTGGATCTCCTGGTTTTTGTCCTCCAAAGGCAACGAATACTTTTGTGAAGTAGACGAAGACTTTATCCTGGATCGGTTCAATCTCACAGGGCTGAACAACGAAGTCGCCAACTACCCTCAAGCCTTAGATCTCATTACAGATAGCCTAGGTGAGTTCCTAAAACACCAGTCCCCCAAAATGTGTCTAAATAGCTGCTTAGATGATGACATCCAGGATGAATTGAGAGGATCATTGGATGTGCAGGCACGACTTCTGTACGGTTTGATTCACGCCAGATGGATCGTCACAGCGCGGGGCCTGACCAAGATGGTATTTGCTATCTTTTAATATTCTTCGAGTCATCTGAGACCCTTTCCAGCTCGATAAATTCAAGCGCGCAGACTTCGGACGATGCCCACGCGTTCTTTGCGCATCACAACCACTCCTGCCTGTCGGCCTTACCGACATTCCGTACGAGAAATCTGTCAAACTCTTTTGTGGAAGATGCGAGGATCTCTACTCCCCGAAATCATCTCGACATGGCTCTATCGATGGGGCGTACTTTGGCACGACATTCCCTCACCTACTATTCTTGGTCTATCCGACCTTGATCCCAGCCAAAGACGGGGAGAGCACACTCGGGGGTCTGGGTAAAGACTCTGGTGCCGGTGATTCGAGGAATAGAAGACGATTACGCGAAGAGCCAGAAGCGAGCGTTGCGGCGGAAGGTGGCGGAGAGGGTATTAGCACGGCAAGCGTCGCCCTGAAGGCGGAGAGATACCGACCACGGATCTATGGTTTCCAACTGAATGAGACCGCGAAGCTTCAGAGGTGGCAGGAAGCCGTCCGTGATCGGTACGACCTTCTGCATTCTTGTCTTCATTCTCTTATCAATGGTTTCACAGCCAAATCGCGAGACTGGAACCCTTGGAGGAGAAAGCACCATAGATGTTGTGATTGTTTCTCGGTACACATTTTATGTCTTTTTTTCCTGCAAAGATTCAGCTCTGGTCGCGCTTTTGATTGCCCAACGAAAATCTCAGCTTCAGGCAGCATGTTGAACCCAAGGTGAAGGTTTCAGTCCATTATTTCCGCAAAGAGCTGTTATATTCGTTTTCTGTCGATCCGTTACACTGCTGCAAGACATGTTGAGGCGGTACTTTTTTTCTTCCATGGCATCAAACGGCGAAATCATCCAAGGTATCTGGGTGTGATGCTACATCATATTCATTGCTTGGTGTCGGCGACTTGTGTGATGACATCGTCAGAGAACGGCACTTCATAAGTCTTCACTGCCTCCTTGAGCGGATCATCGTTTACCAACATCTACACGTCGCCAAGTGGGAGCTAATGTCAAATGGGTTCATACCCTTTACTTACCATTCCCATCCTTAAATGTTTCATCAACGCAGTACCGATCTGCATTTCAGCCTTGCTTGTTTGCGGACCGCGTTTTATAACTCTGCGCATGCTGTCAGGATGATACGTCAAGCAAGTCACGGCAGATTGTTAACAGTTTCGACTGGGAGGGGGTACTTATATCATGTGAGTGTGGAGAAGCTCGTTTAGTTTATTCTTGGTGATTACACTTTCCAGGAACGCCACCTCCAAGGCCAAATTTTATCTGCAGCCGACGGCTAAAGCCCTTGATCTGTGGGTGTGACCAGGTGGGCAACATCCACTCCAGCGGAAATCACATCAAAACATTGTCCATACACGTCAAATTCTGACACGGATTGGAATCGCGGATTCAGTGAGTCGTCTACTTTGCCTCCTTCCACCACTCATCCAGCGAGTTGCCTCAGGGCTTCCGAAGGTCGCAGGTCCGTCGCGCAGAAGAGGATGGTGCACAACATCACGATCGACGATTCCACCGGCTCATCCCAGATTGTGTACACCCCCAAGACCTGTACCACAGGTGGATCGGGCTGGACATACATCACGCAGCTGGGGAGTAACGTCAACTACACTACCTGTACTAGCGATGAGAAGCCGTCCGCGAAGATCGCCTTCACGGGTGAACAGTTTCATATCCTACCTTACATTCGCTGCTAATACCCTCCTCAGGCATCGCGGTATATTACCAATCTCCGTTCTTTGAGGGAGAGTCGATTCAACTCGTGCTAGACGGGTCTCGGACTCAAAAGGTCGACCTTTCTACACCCCCAGGTGTGCGGTATAACGCTTCGATCTCGAGGGTGGTTTGGGGTCAAAGCAATTTGGAGAATAAAGAACATACAATCGAGCTCTTCCCTGGGGAGGGTGGAAAGACACTCAACGTTGATGGATTTATGTGAGTCGAGAGTTACGGGACGTGAGCCACCACTGACCGATCTTTAGAATAACACAAGTGGATGCTGTAACCTCATCTCCTCCTTCTCCGTCTATTAAGCCTTCGTCGCCTCCAAACAAGGGCTCTGCAACGAGTCTATCATCACATGGTCGGGACAACAGCATCGCTCTGGGTCTGGGCATTACCTTTGGCGCCATCTCTTTCCTTATCTTCCTCGCCATTCTCATTTTCCTTTCTCGCCGGAGGCGTCAACTAATTGCAAGCACTGGCGGAAAGCTACCTCCTCCGCTACCCACGCCACCTAACACATTCCAAAATCCAAGCACTGGTTTCACCCAAACGAGGCAAACTATACCCGACCCCCATGATAGCGATACCGAGAGCGAAAGCGGCCAGTCGCACCTCGATGACATTGTCAAGACACCAATGAAGAGTCTTCCTAATGTAGCTCACACAGCGTACGGTACGCGGATTCGTCCAGACTACGAGATGGATGATTCTACGAGAGCATGGTCATCGCCTGTCCCGTCGACTTCGGGACTACTTCGCGCTCAATCTTCATCACTCAGCCATAACGAGGCTGCTATGTCTCCAAGTTCCGTTTCCCGCAGTGGGACGTTCACAGGGAAGTTGACACCCCTTCGACGGCCAACAGATACATGAGCTTGTGGCGTTCGGTCCATGTGGTCTTCCCCACCGTTATCCTTCTTTTTCATCCCTTTTGTTCACAGGGTAGTCAGGTTGTTGTATTTTTGGCACCTACCGCAAGTACTCTCTTTTGACCTTACTCCATTCGAATCACATTGGCCGAGGCGTCCTGAACTCATTATTCAGGTAATCCCCACAACTCACTATTCCTTACACAACCACCCCTTGGCTGCTAAATATAATATTGTACGTAGTTCTCTAGTCCAATCTATAGTGAAATTTCGCTGTTGTTTAACTCGAAACACAGAAAGGGATAAAAATCTGGACCCACGTTGTGTCATTTGGCCGACTGATGGTGTAATTTGAGTGTGCATGTCGTTGGGTACTAGTAGTTAAGGATGCAGTCCAACTTGAAGCAGGGCATCAGAATTCGACTCTCCGGTCTTCTAGACATCTGTCCTCCCCTTGATTTACGGAGAGCCTCAACGCGCACGGCATGAAGATTAACCAGGAATGGGCCCATGCGTCGATTCTTATGATTATATTTACCTGTGCCCCCCGTCACTACGTATAAAGGGTAAATGATTGAATCTGTCACCCTAAGTGATGATCCGAAAGATATATTTTGAATAACACCTGGTTGTCTCGAAATTTTTATTGAACTGTGCTCGCTTAGTTGTGTGGTTCTTATTGTCAATCTCTTCTTTGGAGGCGACTTTATCTCCACCATTTTCAGCACAGTTGCGTTACTTAGACAGTTTGGTATCCGGCTGGGGTCTCGATTTCGCCAATTTTAAGCACTCGGTTGTTGAAATTTTGAAGGCACCTGCTTACTGGACCGTGAAACTGTCTGCGTATTCTTTGGTGGGCTGCACGATAGTGCCGCATTGGTAAATTCAAAGCCCTTCGTATCTCCAGGAGTCATAAAATTGAAGAGGTTGTAAAGAGGATTTCTTTGATGCTTTGATGGTCCTGCTAGTCGAACTTGGGAGGTCTTTTCGGTCTTGAAGGGGTTACTAAAATTCCTCGATGCGTCTGTGCGAAAAATTTGTCTCCGAGTTTGCAGGGAGATACGCTCGATCGGTCTCTGTACTCCATCAAGCGCCTGTGATAAGCGCTCAGGCTGCCCCGCTGCGGGCCGCGGCTCTCATCACTATCATGCCGCAGCCCGCTGCTGTCAGAACTCGTTGGATTGACTCACTCAGCTCTCCTCTGCGGGTATTCGACAAGTCATTGGATTAAAAGCTCACGAATGCGCAAGTGGCGAGTATGAAACCTGAAAACAGTGGGGTGTTATCACGACGGGATTTAGAGACATGGAACATTTCCATCCTCTGTCACGGTTAAGGCTCTACTTTCGGCATCGACTTGCTTTCAATCAAATTTGCGACACTAATACTCGTTAGCTACTACTCTCCAAAGACTCCAAACCAAATCTAGTTCTCTTCTGTAGAACAGATATCGGGCCGAGCAGCTCATCATAACATTGTTAGGCCGGACCGGGAAATCTGTTTAGGGCAGGTCGAAGCGCGTCTCGTCGCGTGATGGCACTGTTGTACGCAAATTCTGCACACAGTCGTAACTAAATACGATGCGGAGACGGAGTAATAAGTCTGCCAAGGTCAGTTATTTCTACCTCATGAAGCCCCCGCTAAATTATGTGTCAATAGGTTCCCAATGTCAAGCTACGGCCTGCAGAGAAAGGCTATGTACCGCGACCAGCTTTGGAGACTTGTTGGGCAGAAGAAACACAACCTGGAAGTGATGATACTACCATGCTAGACCTATGTCCAAGACCTTTTAAAGGCGTTTTGATATGTGCCACAGGTGTCCAAGACAAGGTGTGCTGAACCTCTCTTCTCCGAGGCTCGTTACTGACCAATAGGACAGCCGACATTATTCAAACAAGCTATTGAGCTGGGAGCCACATCTACCTTCGCGTTTACTGATCTCGTAACCCATTTGGTGGCATCTGAGCATGGAGGGGCCAAGTATACTGTAAGTTAAATCTTTGACACCCAGGGCCATGCTCACTGTTTGTTCAGTGTGCTCTGGAGCGCAAGATCCCCATTCTCAAGCCTTCGTGGATAACGGAGAACTATCAGATATGGCTACGAGGCGATGACGTCGATCTAGCGAAGGTGAGTACCACTCCCTATGGACCCTCGCTGTTTTTGACTAGTGACAGAGTGTCCAAGACCATCGTCTTCCACTATTCTCTGGTGTGGTTGTTTGTCCTTCAGGCATTACAGATATTACGAGGCGGACCAAAATCAGCCAATTGATAGAGAAACATGATGGATCCTACCTAAAACAACTGGAACGGCCGGTCAGAGTCACGCATCTTCTTTGCTCGGGGGATGTCGAGACGGACAAGATGACCTTAGCGGAGAAGTTCAACAACAGGGGCGAGGCAAATATCCATTTGGTTTGGGAGGAGTGGTTCTGGGATTCATTGGAATTTGGAGGAAGATTTAGTGAAGCAAAATATCAAGTTCGGCAACCGCGGCCTGAAAGGAAGTCTCTGCCAGAAACGTCCACTCCACCGCCCCCGTCTTCAGACGTCGGCTCACAACACGATGAAATTCCATCCTCATCTCCAGGTTCAAAAGATCCCCAAAACAACGCCGAAGAAGCTGAAGATGAACCCGCATTTGTAAATGTGCTACCGGACGTGAAGGTACAGCTCTGGGGGAATCTTTTAGAGAGAAGAGGCTACGAGATTACGAATGGAGAGGTTCTCCTTAGTCCATCAAAGGTCAAGGGTCAGACTGGTCAGACCAGGAAGCATTTCCCTCCCAGCTCGCCTGTTCGATCTAATATTCCGGCGGGGGCAAGCGTTATCTCATCATTCAGGCGGACTAATTCGTTCGCACCCGTCGTTCAGTCAAAAGATGCAGGACCTTCACGACAGCTGCCTTTCAGACGGACGATGACAGCTGCTGCCGCTCTGGGCGAAAGCGCTAAGGCTGGACCTTCCGTCATTGAAACCGCTGCTCCTAGGAATGCTGAGGGGTCCAAGTCTCGTTCCGAAGCGCCAAGCAGTCCTGCGAGGCCTTCGAAAATATTCGCTGGTATGACCTTCCGGGCGTTGGGAGAGGCGAAGGGTCCGGCTGTACGAGGAGCAATTGAACAGCTTGGCGGAAGGATGTCCACGGATGAAGATGAGGGAGTCACTTTCACCATTGTGCGGCTTGTGAGGTACAACTTCACATTGACTGTTACTGTTACTAGCTAAATAAAGTTTTAGTGGAAGCAAGATCTTTTGCCTGGAGGATGACGACACGGTGAAGAGCAAATATCGAACTGAATGCTGGCTGGAATACTGCATATTTGCAGAGCGAGTCTGTCATCCTGATGAGCAGATATCCTTTGTTCCACTATCCATTCCTACCCCCGTCAAAGGTCAGTACTGTTTCGCGTTCTGATAGAATCACTTTGACGTTGTATTTAGGTGCCGAGCAAGTCGTCATGTCGCTTTCTGGTTTCGACCAGTCCGAATCATGCAGCCTCAAGCGTCTTCTCCGTGCTCTCGGGATCACGCTAGCTACGACATTCTCTCGTCGGTCATCACATCTACTTTGTCCATCTGGGGCAGGCCTCAAATTCGAGAAGGCTTCAGAATGGGGGGTTCCAGTAATCAACACTAAGTGGCTACAAGCTATGGCATCTTCGGGAAAAATTCCTGCAGTTCACGGCTATCTCGTTCCTGGCTCAATCGTCCCTCCTCATCCAGACGGCGACGCTATGGAAATAGATCGGCGGGATTTGAAAGGGAAAGGGAAGGCGGTGGACAAGATCACTACGCATGCTGCGTCAGCTGATAAAGGAGTCCACATGGATGTTGATGAGACAGGGAGAATGAATGACATAACAAACGGTGCGTTTTCATCAAGCCATTTGATGAGTCTCCGGACGCTGCTGATGTCCCTTCGAAGGCATTCTTGGTGACGAGTCTCTAGAATCAAACCTACCTGGAAAGAAGCCGCGTCCCACAATCGAGCGGCAGGCTACAATTATCGACAATCCAGAACCTAATTCAAGAAAAGGATCTATGTTTGGACAACCATCGGAAATTCTAGGACGGGTAACGTCATCATTTTTAGAACACATACATTACTCTTCAATCCCAGATTCGACATCTTCGGCCAAGTCTTTCGGGTCAATGCCAAAGGATGCGTCATCTACGGACGAGTCAGCACCTGGAATCGTAAGGCCTGAATCTGGTCTGGTGGGCCGTTCACCATCGGGTAGTGGGAGTCGTCAGCGGAAGACCTCTTCTATCGAACAGGAGGATGCCTTGCCATCCCAGACCCAGGAAGATAGGGTGCCTTCGTCCAGAACGCCGTCACCAATGAAGGCTCCTGTTAGGAAAACTAGCAGTATGAGGTTGTCGTTGTCACCTGTGAAGATCGACCATGTCGCCACGAAAGCTCTGCAGGAGAGTATCACCTCATTGCTGGGGAAGAGGCCCTCACCGGACACTGATGAGCCCGGTGATTTAGTCAAGGGAAAACAAGGTCATGGGCAGGGCGGACGTACTGGGAAGCGGGCGAGGCCGCAAAGATCAAAGGTCAGTTGTACCTACTATCAATCATGGATGTGGCTCAACTCACCACTTTACAGGCTCAGTCACGTCAAACGTCGGACGCTAAAATTGGTGAACCATCAAGACCTAGCCCAAAGCCCAGAACACGATCTGGGAAAACAAACACACCATCTCCCGTCGAACCTGCTTATGCAGGCTACTCGATTGGGGACTTCGAATCGTACCCTCACGAACTTAACCTTGGTGACCAGGAGTCGCAAGCAGAGAGTATGCGGGTGATGTACGAGGATCCGGGACAGCGCGAAGAGAAGAAGCGGTTGATGAGTCTACTGAAGAGCCAGGGTGGGGAGGGTGAGTCGATGACTCTGAGTGCTTCGAGAGATGTCGAGAAGCAGGCCAGGAGGAGTACGAGGATTGCGGGATTTTGACTTACCTATTTAGGTTGTGTGGCGTTATTTCCAATTTTGGATCACCATCAATCTTCGATTTTGTTGTATTTTATTGATCACATTTATGTCACGATTTAATTATGCTGTATTGAATGCATGATAATTTCACGATTAGCCGCTACGAAGGAAACCATGTTTGTCAGTCGTACATCAGAGTACTGGGTTTTATCGAACGCACTGCCTACCAGGTAGGTGTCGAGTTCGGGTACAGCTTCCGTTAATAATGTAGTGCTTGATCAAAATTAACAGAAGGCTCCTCATGGGGAATATAACATGAATACCTTCAGCTGTGGTTGCAAATCACAGTCTCACAGAGATTTGAATCTGCGTTTGGTTTGTGAGTTTCTACGAATTCAAGGGGAATTCATCCATACTTCTCTGGATCTCTTCCGAGCGATCGCACTTGGTGGGGAGATTGCCGAAAGTTGCCGAACCATGCCCCTCATTCAATTGGTTAATTTTAACGCTCCGACTCAAAAAATGTGATCGATCATCCGAAGGGCCAGGACCGCTCAGGTGAACACTTTGGACCTTGCTCCTCAGCACTCATCATCACTGGACAGCTTTCTTAGTCGTCTTCAAAAGAAAAGACAGGGTTTCCAACAGCATACCGGACGTATTATTTGAGAAGCTGAATACGAGGCGCAAGCCTACGAACTTGGCACATGGCTAAAGAAGAATCGAAGTCGAAAGACTTGAACACAATCTCATCAGGTAGGAAGTTTTGTCCCGATTGGTAATAACATACACTAATGTTGGTTTATCATCCTTGGACAGACTTGTACCATGACTTAGTTCATTATTTCAAATACGCTTCATCGGCGTACATCCTTGTCTGCCCACGTCCCAATGGAAACTCGCTTGTGATGCAGGTTGATCCGCTCGGCTGACATGAATGCTGCTATTTATGATTGACAAAATTATGCCTCAAATACAGTTTTCAAATCCTGCTACAGATATCCAAGGATTTGTGGTTCGTGATGACTATCGCAAAGAGATTATCGTGGTTCTGCGAGGAAGGTGGGCTGATCTGATCTAAAATATATTCAGGTCTTTCGCAATCCTTATACTTAACCCGTGATCTCATTTGTAGTCTCTCAATGACGGATTTTCTAATGGATACCCAAGTTACGCTTGTGCCGTTCGTGTGCCCTGGCGTCAAGTTACCTTGTAAGTGCGTACTAATGTGAAGGGGTCGAGGTAGTTTACCATAGTTCTAGCTGGTTCACGGGTTCACAGTGGCTTTCTCGTCGCGTATGTCTCTCGGGATAAGTTATTTCAAGGATTGGCTAATTATTCTCCATACTTTCCAGATGGGACTCTGTTGCTCTTCAAGTGCTCGCTGTCGTTACCCAGCAACTCTTGGCCCATGAAGGTTACGGTCTTGTCACAACTGGGCACTCTCTTGGAGGTGCTCTCTCGCTTCTCGCTGCTGTTTACCTTCACCAAAACTTCAAGCACAGGTGCATAATTTGATTCATCTCCAGTACAGCAACTCATTTTCATCCTGTAGTGTTGTGAAGACCTTCTCTTACGGTACTCCTAGAGTCGGGGTAAGTATCTAGAATGTGATCATCTCGATGCAATTGTGGATGCTCTTGAAGAATAAAGTTTTCGCCGACTACGTGAACGAGACCTTCGGAGAAAATGCGTATCGAGGTACAAGCAGTCATGAACCATCGAGTCTCCTGATTGACCCCAGACCGCTTAGTTGTCCATGCTGACGATGGGTGAGAGTCTTCACACCAATAATCGACTTCCTTCAAGAACTCCATATGCATGCAGTGTCCCCACAATCATTCCAACAAGCTGGGGATATCACCATCACGGTA
>Ga0247741_1002312_pt1 | contig 10621 bp, 10 predicted proteins | sample UWRJL213509R2_FD_180945 | JGI IMG/M metagenome (GOLD analysis project Ga0247741, IMG submission 180945) | Plant litter microbial communities from Arlington Agricultural Research Station in Wisconsin, United States - UWRJ-L213-509R-2 | ecosystem: Environmental > Terrestrial > Plant litter >...
GGCATGCCGATGTTCGCTCGCGGCCACCGGGACCACCATCGACGCACTTGATCGGTGTCACGGGTCGCTTCGTGAAAGCCAGATGCGGTCCGCCTACGAGCGGGGAGGCCACTTGCCGTGTCGGCATCGAGACACAGCTGCAGGAAGCTCGAGCAGAGGAGGCTCGCGCCAAGGATGACCTCCACGCTGCGGTAGAGGCCCGCACTGAGCTTGAGAAGCAGCAAGCCGAGGAACGCACCACCCCCAAGACGTTGCGCGCGACCCTCAACGCCCTCAGCGAACGCATCCCTGCGGCCGACTCGGGTAAGTAGCTCAGCCGTTACTGATGGCGGTCACCGCTGCGCGTGCGACGTCCAGCCGGATTCTCTCCTGCTCGATCCGGCGCACCCGTGGCCACGAATAGCTCACTAGGTTGAGATACAGCGCCCGTTCCTCACCGGTGAGACGAGACACCGGACGTGGCTCCCGCCCTGTTAACGCCGCGCCGCGTTTGTCGACGTTCGTGCCGTACCTCTCCCAGCGATCGAACGACGCTCTGTCCATGAAGATCGAGCGCGCTGGCACACCAGCCTCGCGAAATCCGTTGAGGATCTCCAGGCCGTCCGCGTCCATGTCACCCCAGTAGATGACGGCCCTGGCTCCGACGAGCCAATCGAACGATGCGAAGGTTCCGCCGCCCTTCCCGTCACCCTCGATGCTGATAGCTCTTGGGATTTCCGGGAAGTTGATGGCGGTGTCCTTGTTTTCGGAGATGATCACCACCTCAGGGGCATACGCCGGCGAGAAGCTATCTCCGACGCTGGCGCTGTCGTGCTTGCGCCCTCCCCTCGCAAGATGATCGGGGTCGAGATAGCTGAAGTGAATCCTCGGTGGATGATTGCGGGAAAGCTCGAGGCCCGGCTTGGCTGCGAGCCGCGCCACCAGGTGCTGCCTAGTGTTGAGCCACTTAGCCTGAAAGCCCTCCAGTGGAACCTGCCGCGGCGTGAGACCGTCAGCTGAGTGCTCTGCGAACCACTCGCCGGCCCGCAGCAGCAACTCGAAGTCGACGTCGTTGAAGCCGTCGACGGCCTTCAGCATGCTCGAGGGCTCAGCTAGCCCCGGGAACCGCTGCCGCAACTCGGTTGCACGTTCCCGGCCCCGCTCAAGACGGCTCGGCCACTCGCCGCCGCAGATTCGTGCCGCCTCGTCGAGCGAGGGGACAATTACGTGTGACGGGATCGAGTGCGCAACGCCGCCGATCCTCCGTTCGCGGTCCACCAACTCGACGGCAAAGCTTCGCGCCCAGGAACGCCACTCGGCAACGACGCCAACAACCGACATGAAGTCCTCAGCCATCGCACGCGAAGAGCTACCAGACAGGGCAAAGCGATGCGGCCATGCCGCGACATCGCTCTCATCGCAGAGCGTCTGCGCCCATGTCCGCGAGAGCCGGCGTGAGACCTCGCCGACGACGTCGACCGGCTTCTTCATGCCGTGACCCCTGCGCTGCCCGTGACCCCTGCGCTGCCCGTGACCCCCGTGTTGAAAGTCGCACCGGCATCCCTCCGGTCGCCCAGACCCCGAAGCTCCAGCACGTAGGAGCGATGGCTGGTGAGGTTCTTCGCAATCTGCACGATGACATCCGCGTGCTCTTCGAGGGCCGGTGCTTTGTCGACTGGGGCCCCGATGATCAGCTGGAACCCGAGCCCCCGCCATGCCTCAACGGCGCGCGATGTGAACTGACCATCGGCCTTGATGAAGCCCTCGTCGAGGAAGACAGGCGCAAACCTTGGCCGAGAGCGCAGCTGGTCGCCCAGCTGAAAGCGCAATGCGCTGCCGACGATGAAGGCGATGAGTTCCTGCATCTCGCCGCCGCTCTTGCCTTGGAGGGACCGGTAGATACTCAGCGTCGTCCCGCCCAGGTCGCGCCGCTGCGCCGTGATCTCAACATGCTTTCGCACATCCAGAAGTCGGTCACGGTCGACGACGTCCATGAGCTCCCGTGGGAGACGCACGTCGTCCTTGCGGCGGATCTGCGCCATGAAGCGCTGCAGGTCCTTGAAGCGCTTCTCAAGTTCATCCTCGCTGAGACCAGCCGTCGCAATGCGGGCATGTTGCGTCAGCTCCTTGCGGAACTTCACCACCACATCGAGCTGCACGCGACGCAAGTCGATGTACAGCCTGTCGTTGGTCGCCCCGAACGGCAGGTCCTTGAGGATCTGGTTGATCGGGACAAGGCGGTCCTCGATCTCCTCAATGGCTGCGCTCATCGCTGTCACCAGCTGCTGCAGGTGCTCACCGCTCCACTCGACCAGACGTCGCCGCCACTCCTGGCGCCACTCTCGCAGCCCCGAACGGACGATCTGTTCCAGAATTGCCGCGAAGTCGTCGTAGAACTCGATGGTCTCGCCGAGGTTGGAGTCCTCCCACTCCTTGAGGTACCGCTTGAAGATCGACTCGATCTGCTGGATCAGTCGTCCAACCTCAGTGCGGGCGGTGTCCGTTCGACCATCAAGCTTGGAGACGAGGCGCCTGAGATGCTTCGAGAAGGTCTCCGGGGCTTCAGGGTCGTCCTCCAGCACCTGCTTCCAGAGCCGATCGAGGTCCTGGGCGAGATCCTCACGCAAGACTGTTGTGCCCTCGTTTTCCAGGCGGGCAATGACCGGGTTGACCGCGTCTTCCTGGTCGACGTACCTTCCGTACACCTGCTCGAGCTCAGAGATCTCGTCATCCAGCCGGTGGCGCTCGCGCTGGACCTCTTCAAGGTCGTCGTTGAGCTGCAGGATCTGGCGATCGAGCGCCGCGAGCGTGTCATTGTTATCGCGGATCTCATTACGGCGGCGTACGAGCTCCTCCTTCTCTGCGACAGTAGAAGCAACGTCGATGTCGGGCCATGCCTCGTCAACGATGCGCGTGTACGCATCCCTTACCTCACCGAGTGCGGCCATCTCCGCCGCGATCTTCTTCGCTTCCGCGTCGATACCCCTCAGCTGTGCTGTGACGCTATCCTTCTCCCTTTCCAGCTCCTCGCGAAGGTCCGCGTTGTCGAAACCAATGACGTTGCGACTGGAGCTGCGGCCGTGGCTACCACCGCTGCCGCGCCTTGTCTGTCCGGCGGGAGTGATTCGCAGGCCTTCACCGTGTAATTGGGTTGGCCCCGGCACACACAACGCGTTTCGGCTTGGGTGCGCGACGTAATCCGTTACCCAGCCTTGGTAGGGCGACTCCTTGAAGAGAAGCTTGCCGGCTACGCGGTCCGGATCGAAAGTCTGCTGCTTCTGGATCTCCGATCTGGCGACAGCCTGAAAGTTCAACCGCCCCTTCAGACGCAACGGGTCGATCGCCCGCGAGAAGTGCTCCAGGTGCTCCAGCGGCACCAGCATGAGGCGGACACCTCCGTGCAACGCGGTCTCGACTGCGGTGCGCCAATGTTCCTCATCGGGAATCACCTCAAGTAGCTCAGCCACAAAGGGCAGGTCGGAGACGGGTAACCCCGAGGCCTCCGCCGCGGCCCGCCGCATGTCGTCCAAGTACGGATCCACGCGGCCCGTCCGCGACTCGAACGACTCCAAGTCTGCACGGATCTCCTTCAGCCGCTCGCTGAGCGGCCAGCTTTCCGCCTTCACCTTGTCACGCTTGCGGTCCAGACGCTCGTACGCAGACGAGTGGGCAGCCCGAGCCTCGCGGCCAGTCTTCTGCAGCCGCTCGAACTCAGCCTGAGTGCTCATAGATGCGTTCAGAACGGCGGTCGCCTTCACGAGGCGAGCTCGCCGCTCCTGTCGCTGCTGGATCCGGGCTTCCACCACGTCGATCTGCTGGCCAAGCTCGGTGAGCAAGTCGCCGCCTGCTTCGCTGTGGGCCTTCTTCGCCGCCTCCTGCTGTGCCTTGAGAGACTGCTCGCTCTCGATGATCGAGGCAACCTTCGCCCGCGCCTCACGCGCAGCAGCACGGTTACCTTCGACGGCCACTCGAAGGATCTCGCTGTGACGCCTCAGCCTCCACAAGCCAGCAGGTGTGGCGTCTGCTTCGAGCGAGCCGAGCTCGTCGTGGGTGGCAATCGCCTTCTGCGCTCGCACCAGCGCCTCGTGCGCACCGACGATCGGCCCCAGAAGGTCAGCGCGAGCCTGCGCCGTCATCATCTCGCGATAGACATCCTCCAAGCGGTCGAAGTGCTCGATCGCCGCATCCGCCTTCTCGTACGAGTCAGGCTTCTCGAACACCAGCTCCTTGTAGAGCCGGTCCACCGTCGAGATGTCCTCGCTGGCCTGGATGCGGGCGAGCAACCGAAGCGCGTTCGCCCCGTCGCCGCCCATACCGATGCCGAGCTTTATGAACAGAGCTTGCGAGAACGAACTGTAGGAGTCGAAGGTGCGCAGCAGCGGCCACGCCGCCTTCAGCTCGCGTGGCGGGAAGTGATTCTCGCCCAACTGCGCGAACGCCTTCAGCTCCCGCAAGTCAAAGACATCGTCGATCACCATCAGGCGCATGGTGATCTCGGTCGAGCGCGAAGCGCGTGCTGGCACGAAGTAGGCCCTCATCACAGTGAACCGCTCACCCGTGTCATTGACGAACGTCATCGACACTGCGCCCCATGTGGGCTCGCCGCGGCCGCGCATAACGTCATCGACGACTTCGCCGTCCTCCAGCGTGTCATCGAGCTGCCGCGAAGGTAGCTCAGCAAGTTGCGCTGATCGGCCGAGCGTGCACGCCCTCCGCCAGCGTCATTAGAAGCGCCGTTGAACGCGACGTTCGGCGGCATCATCAGGGCGATGTAGGCGTCCAGTAGCGTGCTCTTGCCCGCACCTGACTGCCCGCTGATCACTGTCACCTCGGGGGCGAACTTGGCACTGGCCGGGCCGTGGAAGCCTCCCCAGTTCATAACCTGAATCTTCTCGGCTAGCCACTGCGGCTCTGTTGTCTCGATCATCGCCGAGATCTGCTGGACCAGGTTCATACTGCTTCCTTTTCGATCGCCGCAGAGTCATCAGTCTCGGTCGCCGTGCGCACGTTGAGCCATGTCAACAGGCTGTTCAGCGTGCTCACCGGCAACATCGGCTCAATGGCTGGCGAGACCCGGAATACCCCGTCCTCAATGGTTTTGATCAGGAGACCCGCCGTCTTCAGCGATGCGATCGCACGGCTGGCTCTGCGTTCGTCCATCACTTGATCAGTCGCGGACTCTGGTCGGTTGTCACGCAGGTAATCAATGAGCTCCGTCTGGCTGACGCGCACATGCGCTTCGCCCCGCGCTTGTTCACTGCGAGCTCGGACCCGCAGGTAGACCAGCAGCGCGGTCTCTTCCCGCTGCCATGCCGTGTCATGCAAAAGGGTAGGGAACTCACGGCTGTGAGAGACCGGCCTTTTGTAGGCAGCTTCCCGGTCTGTGCTGACCACAAGCTCAAGGAAGAGGTCATTGAGACGACTGTTAATGATCTGCCGGGACATCGTGATCGTCTTCCACTCGCGGGGATGGCTCTCGGAGGTGATGAACCGGTTCTTCAGAAGCACCACCAGCGCACGGCGCTCGTCCAGCTCCATACCGCCTTCATCGCCGTCAAAGTATGCGTGCGTGGACTGCTCATCCGTGTCGGCATGTAGCTCATCCAGAGAGTCTGAAACCGCCTCGCGTGGCTCCTTGTCCCATTCGGATTCGTTACTGACGATGTCCTGCTGTGGCTCGATGAACATTACAGTTCCTCCTCTACAGGGGCGCTGCGCGTAGTGAGCAGCGGTACTTGGAACATGCGAGTCGTCCCGTCTGGGCGGATCGCGAAGTAGGTCTCGGTCTCGCTGGATCGGGCGAGCGCCTCGCTATTGGTCGCAAGGTGGATCAGCCCGAGAATGTCGACCGGCCTCCGGGTCGAGTTGGGAAGCTGGGAGAAAAGCCCTCCGAGAGTCCAGTGGGCATCCAGGCCCTCGGCTCCTTCGAGGGCTTCCTGCAGCTCTTTCATGCGAGGCCCACCGAAGCGTCGAAGATCTTCGAGGGAGAATCCCTCCGGCAGATCGTCGTCTTCCTCAGGGATCGGCGGAAGCGGCACGTCATCGGCGGGGTCGTAGAACCGCTCGCGCAGGTGCTCGATGTCTGGCTCGCCGGGCAGGATGCCTACCGGCACGGTCTCGCGCGGCCCCGCCGTTACAAGCCACGTGGATACCGCCCCATCGAGCGACCGCAGTACGCGGTCGAGCTCTCGGTCCTTCGCAGCATCCCTGGTCGTGATGTAGGTCCGCAGCACATCGGTGATCCGGCTGCGCTGGTCCAGGACTGAGTCGAGCCCCTGTCTAAGGAGGGGCACAATCCCGCGCAAGCCTTGCCGGTCACGGTCCAAGAGGAACGACTCGCCCTGGTCGATCAACGAGCGGACATCCTGCCTCAGCTGACCCAAGAGGTCATCATCCCGCAGAAGGGCGAAGGCTCCGTCAAACGCTCGACCTTCTGGTGTTGCCGTTATCAGTTGGTCGATGCGCCCTAAATACCGGTCGATCACTTCTCCGGGCACTCGTCGCTCCGCGCGGAAGTCATCAAGAATCTCGCTGCGCACGGTGCGGAAGGCTTCCTCAACGCGCTTGAAATCCGACGGCAGCTGGGAGACCAGCGAAAGCAACTCCGCGAAGCCCTCCAACATCCGGTCCTCCGTCATCGGAGCGACCTCGCCGCCAGCCTCGAGCCTGTCGCGCTCCACAATGAGCTGGGTGATCTCGGCATCAAGTATGGAGATGCGCGACTGACGGTCAGGGTTGGACTCCCGGTTGATCCGTCTGGCCGTCGCCACGATATTCGCGATGCGATGCTCGCTGAGCCCCGTGCGCTCTTGCCGAAGGTTCGCAATGAAATCGAGCGCCTGTTGCGCGTGCGAAGTCAGCGAGTAGACCTCGATACCATCCGCCGCGCTCGACCGAATGAGCCACTGCGCCTTCGTCCAGCGCAGGCACACCTCGCGCCCAGAACCAGACGGTGCTTCTACTGTTCCCGACATCGCGATCTCGGCGAGCAGGTCTTCGACCACAATGTGAAGCCTCGCCGTAGGTACGTGGCGTATCTCGCGCGAGAAGCAAGTATTGAGGATCGCGACAACCACTGGTGCCTGGCGCTGGTTGAGAAGTGACAGTGTCGGCTGCTCGAACGCATCCGTGACTCGGGCAAGCTCTCCTCTGATCTCGCTCACGTAGTCGGTCCCCTAACCGCTGAATTTTTTCTGTCGTGCACAGCATGGCATTGACCCACGACATCTCGACCCGATGGATACTCAATCGATGCTCGCGCCCTATAGTTCCACTCAGCGGCATGGCATTTCTGGGGTGGGTTTTCGTACCCGGATCTCGCATCTAGCCGGACTAATGCGCGTTGAGGGCGTTTACGGTTCTAAAGCTCGAATCTGGCGATGCGTGACGTTCGCAGGAGTGGCGTAATTTCCGAGGTTTGATGCGTTGAATTGTCGACGCGGAGAGCCTCCGTGCGATGGCTAGTGAGAACCAACAAAAATTCTTACGCGCAGGACACCACGGGGATGGCTCGAGACCAGTCTGCCCTGCTCAACCGGCTCGGCGAGTTGACACTGACCGACGTCACCGACCGGGGAATGGCGCTGGCCGAGACGCTGTGCCAGGAGCTGATGCGCTCGCACGAGATTATCTACTGCGTAGTCAATGCGATCAGGACTGCTGTCGGACGGCAAGTGGGCGTCCGTCGTACGTTCGATCGTCGATCTCAACGGCGCCGTCCGGGATGCTTCTGAACGCGAGAGCAGGCGTCGGCGATACTGATCGGCGCAGGGGATAATCCGTCTAGAGATAATACTATCTTAGTAGTTATAGTGAAATATCTCACTAAGAGGAATATGAGGGCGACCGTGCCGGCTTCGACGACAGCTGTGTCTGACGCGGTTGACCTGCTCGTCTCCGCCGGCTTCGACGTGTCTATGAGTCCCGATCAGCGTCGGGGTGTCGACCTTCTCGTAAGTCGCGACGGTGACACCGCTGTCGTACAGGTCACGGTGCGGCAAAAGACGATCTACGAGTGGGACGCAGTGCGTCTGCTCGAGAACGCCAAAGACCGTGTCTTGGTCGTCGTACCGATCGCGAGCCGCGGCCTCATCGACGCTGCGAAGCGTGATCGGCGTTTGGGCGTCGTTTCTCTCAAGAATCGACTCCTTATCTGGAACCGCGAGGAGATTCACTCGCCAGACGCGATCGCGGAATCGCATGCGTCACTGGCTGTGCCAGGCCGTCGACGCAACCCGTGGGGGCGTTGGGCAATCATGCGTGCGTACCTCCTCGACGGCGAGCCTCGATCCCAAGCCGGGCTGGCGACAGAAACCGGCGTGACCCAGTCCGCCGTGTCCAAGTCCAACAACGCACTCGGCAGCCTCATCGTCAGATCGGCCTCCGGGTGGAGGGCGACAGACCGCTTGGCGCTCTGGGATGCGTTCATGGCTGAGTACGCGGGACCGGGAGGGATCACCACGCACTGGTACGGGCTGGACGCTGTCACTAACCAGTCAAATTCGGTCGTGGCCGCCGGTGCATCCGCTGGAGTCCAAGTCTTAGTCTCTGGAGATTCCGCCGCCGACCAATTGGCGCCGTGGCGTGTTCCTGCGCGGGCCGTCGTCTACGCCGAGTCCGGGATCGCCCTCGGCAAGCTTGGCTTCGCGCAGACAACAGATGAGCGTGCCACGCTCACACTCACCGTTCCAGCCGACCACACCATCTGGGCGACCGCAGCCTCATGGTCGGAACGACGCGAAACCTCGACTGTCGATCCCGTTATCGCGGCATGGGATGTCAGGCGAACCGGCGGTCCGGACGCAGACGAAGCGGTCAAGCGGATCCGTGATCTGGTCCTAGCGAGCGGAAGATCATGAAGATCCGACACGCGGTAGAGACCGTCGCGACCTCCAATGCCGACGACGCCGCCTACCTGGCCTTGGAAGACGTGGCCCGCATCACGGAGCACCTCGATGATGTCCGTGTCGTCGGCGGTCACACGGCCAGCTTGCTCCTGACGGCATCCTCCGGCGCACGGCCGACGCGGACGCCGCCATCTCGTCATCCATCGCCGCCTCTGGGCACATCCATCGCGCACTGACGGACGCGGGATACATCGACACGAGCGGCAACCACTATGCCAAGGGCCCGCTCGAGATCGACCTGCTCGTCCCGTCTGGCACAAATGAGTTCGTCATGGCAGAACACGGAGGCCGCGGCTTCGACGCGGCTCCTGGCCTCCTGCGGGCTTTCGCAACGGAGCCGATTTTCCTCGATGTTGGCGTCATCCTCACTGATGGGAGCCGCCACGAGTTCGTAGTTCGCGTCCCGTCGGTCGAGCTCGCCGTCAGCCTGAAGGCGTACGCGACGACCTCGCGAGCTGCACCGAAGGACCTCACAGATCTCTACAACCTGCTGAGCGTCGCGAACGTCTATGGGGAGGACCACATCGGCGCATGGGCCTTGAACGGTCACCTTCAGGGCACTCGACTCGACACCGGCCGCATTCTCCACAGCATCGCCGATAGGGCTCGGACAAGTTCTCTGATCCGCGAGGCAGGGCTCCCGCAGGAGCGATTCGTCGCCCTGATTCGAAGGCTCGTCGCCGACCCGAGATAGCGACCGAAAGCCTGGGCAAGCGGGAATCATGCGGCGGCGCGTGGAAGGAAGGCTGGGCGGGCGCGCGCAAGCGCCGAAAGCGGTTCAAATGCCCATCATTTACCCATCAAAAACCCATCAAAAACGACCGTGACCGACTCGACGTGACCGCGTACAATCGAAGCTAGCGAACCGCCCGGTTCCCTGTAAACATAAGGGAATCCGAGGGTTTTCGGAGACATTCGGCAACGACCGAAAACAGGGCTTTAACCCTCCAGGGGGTCGCAGGTTCAAATCATGTCAGGCCGACAGAATGTCTCGGAAACTCAGGTCCCGAGATTTTTCGGTCCATGGGATGTGATCGTGCCGTCACTACGTCAACTCTCACCCGTTCGAAGCCGCTGAGCAACGGCGCAGCGCCAGCTGGAGGTGCGTAAACCCCTTCACTGCAAACCGAGCGGTGGAAAGATGAGCTCATGGATATCGAACAGTGGTGGCCCAAGCTGGCCAAGCCAACGCGCGACTGGCTGGTCGACAACAACGGCGCCGCACTACCGCCCGCCATCGTCGCTGAAATCGCCGCAGCCAGCGGAAGCGCCGCCTCGGCGGCCCGGTGGGTGGGTGAAGACGGGCCGGCAGGGGTCTTCCTGTCCGATGCGGCTATCGACTGGATCGAGTCGACCGCGAACGGCGAATAGCGCGCGACGGCGAGCGTCAGAATTCCTTACGGAATCCTTACGGCTCACGCCCTCCCGGCGCACCCGGCTGCGATTAGCGTTGAGATTTCGCTATGGAACAGGGGTCATAAGTGTCGCAACAGTCGTTGCCTCGATCCGACGAGGAGTCGCAGCCGGCCCGTGACGGCACCGCCTTCCCGAGGTCGCGAGCCTGGTTGTTGCGCGGTATGCCGCAGGAGGCGGCATCGCATCCCGGGCCTCACGCCGAGTCGGTCGAGAAAACACACTCGTGGTGGCGCGTTATGTGTCTCACCGGCGTCGACTACTTCTCCACTCTCGGCTACCAGCCGGCGATCGCGGCGGTCGCCGCCGGGCTGCTGTCGCCG
>Ga0247741_1002313_pt1 | contig 10618 bp, 8 predicted proteins | sample UWRJL213509R2_FD_180945 | JGI IMG/M metagenome (GOLD analysis project Ga0247741, IMG submission 180945) | Plant litter microbial communities from Arlington Agricultural Research Station in Wisconsin, United States - UWRJ-L213-509R-2 | ecosystem: Environmental > Terrestrial > Plant litter >...
CAGCGTCAGCACGCTAACCTGTGACACGCCGACAACGCGCGAAGCCAGAGCCGCTTGTATCACCTCCGGTGGCAGGTCGTGACCAGACGACTCCCACCACTCGCCAGTATCCCGGAGCAATACGTCAACCGCCTGCAGGTTGCGGGCGCCCTGCTCCGCCAGCGCCTTGGCAAGATTTCCCAGCTCACGTTCGGTAGCGAACATGATTTGCTGATGCAGGCGCCACCCGTCGTAAACCGCGGAACCCGCAGACGCCGCGACGAGCACCACGCCGGCGGCAATGATCCTGTTCCTGAGTCGCCAGCTCGAGTTCATGGGCTACAGGATGTCCGCCACGGCCCCAAGCAGTTCTTCCCGGCTGCATGGCTTCGCAAGCACCCGGTCGACGCCAAAAGCACGTGCCGCCCCCGAACGGGCGTCCAAGCTCCGGCCGAGCCGCGTCGAGATCCCGATCACGGAGGCTGACGGATAGGCGAGCCCGATCTCCTTCGCCACCTGGGTGATCTCACTTCCATGAGAGCGCAGCTGGGGAAGATCGAGGATGACCAGATCGACTGTGCCCCCATGGGCGCCCCCGGGCCTGGACAGCGAGATCACCTCGTGCCCCTCGGCGGCTAGCCATTCCGATATCAGCGTGCGCATCGCGTGATCTTCTTCGATAACCATGATCTTTGACATCAAATCAGTCCTAGTACCTTTGGGACAGTTGTCCCTTGGTATTGGATTGGGTTCGACCGAGGTGCCGCGGAGATGTCAGATCCGCTAGGCCAGATTTCATCTGTAATTTTGTCGTAGTCAGCCGTAGCATTGATTCATTTACGCTTCGGACTTCATGAACGCTGCCTCACCCCACATCCTTGTAGTCGACGACGATCCGGCGCTGCGTGAGCTGGTGTCCGAGTATTTGAAAGAGAACGAGTTCCAGGTGACGACAGTGGCGACGGGGCCCGAGATGAAGACCGTTCTGGAGGAAAACGTCATCGACCTGGTCCTGCTCGACCTGCGCCTCGGCGGCGAGGACGGCATGCAGATTGCGAGGGAGCTTCGAGGCAACAGCCAGGTGCCGGTGATCATCGTTACGGGCAAGCAGGATGAGGCCGATCGCGTGATGGGCCTGGAGCTGGCAGCCGACGACTATGTGACCAAGCCTTTCAGCAACCGGGAAATGATCGCCCGGATCCGGGCGGTTCTTCGGCGCTATCAGAACAAGGAAGCCGCCGCCCCGAGCGGACGCGGAAACAAATGTCGGGCATATCGTTTTGCAGGGTGGGAGCTGAACCTGCTGGTGCGCCGGCTGACTTCTCCCTCGGGAAAGCGCGTCGAACTCAGCAATGGCGAATTCAATCTGCTCCTGGCCCTTTGCGAGCAACCTCAGCGAGTACTGTCGCGGGATCAGTTGCTCGAATACTCGCGCTTGCATGGCGCAGAGGTGTATGACCGCTCGATCGACGTCCAGATCCTCAGGCTTCGGCGAAAAATCGAGGTTGATGCCACCGCTCCTCAGATCATTCGCACGGAGCGCGGAGCGGGCTACGTATTCGAGCCGCACGTGGACGCGCTGCGCTGAGTGAAACGGCATCGTTGCCGGTGCACCGACGTTGCAGGCGGCCCGGGTCTCCAACGGCCGCAGGTCTATTCCACGACATGCCGGGCTCGTTTCATCCGTAGCAATTGAGACTTCTGTGACCGGAAGGGAAACATAATTTGCTGCGCCCCGGCTGGCCGAACACTTTAGCTGCCCCCATTTCCTCGGGTAAGTCCGATCCACTTCGGATCTGGCCTCACACGACCAAAGGCATCGATGCGGAAAGCGTTGTCATCGGCCAGAGCACATCTCGTCCAGGGCAAGTCATGGCAAGGAGTTCCCACATGAATAGCGCGATCGATCCCGTGAAATGCCCCTTCAGCCAGGCCACCGGCGCCGGCACCACCAACCGTGACTGGTGGCCCACGCAGCTGCGCGTCGACCTGCTGCAGCAGCATTCGTCGAAGTCCGACCCGATGGACAGCGGCTTCGACTACGCGGCGGCGTTCAAGAGCCTCGACCTGGCAGCTGTCAAGGCCGACCTCGCTGCGTTGATGACCGACTCGCAGGACTGGTGGCCGGCCGACTTCGGCCACTACGGCCCGCTCTTCATCCGCATGGCCTGGCACAGCGCGGGCACGTACCGCATCGGCGATGGACGCGGCGGCGCCGGCCGCGGCCAGCAGCGTTTCGCGCCGCTCAACAGCTGGCCCGACAACGTGAGCCTGGACAAGGCACGTCGCCTGCTGTGGCCGGTCAAGCAGAAGTACGGCAACAAGATTTCGTGGGCCGACCTGATGATCCTCACCGGCAACGTGGCGCTCGAGACGATGGGCTTCAAGACCTTCGGCTTCGCCGGTGGCCGCGCCGACGTGTGGGAACCCGACCAGGACGTGTACTGGGGCCGCGAGACCAAGTGGCTGGGCGGCGATGTCCGATATAGCCAGGGCTCGCCGGGCGTGGACGACAAGCATGGCGTGCTCGTCAAGGACGACGACAGCAAGGCGCCGCACACGCGCGATCTGGAGAACCCGCTCGCGGCCGTGCAGATGGGCTTGATCTACGTGAACCCCGAGGGCCCCGACGGCAAGCCCGACCCGATCGCCGCGGCGCGCGACATCCGCGACACCTTCGCACGCATGGCGATGGACGACGAGGAGACTGTGGCGCTCATTGCCGGCGGCCACACCTTCGGCAAGACCCACGGCGCGGGCCCCGCGGACAACGTGGCGCACGAGCCCGAGGCCGCGGGCATCGAGAGCCAGGGTTTCGGCTGGAAGAACAGCTTCGGCACTGGCAAGGGTGGCGACACGATCACCAGCGGGCTCGAAGTCACCTGGACGACCACGCCGACGCAGTGGAGCAACAACTTCTTCGAGAACCTGTTCGGCTTTGAATGGGAACTCACCAAGAGCCCGGCCGGCGCGCACCAGTGGGTGGCGAAAGGGACCGGCGCCACGATTCCGCATGCGCACGATCCGTCGAAGAAGCTGCTGCCGACCATGCTGACCACCGACCTGTCGCTGCGCATGGACCCGGCCTACGAGAAGATCTCGCGACACTTCCTCGCCAACCCCGACCAGTTCGCCGATGCCTTCGCGCGCGCCTGGTTCAAGCTCACGCACCGCGACATGGGGCCGCGCGCGCGCTACCTCGGGCCGGAGGTGCCAGCCGAAGAACTCATCTGGCAGGACCCGGTTCCGAAGGTTGATCATCCATTGGTCGGTGCGCAGGACATCGCGGCGCTCAAGAAGAAGGTGCTGGCCTCGGGTCTCACGACATCGCAGCTCGTCTCGACGGCGTGGGCATCGGCGTCCACCTTCCGTGGCTCGGACAAGCGCGGCGGCGCGAACGGCGCACGCATTCGGCTCGCGCCGCAGAAGGATTGGGCCGTGAACCAGCCCGAGCAGCTGGACAAGGTGCTGCAGGCGCTCGGAGGCATCCGCAGCGAGTTCAACGGCGGTGCCGGCGGAAAGAAGATCTCGCTGTCTGACCTGATCGTGCTGGCCGGTGCCGCGGCGGTGGAGCAGGCGGCACGCGGCGGCGGCCACGACGTCGAAGTGCCCTTCACACCGGGGCGCACCGATGCGTCGCAGGAGCAGACCGACGTGCCGTCGTTCACGCCGCTGGAGCCGGCCGCGGACGGCTTCCGCAACTACACCAAGGCGCAGTTCAGCGTGCCAGCCGAAGCGTTGCTGCTCGACCGCGCGCAGTTGCTGACGTTGACGGCGCCGGAGATGACCGTGCTGGTCGGCGGCCTGCGCACGCTGGGTGCGAATGTCGGGCAGGAAGCGCACGGCGTCTTCACGCAGAAGCCAGGAACGCTCAGCAACGACTTCTTCGTGAACCTGCTCGACATGGGTACCGAGTGGAAGCCGGTGTCAGGCCTTGCGGAGCAGTTCGAAGGGCGCAATCGCAAGACCGGCGATCTGAAGTGGACCGCCACGCGCGTGGACCTGGTCTTCGGCTCGAACGCGCAGTTGCGTGCGATCGCCGAGATCTACGCCAGTTCGGACGCGGGCGGGAAGTTCGTGGCCGACTTCGTCGCGGCTTGGACCAAGGTCATGAACCTCGATCGCTTCGATATGGCCTGAGCTCGCATCTATCTCCCATCTGCACAACCAAGGGCGACCTTCACTTTCCGGCAACTCCAGGTTCACCCATCCGCAGAACCCGCCAACGGTGGAGGGTTCAAGTCTGAAAGTACGGGACCGGCACAACGTCGGCCTCCGGCAACGTCTCCCCCAGCATTTCGCGAAGCGTCGACTCGATCATCTGCGACATCGCGTCCAGAGCGAGATCGTTCGGCTCGAGCCCGAAGGGGTCTTCGATCTGTGCGGCAAGCGCGTCCAGCGCAAAGAACGTGTAGGCGATAAAGGCGACCCCCACGGGCGTCATCGGACCAATGGCGTCGACCAGCCCGAACGGGAGCAGCAGGCAGTAGAGCGAGATCGTCCGATGGATGATCACCGCATAGGTGAAAGGAATCGGAGTGCTGGCGATGCGCTCGCATCCGCCGAGCGCGTCGGTGAGACGACAGATTGACCCTTCCATGACCTGAACCAGCGCCGGCTCGACTTGGCCCGCCGTCCTTTGTTCACGCAACCATTCCGCCATCAGCAACAGCAGAACCGCCGGTGCAAAACGTGCCTTTCGCACGCGCGCACGGTCTTCTGCATTGAGCAGCCGGTCAAAGTCGGCCCCAGGATTGCTCCTGCGCAACTGATGTCGCAGCGCGTGAACGAATGCAATCAGCCGCGAGGAAACTACTCCTACATTCGCGGGTGCGTTGGTAAGGGTGAGCGCCTGACGGAGAAATGAACGGGAGTCGTTCAGCACGACACCCCACAGCGTGCGGGCTTCCCAGAAACGGGCATAGCTCGTGCTGTTGCGAAAGCCCAGGAAGATGGCCAAGGTCAGGCCGATCAGCGAGAACGGAACAAAATTCAGGGGGACTTTCCAATGGAAGAGCCGCCCGTGGAGAACCGTGACGAGGATCGCAATACCGGTCGTGATCAGCAGCTGTACCGCAATTCCCGGCAGCACCGAACCGCGCCACACGAGAAGCATGCGCAGCCAGTTGAGCCGGGGACGAACAATCACTCGAGTAACTCCTTCAGCGATCCGGTTGAAGCCTGCGAAGGGCGCTGGGCAACGTGCCGACAGACGCCATCAAAGCAGGTCATCGCCAATCAGTCGAAGCAGCAACCAGTCTTCGAGCCGCAACAAATAGTGGCCGCCTGGCTGCGCATCGAATATCTTTCCCCTGGCCGTCCACGGCATCCATTCAATCTCGCCCGTGCTTTGGCTTAGCCTGAGTTCGAACGCTTCGTCCTGCAGACGCTTCGCTATCGTCTGCTGAAAGCTGTCGACCAGCGGCTGACTGTCGATCACGAGCGCACATTCCGTGTTGATCGCAGCCGATCGCGGGTCAAGGTTCATCGATCCGATGAAGAGACGACTGCCGTCGATGACAGAGATCTTTGCGTGCAATCGGGTGATGGAGCGCCCGACAGGTCCGGCACGGGTCATGGAGGTCCGCTGTGGGTTGGGCCTGATCTCCCAAAGTTTGATTCCTGCACTGAGCAGATCCGCACGGTCGTCAGCGTAACCGGCATAGACCAGCGGCACGTCGGTGGCCCCGAGCGAGTTGGTGAATACAGAGATGCTGCGGCCCGATTCTGCCGCTGATTTCAGCCCCTCCAGCGTCGTCTGGTCAGGCAGGAAGTACGGCGAAACGACCGTTGCTGCACTTTTCGCCGAATTCACGGCTTTCCACGCGTTTTCGCTGACGCTTCCGCGATAAGCGGCCGCTGGGGAGCGCGTGATCTTTTCCGGATCATCCACAAAAAAGTTGGCCCTCGCCCAAGTGAGTTGCATGAAACCGTACTCCATCTCCCGCGAAATCGGAATTTGCGGCAATGAAGCTTGGTGGGTCACCGAACCTTCCGGCGCGACGGACTGCACGAACTCGTCGAATCGGCGTTGCCTAGCTGGTCCGGCAATTGAACCGGCCGTCAGCTTCTCGATCGGATATACATGCCGACTGTTCCAGTAGGTATCAAAACCATCTGACATCTGCAGCACAACCGGGCCTGCGGCCAAGACGTCGACATCGATGTAGTTTTCTGAAGTACTGCGCTGAAAATAATCGTCTGCGATATTCCGCCCGCCCGCGATGGCGAAGCTGTTGTCCGCTATCAACATCTTGTTGTGCATCCGGTGATTGACGCGTCGCAGTTCATTCGACGATAGCAACAGCCGCACGACAAGCGAATCGGCGCGCGAAGAGAGCGGGTTGAACATCCTGATCTCTACGTTGGGGTACGAAGCGAGGCTGACGAGGAGCTCGTCCTCTCCCGTGGCGTTGAGGTCATCAAGCAGCAGCCGCACGCGCACTCCCCGCGACGCAGCATCGCGCAGTTCCCGCAGGAACAGCAGTCCGACGCCGGCTCTATCGATGAAGTAGTACTGAACATCGAGCGCGCGCTGCGCGCGTCGCACAAGAGCGAGGCGAGCTTCCAGCGCCTCTGACGACTCTGGCAAGAGCCGGAAGCCTGACAGTTCTCCAGCATTTGGCGGCCTGATGCTTCCGGCCAGTCGACCCAAGGCTGTGTCCTGGCCATCCTTGATCGCCAAGCTCGGGACGCCCGGTACAGAAGCGGGTAGCGACGCGCACCCACCCAAAAATCCCGCTGCGGCCAGAAGGGTCACGAGCCAGATTTTCTTGAGCGTCCTCTTCATGGTCTCATGCGACTGCGCGATGGTTCTCCAAGGATGCAAGCTACGGCTATTTTCTGCAGGACGAGGACACTCATCTGCACCAGATCTTCTGAAGTCCGCCGGCTCTCATGGTTTCGGGGCTTTCTGGCGCCAGGGGGGCGAGGGCTACGAAGCCAGCCCCATCTTCTCGGTCTTCGAAGCGGCTGCCCGAACCACGGCATCCCGCGAGAAGACACGGGGTATCAGCGTTCCAAGTCGCACGCTCACGCGACCTGGGTAGGCGACAGATTGGCCATTCAGAAACGCCCCGATGGTGGCGCGCACAACGTCATGTGCGTCATCGAGATCTGCCGCGCTCATGCTCGTCGAAACTCCTTCGAAGAAGTTTGTTGCCGTGGGACCTGGAACCACAGCCATGACCTGAACGCCGCTCGACCGCATCTCGAAGCGAATCGCTTCGGTGAAATGAAGCACGAAAGCTTTAGCTGCAGCGTAAGTTGCCAAGTAGGGCAGCGGCAGGAAGGCGGCGTTCGAGGCCAGGTTGATGATGCCGCCTCTCCCTCGCTGGGCCATGCGCTGCCCGAAAGCATGGGTTAGTCCTACGAGCGAGTTCACGTTGACTTGGATGGTGCCGAACTCCTTGTCCAGGTCATGGCGCAGGAACCGGCCTGTCAGACCAAGGCCGGCGTTGTTGATCAGAAGATCGACAGAGATGCCCAAACCGTCAAGGACCTCTACGATTCGCCCGACGGCGCCGGGGTCAGCGAGGTCTGCTTCGAGCGCCAGGCATCGGACACCGTGCTTCTGGGACAGGCTATTGGCAAGATCCTGCAGGGATTTTATGGAGCGCGCAACCAGCACCAGGTTGGTTCCGCGACTTGCCAGGTCGCGCGCAAAGGCTGCGCCCAACCCTTTCGAAGCGCCGGTCACGAGAGCTGTGGCATTTTTGAGATTGAAAAACATGGTGATCCTCCGGGTTGGCATGGGGGGCGGCGGAACGCGGCAAATCAACGGGACGCAAGGGAACGTTGCGGGCTGCTGCGAGACGTGGCCCTGAAATGGAACGACGCGCTGTCTTCTGCCGAGGGCGTCTGGACTTGCCCTTCCTGCCCTGCTTCTGCCAGCTCGGTCTTGACTTCCAAGCGGCCTTCCTTGAGCTGCACTCGCATCTGCGAATGGGTCAGCCCGTCGGCAGCGGCTTTCGCCGCGGCGACGAGCGCCAGGGCAGCATCTACCGCCACGGTTCGTACACTGAAATTTGACATGATGAGTTTCGCCTTGCGTGAATGAAACTGGCAAGCAGACAGACGCCTGCCCAAACGTCTGGGCACGTTTCCAGCAACTCCCGGATCGGCCCCAGGGTTCCAATGTCAGTGAGCTGCGTTGTCCGTTGATTGCAGTTCACGAGCTGCGGAATACGGATGCAACGGTTCCGGTTGCGCTTGAAACAAGGAACTGCGGACTTTGTGGCCATACGGATGGCCACGTTGACGCTCACCGTGTGATCTCCCCCTGGAACTGCGATTGTGGGTTCGCCCGCCTCATCGAGCTCAATGCGTCGCTGGAGGCGATGGAGGCGATGGAGCAGCCAGCTTCGCACGTTCTCTCCCTTTAGCACTAGACAGACGACCTGACTCCGGGTCATTTCGCAGAAGGTGCTTCGGGGTGACCATTCATCCATGGGCCTACTGCCAGCACGACCGACGTGCTCAGCAAGTGGCGAAGAATCACCAGTCACCCCTCGGTGGCTCCAAACAGGAGTTTGCGATGAGCGAAAGTGTTGCCAAGGTCATAGTCGATGTTCTGAGGGAAGCGGGCGTCAAGCGTTGCTACGGAATTGTTGGCGACACGCTGAACCGGATTGCCCTGAACATCGAGCAGAGCGATATCGAATGGGTGCACATGCGGCACGAAGAGGCCGGCGCCTTCGCTGCTGCCGCCGAGGCCCTCGTGACAGGAAATCTCACGGCCATTGCAGGCAGTTGCGGCCCCGGCAGCCTGCACTTTCTCAATGGCGTCTACGAGGCGAACCGGAATCGCGCGCCGGTGGTCCTGATCGCGAGTCAGATCACCCGCGAGGAAATCGGCTTTGAATTCATTCAGGAAGTCGACTTCGCTCAGGTATACGGCGATTGCAGCGTCTTCTGCGAAACCATCCTCACTCCTGACCAGGCGAGACGCAAGACCGTCATGGCTTGTCAGGCGGCCATCGCAAAGAGAGGCGTCGCGGTTCTGATCGTTCCCGTCGACGTCTCGCATTCCGTAACGCACGAAGCGACGCCATTCCGGGTGCATACCAGCAATCCTGTCATCAGGCCCTCGGATGCCGAACTCGATGACATCGCCGCAGTACTGAACGCGGGAAACAAGATCGCCATCTACGGCGGCTCAGGCTGCCGGGACGCGCACGCCGAGATCATGGCCGTGGCGGAACGACTGATGGCGCCCGTGGCACACACGTCCAGGGCCAAGGACATTCTCGAGCCGAACAATCCCCACAACATTGGGATGACCGGGGTCATCGGCATGGAGGCCGCCTATCACGCCATCCTTGAATGTGACACGCTCCTGATGCTCGGGGCGGATTTCGCTTGGCGGCAGTTCTACCCGGACAAGGCCAAGATCGTTCAGATCGATGTCGATCCGCTGCACATCGGCCGTCGGCACCCCGTGGAGATCGGTGTCGTGGGGGACATCCGGTCGACGCTCGAAGCGCTTCTTCCGCGGCTGACGCAGCGCGAAGGTTCGTCGTTTCATGACGGCTATATCAGGCGCCATCGCGTTGCCGTCAACACACTGCGCGAGGCTGCGCATCCGCTGAGCAACGGAACCATCCCCGGCACCTATCTCACAAACCTTATCAATCAGCATGCGGATCAGGACGCGCTCTTCACGTCCGACGACGGTACGCCGACTGTTTGGGCGTACCGGCTGCTTGACATGAATGGCAAGCGGCGGATGTTCTCGAGCCTTCTCCACGGAAGCATGGCGAACGGTATGCCCACGGCGCTAGGCCTTCAGAAGTCGCAGCCCGGCCGACAGGTGATCTGCATGTCGGGCGACGGCGGCATTGCCATGCTTTTCGGCGACTTGATGACGACACTTCAGGAGGATCTCCCGATCAAGATTGCCGTCTACGACAACAGCAAGCTTGGCTTTGTCGAGATGGAGCAGATGGCAGAGGGCATGCTGAACCTGTACACCCATCTCAAGAACCCCGACTTCGGCAAGGTGGCTGAAGCGATGGGACTGTGGGGACGGACGATCGACCGGGCCGAGGATCTGGAGGAGGCTGTCAAGGCTTGGCTCTCCGAACCTGGCCCAGCGCTTCTCAATGTGAGAGTCAATCCGATGCAACTGGTCATCCCGCCCTTTACCGAGGCGAAGGCGGTCGTGGGCATGGCCCTCTATTCGGGCCGGGCCGTGCTGCACGGGAAGGCCGGCGATGTCATCGAGATGGTTAGGGAAAACTTCCTCTAGCGCTTTCGAGAAAACGCCTCACTGCATTGGCGACATTCAGTAAGCATCTGGTGAAGCGATGTTGGCCGAGCTCGCTACTGCCCTGCGGATAGGTCGTTTCCATTGGAGATGGCGTCCTTCCTTCAACCGCCGGCACTCGTCGGCTGAAAATGCCTACGACCGGCCATTGACGGGCTCGTCGGGGCATAACATGTTCAAGGACGAGCATGGCGATGTCACTTTTTGCGGTAGCGATCGGGGGCGCGCTGGGTTGCGTTTCACGTTGGGTGCTCGGCATGACTCTGAACGTGCTCTTCCCAGCGATCCCCCCCGGCACCTTGGCCGCCAATCTCTTGGCCGCGTATTTGGTGGGCATTGCTCTTGCCTACTTTGGCGCCCATCCTGAACTAG
>Ga0247741_1002315_pt1 | contig 10616 bp, 10 predicted proteins | sample UWRJL213509R2_FD_180945 | JGI IMG/M metagenome (GOLD analysis project Ga0247741, IMG submission 180945) | Plant litter microbial communities from Arlington Agricultural Research Station in Wisconsin, United States - UWRJ-L213-509R-2 | ecosystem: Environmental > Terrestrial > Plant litter >...
CGGAATGGGCGCCATTGCGAGCAGGTCGGCGGTCCACTTGGCGAGTTCGGCGTCGAGTTCTTCAGGCTGGACCAGCGCATCGAGGTAGCCGATGCGCAGCATCTCGTCGCCATCGATCGGGCGCGAGGTCAGGAACAGTTTCTTTGCAGCACCCAAGCCGAGCCGGGACACCCAGCGGCGGATGCCATGGCCGTAGTAGTGCAAACCCAGGCGCGCCGCCGGCATGAACATGCGCATGCCGCGAACACCGAGCCGAAAGTCGCAAGACAGTGCCAGGTCGGTCGAGCCACCGTACACCGGCCCGTGCAGCCTTGCGATGGTGATAGCGCGCGCGTCCTCGATTTCGTCGCACAGTTGCTCGAACAGATTCTCACTGGCGGTCGCGGCCGTGCCCAGCCGCGAGAGATCAAAGCCTGAACTGAAGCTCTTGCCTGTGCTTGCTAAGACGATCGCACGCACCGCAGGGTCGGCGTTCAGTTGGCGCAGATAGCCGCGTAGCACTGGCACGTCGTCCGGCTCGATGCGGTTGTGCGTAGTGGGGCGACGCAAAGTGATGGTGGCAACGGCGCCATCGATCTGCAGCAGTGGTGCTGCAGGAAGGTTGATGATTTCGGAGGTTGCGCCGCTTGCGGCTTCGCGCAGTGCAGTGGTCATGTTGGTTCCTGTAAATGGCTTATGAATTTCGGGTGGGAGGGCGTGCTGCTTAGTCGAAACGAAGTTGCTGATCGCGGATGACCTTGCCCCACTTCTGGTAGTCCCCCTTGACGAGTTCCGTTGCCGCAGCCGGCGTGCCCGGCACCACGTCGTTGCCAAGGCCAATGAGCTTGTCGCGCATTGGGGGGGTGTTCAACGCGGCATTGAGCGCCGCGTTCAAGCGCTGGACCACCGGCGCGGGCATGCCCTTCGGGCCGGCGATCACGAACCAGCCCTGCGCGTCATATCCCTGCACACCCTGGTCGGCAACCGGCTTCACGCCAGGGAAGGCCGGCACCTCACGCGTCGATGTCACGGCGATCGCGCGCGCCCGTCCGCTTTGCACCACGGGGACAGCCGGCGCAATGGTCGCGAACGACGCCTTGACGGCACCACCCATGAGGTCGCTCAACGCCGGCGCGGCACCCTTGTAGGGCACGTGGAGCATCGACGTGCCGGTGCTGACACCCAGCAACTCTGCCGCCATCTGATGGATCGAGCCGAGCCCGGATGTCGAGTAGCTCACCGTGCCAGGCCGGCTCTTCGCCAGAGCCAGCAATTCGGGCAGGTTTTTTGCCGGTACGGACGGATGCACCAACACCACCAGCGGCGCCTTGGAAACCACGCCCACATAGGTGAAGGCCGATTGAGGGTCGTACGACACCTTGCGCGCGTTCGGAATGATGGTCAGCGGCGCACCATCGATCAATCCAATCGTGTAGCCGTCTGCCGCCGCGGCAACCACCGCTTCGGCACCGATGGCCCCACCGGCGCCGGGCTTGTAGTCGACCACCACGGTCTGGCCAAGCACCTTCTCCATGAGGGGAGCGAGATCCCGCGCCACAGCATCGGCGGCGCCGCCAGGCGTGTACCCCAGCACCATTCGGATCGGCCGAGTGGGCTCCCATATTTCCTGGGCATTTGCTATTCCGCAAAGGCTAATCGCAAGTGCCGCGAGCGCCGTAAAATGTTTCCTACAAGCCGTCTGAGCCAAGAGAAGTCTCCTTTTGATATATTTTCGACAGCCTCAAATATACTTTATGACGTGTTCGATATGCTAGTTAGTAAAAACCTGCAGGCCGGTCAGACCCTGACCGAGTCGATCCGACTCAGCGTAATCCGAGACCTTTCGAGTGGCGTGCTGCGCCCAGGTCAGCCCATCGACGAGCGGGCGTTGTCGGAGCAGTTCAGGGTGTCGCGCACCCCAATTCGCGAAGCCATCCTCCAGCTTGCGGCGCAAGGGTTCGTCATCGTGGGGCCCCGCACCGGCGCAACGGTCCCCAAACTATCGATCCACATGTTGCGCGAACTGCTCGAACTGCTTGGCGAAATGGAGGCGACGGCCGCCAAGTTCGCTGCCCGGCGCATTCGCTCGGCAGAAAAGAAGGAGCTTGATCAAGCGCTGGCGGATTGCGTGGCCGCTGCAGAGGCCAACGATCCGATTGCCTACAACACAGCAAATACACGCTTTCACGACCTTGTCTATCACGCAGCGCGCAACGACTCCCTTGTCGATCAGATTCATCGGCTGCGAACGCGCTCTGCCGGCTATACGGCGGACCGTTTCGAATCGCCAGGGCGCATGCTCCGATCGCTAGAGGAACATGCGGCGATCGCCGCGGCCCTTCTGCGTGGCGACCCGGAGCAGGCGCATGCGGCCATGCTCGACCACATTTCAATCGGCGGCCGCGACTTCGCGGAGTTCGTGAGCGGGTTGCCAGAAGAATTGCTGCGCGACTGAAAGAAAAAGGCAGATGTCGGTGGCGCCGCCTTTACCCGCGTTGTGAGGCTAGTCGCAACACGCTCGAAAACCGTCCCGGGGAGTCATAGCTGGGCCGAAAGCCCAAAGCCTCTGACACTGAACTTGCGAAATCATGAAGCTCTTACGGTCGCAGTCTATGGGTCTGGGCAGTAGCGGTTGGTGCAGCGAACTGGCCCACGCGTATTACGCCGATTTGTGTCAAGCAACCAAAGCTCTGCGCTCAGGGGGCTAGGAATCAGCCAGACGCTGCGGGGCCTCGGTAGGTCGCGGCGACGGCTTCCCCGTCTCTCGCGTGCGCGTCGATCTATCCCCTTTCCTTGAGTACGACTTATATTGCTGCAGCGACCGCCTCCGTCTGCGCGAGGCGACGTGCCAAGCGCCCGACGAAGTTTTGGGTAACGTGCGGCAGCACGCGCTGCGACGGCACGAGTACACCGACCTGCATGTCATTCAGAACGTCGATATCAAACGGTCGCCATACGACATCGTTTCGTCGCAGTTCTTCGATGAAGCCGATCTTCGAAAAGCAAGATATCCCCTTGCCGGCCATGATCAACCGTTTCAGCATCGGCGTCGAATTGCAAGTTGCTGCGGGTTCCATTTCGTCCCAGAAGCGAAAGAACTCCGGCGACATGCCATGGGTTACCACCGGGTGCGAACTTGAGCGCAGGAACGGATAGCGCGCGCACTCTTTGAGGCTGATGCGGTCGAACTTGGAGAGAGGGTGGCCAGGCGGCATCACGATACCCAGAGGCATGTGGGCCAAGGCCACTGCGATCACGCCAGTTGGCAGGCGGCCGACGAAGGCCAGTCCGACGTCTACCTGACCCGAGAGCACCAGTTGCGGCACGTCCATCGGCTGGATCGCGGTCATTGTGTACGTGACGGCCGGGAACCCCTGCAGAAACTCCTCCACAGCGGCCGGCAGGAAGTCGATGAAGAACGAGTCCATCGTCGCGAGCTTGACGTGGCCTGTGCGCTCGCCCTTGAGCGCGTCGAGCTCGCCGCGCACAGTCTGGAAATCGTGCAGCGTCTCCTGCACGTGCTTGAGCAGCCTTTCGCCAGCCGGGTTGAGGCGCATGCCGTTGGGCAGGCGGTCGAACAGCTCGACGCCAAGCTCGTCCTCCAGCTTCAGAATCTGCCGGTTGACGGCGCTGGCCGCGACATAGAGCTTCTCGGAGGCCTTGCGCACCGAGCCTGCACGCGCGACTTCAACGAAGTAGCGGAGGATGGTCGCGTGCATCAGCGGCGCCTTTCGCGCGTGGCACTCTCGGCCCGTTCAGCACGGTCGGGGGCGGCAGTTCTTGTGCAATGAGCGGATGGTCGCAGGCGACCGGTCCCACGTCCGCGGCGCCGCCGGGCGAGCCGAGCGCGCTGACCGCATCCGTGAAGAACTCGCGGTTGATGTCCGTGTAGCGCGCCAGCGCCGGCGGCAGCCGGAACACTTCGTAGATCGCCTGGGTCGGGCAGGCCGAGACGCAGATTCCGCAATCGATGCATTCATCCGGGTGAATGTACAGAGTGCGCGCACCCTCGTATATGCAATCGACCGGACAGCACTGTACGCAGGCGCCGTCCTTGACGTCGATGCAGGCGGTGGTGATGACGTGCGTCATGCGCGACCGACTGGCTAGCGGCCCTGCCAGACCGGCTTGCGCTTCTGCTGGAAGGCCAGCACGCCTTCGCGCGAATCCTCCGATTTCAGCGCGTTCACCAATGCGGGCAACCGCAACCCGTGCGCCTGCGCGGGCGTCATGGTGCCGGTCTCCCGCACTACCTGCTTGATCGCCTTCTGCGACAGCGGGGCGCAGGCCAGCAGTTGCATGACCCAGCGCTGAACCGCCGCATCGAGCTCGGCCCGCGGCACGACCTCGTTGACGAGGCCGAGCTCCAGTGCTCGCGCGGCCTTGATTCGCTGGCCGGTCAGCAGCATCGCCATCGCCTGGCGGTAAGGAATCTGTCGTTGCAGCAGCAGCATGCCGCCGTCGAGCGGCATGCGGCCGACCAATGGCTCCGGCAGGCCGAAGCTGGCTTCCTCGCAGGCCACGACCAGGTCGCAGCCGAGCACCATCTCGAAGCCGCCGCCCAGCGCAAAACCGTTGACGCGCGCGATGACCGGCACGTCGAGCGTCTCGCGAAGCGCGATGCCGCCGAAGCCGCCCGGGCGGGCCGCGGCCCAGTACTCGATGCCGCTCAGGTTGGACGTGTTCTTGAGGTCGGCACCCGCGCAGAACGCGCGGTCGCCGCTGCCGCCGAGCACCACCACGCGCACGTCGTCGCGTGACTCGATGTCCTTCCAGATGCGCTGCAGCTCGGCCTCCGTTGCGAGGTCGACCGCATTGAGCACCTCTGGCCGGTCGATGGTGACCGAGGCCACATGGTCGACCACCGAATACAGCACGCTCATGCGGCCGCCTGCTCGATCAGTGCGCGCGCTTCGGCGAGCACTTCGTCGGTGTGCTGTCCGAGCCGTGGCGGCTCGCGCAGCACGCCCGCCTGCACGCCCGACATGTGGATGGGGCTCGCGACGAAGCGCAGCGCCCGGCCGGTGGACGAGCGGCCTTCGAGGATCATCGCGTTGTGCAGCGTCTGCGGGTCGACCAGGGTCTCGCGCATGTCGCGAACCGGCGCGGAGAGCAAGTCCTGTTCTTCGAGCCGCGCCAGCCAGTGCTCGCGCGTGTCGCTCGCGAAGCGCGCGCGGAAGATGCCGTGCAGCTCTTCCTTGTGCGCGAACTGCGCGAGCAGGTTCGCGAAGCGAGCTTCGAGTGAGAGGTCTTCGATTTCCAGCGCGGCGCAGATGTCGCGCAGCGGGTTCGCCTTGAAGGCGCCGACCAGCACCAGCGGCCCGGTGGTCGTGTGGAACACGCCCGACAAAGGCATTGCGGCCCAGTTGACCTCCGAGTCGGCCATCATGATCATGGCGGCCTCCTGCATCTGCATGGCCAGCATCGAGTCGTAGAGCGACACCGCGATCTTCTGGCCTTCACCGGTACGCTCGCGCTGCAGCAGCGCCAGCAGGATGCCCTGCACCATGTGCATGCCGGCCGTGTAGTCGGCCAGCGCGGTCGGGTAGATCGATACCGGCACGGCGTCGTCGGCACGGCGCGCCATCACGCCGGTCATGGCCTGTGCGAGCACGTCCTGCCCGCCCTTGTGCGCATAAGGGCCGGTCTCGCCGAAGCCGGTTCCCAAGGCATAGACGATGCGCGGGTTGAGGCGCTTGCAGTCCTCGTAGCCCAGGCCCAGGCGTTCCATCACGCCAGCGCGGAAGTTGTTGGTCACCACGTCGGCGTCGGCGATGAGCGCCTTCACCAAGTCCATCTGCGCTGCATCGCGCAGGTCGATCTCGACGCTGCGCTTGTTGCGGTTCAGGCTGCAGAAGATCGGGTTGTCCTGGCCCGCGACCGGCGCGAAGGTCGAGCGGCTCAGGTCACCCGCGCCCTTGCGCTCGATCTTGATCACGTCGGCGCCGTGGTCGGCCAGCATCTGCGTGCAGACCGGGCCCATCATGACCTGCGTGAAGTCGATCACGCGGATGCCGGCCAGCGGCAGCGTGGATGCGTCGTCCGCCGCAGCCATCAAGCCACCTCCAGCATCGAGCGCGCCAGCACCGGCACATCGGCATTCGGGCCGGGCTGGTCGCCGGGGTCGGCGCCCTGTGCGCGCAGCACGCGCTGCAGCTTGCCGATGTCGACGTTGCGCACCGACACGCCCGCGTCCAGCGCCAGCGCCGCCGCGACACCGGTGGCTTCGCCCATCGCCATGCAGGGCGGAATCTCGCGCGAGATCTTCTGCGCGGCGGAGGTGGCCGAGTAGTGGCGGCCTGCGACCAGCAGGTTCTCGATGCTGCGCGGCACCAGCGTGCGGTACGGGTAGTAGTAGTCGCGGCCACGCGCCACGCTGTCGGCGAAGCGCGTGCGCTGCGACACGTCTTCCTTGGTCATCACGTATTCGCCTTCGAGAAGGCGCGTTTGGCGGATGCCGGTCTGCGGTGCCATGTCGACCAGGTAGCAGTTTGCGAAGCCGGGCAGCTTCGAGCGGATGAACTCGATCACCTTGTGCACGGTGTTGCGGCCCTGCACCTCGGCACGTGTGAGGTCTTCGACCTTGAGGCCGTCGAGGCCCGGCATGTGCGGGCAGTTGCACCAGACGATGCCGGGCAGCGGCGTCTTGAGCCACCAGTTCTCCCAGGCGCCGCCGAGCAGGTGCTTGACCTCGCGGTCGAGCGCCATGTAGGCCTCGGGCTCCTCGTGCTCGAAGCGCTCGGCCACGTCGGTGTCAACGCCGCCGAGCCGGAACACGGTGGTCACGATGTAGCTGCCGCTCACGTGCGGCGCACCTGCGGAGGCGGCCACGTCGAGGTCGCCGGTGGCGTCGATCACCACTTTGCCGAGGATCGCCTCGCGGCCGCTCTTGCTCTCGCAGACCACGCCCTTCACTACGCCGTCTTCTACCAGCGTGCGCGAGAACCACGAATGCAGCCGCAGTTGCACGCCGGCGCGCTGCACCGACTCGAGCGCGACGCGCTTCCAGGCGTCGGGGTCGAAGGCGGCGGCGAAGCAGATCGGGTGCGGCTTCTCCTTGCTGTGGAAGTCGTTGGTGCCCCAGCGCTTCCAGCGTCGCACTGATTCGGGCAGGCTGCCCCAGTCGTGCTGCTTCGGGTATTCGGCCAGGCCATACGCAGCCATGCGCTCGATCATGTCGAGGCACACGCCGCGCACCGAGATCTCGCGCTGGTGGCTGTCCCACATGTCGTCGAGTACCAGCACCATGCCACCTGAGGCGAGGCCGCCGAGGTGGTTGTAGCGCTCCAGCAGGATCACGCTCGCGCCGTTGCGCGCGGCGGCCAGCGCCGCGGCCTGGCCGGCGGGGCCACCACCGACCACCACCACGTCGGCCTCTGCGGCCACCCGCACGTCGTGGGCGGACTCGTGCATCCAGTCTCCAATTCGGCTCATCGAAATCTCCTTTTTGAATGTTGAGCGGCAGCGCGTCGTGCTCAATGCACGTTTTCCGGCTGCCAGCGGATAACCCAGCGCTCGGCCAGCGTCACGGCGAGGAAGAACAGCCCCGACAGCGTGGCGCTCATGACGATGGCGGCATAGAGCAGCGGCGAGTCGAAGTTGAAGGTGGCCTGCAGGATCAGCGCGCCGATGCCCACCGTGGACCCGACCCATTCGCCGACCACCGCGCCGATCACGCACATCGAGGCCGAGATTCGCAGCGCCGAGAACAGGTAGGGCAGGGCGTTGAACAGGCGCAGGCGAAAGAAGACTTCGGTCTTGCTGGCCGACAGCACGCGCATCAGCTCCATCGCCTGCGGGTTGACCGACTCGAGCCCGCGCACCATGTTTACCAGCGTCGGAAAGAAGCACACCAGCGCGGCGATGGTGATCTTCGGTTCCATGCCATTGCCCATGATCAGCACCAGCACCGGTGCCTTGGCCACCAGCGGTATCGCGTTGAAAGCCAGCACGACCGGGAAGAAGATCTCTTCGACGGTCTTGTTGTGGATGAAGATCGTCGCCACCACGATGGCGGCCAGGTTGCCGAGCAGGAAGCCGCCCGCGGCTTCGAGCGCGGTGGGCAACAGGTTGTCGAGCAGCACCGCGCGCTTGTCGATCAGCGTCTGCAGCACCGCGAACGGCGAGGGCGCAATGAACGGCTTGACGTTGAACACCGTGATGGCGGCCCACCACAGCACCAGCAGGCCGACGATGCCGATGGCCGGCAACACACGCCGGCGCCACAGCCTGCGCTTGCGTGCAGCCGACCAGGCCAGGTATTCGGGGTCGCCGGCGGCCTCGTCCGTGCCGTTGATCACTGCCGTGGGCAGCGGGGCAGAAAGAGGCGCATCGATGGAACGGGTGTTCATGGTCGTGACCTCAGCAGCTTTCCAGCACGCGCCGCAGGTGTGCGGTGAGTTGCACGAACGCGGGCGTCTCGCGCATCGCGAGTTTGCGGTCGTCAGGCAGGCTGACCGGCACGATCTCGCGCACCCGGCCCGGGTTGGCGGCCAACATCAGCACGCGCTGGCCCAGGAACGCGGCCTCGTGGATGCTGTGGGTTACGAACAGGATCGTCACGCCGGTCTCTTTCCAGACCAGTCGGATCTCTTCGTTGAGGCGGTCGCGCGTGATCTCGTCGAGCGCACCGAAGGGCTCGTCCATCAACAGGATCTTCGGGTCGCAGACCAGCGCACGCGCAATGGACACCCGCTGCCGCTGCCCGCCCGAGAGCTCGTGCGGGTAGGCATTCGCGCGGTCCTTGAGGCCGACGAGGTCCAGCAACTCCATCGGGCTGCGACGGCCCTTGCGGCCCGCGCCGCCGCCGACCTGCAAGGGCAGCTCGACGTTCTGCAACGCGGTGCGCCATGGCAACAGCGCGGCGTCCTGGAACACAAAGCCGATGTCGCGGTTCGCCCGCGCCGCTTTCGGCGCCACCGACAGCACGTGGATTCTGCCCTTGCTCGGCGGCTGCAGGTCTGCCACCACGCGCAGCAATGTCGACTTGCCGCAGCCCGAGGGGCCGAGCAGCGTGAGGAACTCGCCCTGTGTCACGTCGAGGTCGAGGGCCTTGATGGCCGTCACGTTGCGGCGCTCGGTGAAGAAGCGCACGCCGATGTCGCGGCAGGTGATTGCCGGGGACGCCTGGGACGTCGGGCTCAGCACGGCAGACACGAGCTCAGGCCTTGCTGTGGCTGCGCGCGGCGACGGTCGCCTTCAGCGCATCTAGCGTGATCACCTCCTCGACCTTCGGCGTGCGCGCCGTGAACTGCCCGAGCTGCGAATACATCGAGATCTGCTCCTGCCACACGGCAGGCTCCATGCCGCCCCAACCCTGCGTGGCCGCCTGGCCGCCGAAGCTGTAGTCGAGCATCACGTCGATCGCGACGCGCTCGTCCTCGGCCTTCAGGTTCGGATACTCCTTCACCAGCAGTTCGACCGCCTGGTCGCGGTTGGCACGCGCCTGGTACCAGCCGCGCGCCGTGGCCCGCAGGAAGGCCTCGATCACTTTCGGCTTGGACTGCAGCGTCTCGGTGGTGGCGTAGTAGGGCAGCGCGTAGAGGCGCACGCCGGCATCCCACAACGGCATGTCGACGCGCTCGCTGCCGAGCACCTTGAGCGCGGTGGTGCTGGTGAGCCAGCCGGTCACCACGTCGACCTGACCGGTGAGGAGCGGCGACATGTCGGCACCGACCGGCACGATGATCACGTCCTTCTCTGGGATCTTGTTCTGTGCCAGCAGCGCGCGCAGCAGAATCACCGAGGTGGAGGGCAGGCCGACCTTCTTGCCGACCAGGTCGGCGGGCTTGCGCACCGGGTTTTTCTGCAACGAGAAAAACGTGAACGGGTGCTTCTGCGCGCCGACCGCGAAGCACTTGATCGGCAGGCCCTGCGACACGGCCAGCATGATCGAAGGGCTGGACGAGACCTGGCCCACCTGGTGCTTGCCCGAGGCCACGATGGCCACGCCATCGATGTTCGGTCCGCCGGGCTGGATCAGGAAGTCGATGCCCTCTTGCTCGTAGTAGCCCAGCCGCTTGGCGACGACCTCGCCGACCTGGTTGATGCCGGTGATCCAGCCGAGCTGCATGTTGATGCGCGTCTTGCCCTGCGCGAGGGCATCGATTGACACGAGGCCACCTGCCGACAAGCCGCCGGCGATGAGGGAGGTCTTCAGCAGACTGCGGCGGCTGGGGGCGAAACGAGGGGCCATGGCGGGTTCCTTCGAGAGACGGAAGAAGAGGGACGGTGACCTTGGCCGGGTGCCCTTGCGAGGCGTCACCAAGTGCCAGCGGACCGATGCTAGGAGTCGGCTGCGCTGCGACCAAGCATCGTTTTTCGTGAAGGGTGCGCGAAAAATTAGGGCGCTCCGAACACGCGCGTCGCACGGCGCCACAGGCAACGGGACCCCACCGGGCCTGCAGGGGCTATGCCCAGGCTGTTTGGTCACGCGGAAACGTGTGGGGCGGCGTCGGCGAGCCATCGAGAGCGGCTCGCGAGCAGGGGAGGAAGACTCCGCCAGGCTAGTGCCCTTGCATTAGATGCGCTTGCGCACCATGCTGGGGCTTCACCTCGTTCGGCCGCAGCGTTTGCATTTGCCTGTAAGGATGGCGGGTGCTCCGCGCGCATCCATAGCGCTTGCACTTTCGGAGAGA
>Ga0247741_1002316_pt1 | contig 10610 bp, 11 predicted proteins | sample UWRJL213509R2_FD_180945 | JGI IMG/M metagenome (GOLD analysis project Ga0247741, IMG submission 180945) | Plant litter microbial communities from Arlington Agricultural Research Station in Wisconsin, United States - UWRJ-L213-509R-2 | ecosystem: Environmental > Terrestrial > Plant litter >...
GCGAGGCGCTCGGCAAGCTGGTGGTCGCGCAGCCGCATCCGGTCGAGTAAATCGTGCCACCGCCACAAAGCTTTCTTCCCCTTGGATGCCTTAGACGTCACCGCGACGATCTTGTCTATGCTCGCGCGTACCTGTAGTGGCCCTTGATATTCGCCGCGAAGAACGAACCAGCGCTCTGCGCTTGCAATAGGCCTTCATAGACCGCGACAGGAAGGTCAAAATACTGATAGATCGATCCGTTCAAAAACTGAACTTCGAGCATGGCGCTTGCTGAGTCGTAACCCACTGATGAAATGTTCGACGATTGCACTGGAATTCGTTCCAACATAACTTCCTCTTTCTGTGATGGGACTGCCGATACTTTCGGTTTTGGATTCTGCGATCGCCAAGCCTGAACAACTTCGGCGTAGTCGGAAGCTTCTCGTTTCTTGTCCCAGCCGCCAGGTTCATTGCTGTCAACGAGTACCGGGTCCATGCTGTCCGGCTTGAGAGCGGGCATTCGCACGAGCGTCCTCATGGGCAGCGGCACGCTTTCGCCCACAATAATTGCTTCGCCCGTGCGCAACACCGGAAGCAGGCTCATAATCCCGTTCATGTTGTCAGAGGCCGCTGAGATGATCTGTTGTCGGTCTTGTGAGTTGGTCAAACGCATTGAGATGATAGTTCCGCACTGAGACAAAATCGTAGAGTCCATCTCCGATGGTCGCTGGCTGACCACCATGGCTCCGATCCCGTACTTTCGGCCCTCCCGAACAATTCGTTGGACGGACTGCTTTGCTCCGCCCGGGGAGCTCGGGCCGAGATACGAGTGAGCCTCTTCGAAAACTATCAACAGAGGTCGTTCTCGCGTTCCTTCAGACATTAGGCGTGCCCAAAACATTGCGTCATAGATGAGCCGAGTAACACCTCCGATCAAGTCGCTGATGACGAAAGGGGGCACTCCTGATAAGTCGACGATACTGACTGACTTTTCTAGTCCCAGCCACTCTTCGAGCAGCTGGTCTAAGTCCTTCTTGACGCCGCCGCTGACGTCGGGTGTCCAAGGTCCGGGGTTGAGTACGAAATCCAGCCGTCTGTCTTTCAATCGAGAAGCTAGCACTTCGACCTGCCGCCTGATATTCATGGCCGCGGCGCTCATGTAGACCTTCGGCGCCCCAGCGGCTTGGCTCTGCGCGGCAAAAAGCGGAGGCGTTACCGATTCCAGATTGCCTTCTTCGACGGCGTCGCCATTTTCGTCTCTTAGCAGCGCCCACGTGGCCCGAGATTGGCCGTTTCCAGGCTCGGAATGGGTGGCGTTAAGGAGGACGTGGAGGTTGTACCAGAGCAGCTTAAGGCTGAAGGGGATAGGACTATCTGCCGTCACATCCGCTGGCACGATTCCCGGCCGCGGGTGCTTCGCTAGGCCTTCGCGCTTTAAGCGAACTATCTCATCTCGAACGAATGCGCGGCCGGCGTCGTCTGACAGAGTCGAAAAAGTCAAAGGAACCAGCTCGTCGAAACTGAGCGCCCAATAGGGGATAAACAGGGCGTTAGAGAGCGTCAACGTTTCTGGATTGATGGTGAAAACGTTTGAATTCGTCCCGAATGCACGAGCGTATTCTCCATGAATGTCGAATAGCATGACTCGTGATGAAGGAAAGAGTTGGGAATCCGATATCGCTTGCACTAGCGCGGCAACCGTAGTGGACTTGCCTGAGCCGGTGGACCCAACGACAGCCGAGTGGCGAGTCACGAGCTGATTCAGGTTCACTCGGGCGCTAATTGCTTCGGCCGAAGCAACCTGGCCAATATCTACAAAGCCGTCTTCAGTCGCGCTGCTCCCATATATTGACGCCAAGTCTGTTTCGGTGACGAGATGTACCTTGTCTCCGACATTTGGAAGCTGCGATACCCCGCGTGAAAATCGTCTGCCTTGGCGTGCCTCACCTACAAGTTGCAGGGACATCCAACGAGTCCCAAGTCCTGGCTGCCCTAGCATTTCGGCCGGCGCAGCACCGGCACCAACGCGACTGACTATACCGACCAAGCTCGCATATCCGATTGAGATTCGCGCAAACCCGCCGACTTGACCCACGCGGTGTGGATCCCCTCCCACAAAAACCAATCCGGTCGGCACATCAGAGTCGATGGAAACTGCGACAGTTGAGCCATCGACATCATGAACCGTGCCAATCAATGTGGATTCAAGCATTGGCTGCCCCAATCGACTGCCGATTCAAGAGCGCAGCGAACTGGTTGAAATCTCCTAGTTCCGGGGATTTTCCGAAGTTGTCGACCGGGGAGCTTCCTCGCCATGCGCCTTCTCTGCCACCGATGACCGCCGAATCGAATGCCATAAGTCGGAGGTTCGGAAGTCGTTTTGCGAGTCGCGCTGCTTCGTCATATTTCGACAGTTCGCCGAATAGAGGCGCGAAAACGACAGCAGTGGCGTTTCCGCTCAAGCCTTCCGCGATCATCTCGTTGATGTGCTGATCGCCAAAGGAATAGCCCAGACACACAATCACGGCGCCGGGTTGACGAAGAAAAGAACGAAGACGATCCTGCATTGCTAGATAGGGTCCTCGCCGACTCTGCTCGTATTTCATGTTCGACGGATGTATGAGGCTCCCGGCAGATGATGAACTGGAACCTCCCGACACAGTGCGGTACACGGTTCCGTCGCTCAACCTCCAGTTGACTGATCCGTGCATTTTCCACACTCGTGCCCAGCGGATTGGCAGGTTGTCGTCCTCCATCGCGCGCGTGTCCATGAACGGCTGATGAGCGCCGACGAAACCATCGAAGTACGCGACCCGGTGTCGTTCTAGCGCCTGCTCGACCAGAAGGTCGTAGTTCAGCGTGAAGATCTCTAAAGCGTGCCTGCGGTTTGATCCGGCCGCCCATCGGGCGAGGGAATCAAAGCCGCCACCGTCGTCCGGCAAATCCACCGATACACGCTTGGCTATGGAAGTTACAAGCGCCTCCTCAAGTTCGACGATATCTGCGGACGCGATACCCCGAATCGTCGACTTGTCCCCGGAAATCGAGGCCATCGTACGCAGACGGGAGAGCCAGTCCTCGATAGTTGGTTTCGCGTTTCCGTCTTCGGTGTGGGTGGCGACTAGAGCGTCCAGCGCTACCCCGAGCGGGCTCGCTCTGACTTCAGTTGCTACGTCAGCTGTTAGCGCCTCGATCGACGCGATAAGCGGCTTGCCTCCGAGTACCACTGACGAGGAACAACCGGCACCCATGACAATGCCTACTGGGCGTGAGTCGTCTCCGATGGTCGACTCGAGCGTTTCGACGGCAGGTGCATATTCGTGTTCTGCAAGAATGCTCATGCTCGAAGTATGGCAGTTCGATTCATTCTCACTTAGTCTGGAGTGCGCTAAGCATCCGCACTTGATCGTCTTCTTCCGTTTTGAAACGACGTTCGAATAGAGCGGCTCGGACATTGATCCGTAGTCGAGCGTGACCGGTTGCAAGCAGGTCAGGTACCTGTGTGAGAAACGAGCGAAGAAGGTTGGCGACAAGAATGGCGAAGCGGCTTCGTTCGGGGCTACGGCCCATCCCTGCGCCTTCGAAAGGTGCATCGTCGCTGGAAATCGCGGAACACTATCTGAAACAATACGAAAGCGAGTTTATCCGGGCGCGGCAAACAGTTAAGAGTCGAGCTCGCCTCGCCGTCTGGTTTAGCGCCATCGGCGCAGGCTCGATTGGGTTGCTCGGAGCCGTTTCGGCCGCCTTTGCAACGTCATTGATTCCCAGCGTTATCGGGATCGTGACGGCATTAGTGGGCGGTAGCGTGGCGGCTGTTGCAGCGTGGGATTCACACTTTCACCACAAGGAACTTTGGGTGCAAAGGTCGCTGGTACTGAATGATTTGCAGCGCGTGAGGGTCCGGCACGAGCACTCCCTATCAAGTGGCGCGAGGCCGTCGAAAGTTGCAAAATCGACCTTGGTTGATTTGGATGACATCATGAGGCGTGATGTGCGAGCTTGGTCGAAGATTCACGATCACGAGACGTAGAGCTTAGAGTGCGGCCATAACTTTGTCTTGAGTAGGCCACACAGCACTTACATAGAATTGCATCACCGTCCTTGTCTCGCGATCGATCTTTTCGCCATTTCAATCATGACGTTCGGCATGTACTCTCCCGGTCGCCTGCGCCACGACGTCGCGATCGCGTTCCCCGGCCTCAACGTCGGAGTGCTCGCGCCGCGACAGTGCTCGGTTCTGCAGAAATCGTGTCGGCCTGGGCTCGGCCTCCTGGCGTGTCGTCGATCGTCAGGCTGAAGCAGCGCCGCCAGCAGATGGCGCAATTCGACTCCGCGGGATTTTGGACGAGCTCAATCCGCATGGCGCGACTCCGTAGACTCAATCCACATCGCGGTGTTCTAGACATGTGTCCAGAACAAGGCGTAGGCTGGCCGCATGGAACGCACCGACGCGATCGTCACCCCGCTGCACGAAACCCGCAGCGGCATCCGAGCGTCGGGCGACCCGCGCGTAGCCCGCACCCGGCAGGCCATCCTCGACGCCGTCGAGACCCTCGCCGCGGGCGACCGGCCGATCACCGTCGCCGCGATAGTGCGCACCGCCGGCATCGGCCGCAGCTCGTTCTACACGCACTTCTCCGGCATCGACGAGCTCGCCGTCGCCGTACTGAGCGGAGCGTTCGACGCGATCGGAGCCGAAGACATCGAGCTGCGCCGCCACCGCGTCGTCAGCGGCGCCGAGGCAGCCCGCGTCGCGCAGGTTCGGCTCGTCGGCCACCTCGTGCAGCACCGCGCGCTGTACGCGAGCATGCTCGCGCTGCCGTTCACCTCTGCCGTCTACTCGAGGGCGGTCGAAAGCTACGCGGCGCAGGTTCGCGCGACGATCGCCCTGCTCCCCGAGATTCCGCACGGTCTGTCGGCTGATGCCGTCGCGATCTACACCGCATCCGGCTCTCTGGGCCTGCTCGCGCACTGGATCCGCAGCGACGACCCGGTTTCCGCCGACGTGCTCGTCGACCAGCTCATGTCGCTCGTGCCGGCCTGGCTGGCCGCACCCTGACCCTTTCGGCACCGCAGCCGGAAGAAACGAGAAAGAGAAACCCGAAATGGCAAGAAAGTATGTAGTCACCGGCGCAGCGTCCGGAATCGGCAAGGCCCTCACTGAGCAATTGCGCGCCGAAGGAAACACCGTCTACGGCGTCGACCTCCGCGACTCAGACGTCACCGTCGACCTCACCACGAGCGAAGGGCGCTTAGACCTCGTCGAGAAGGTCACCGAGCTCAGCGGCGGAACGATCGACGCCGTCGTCGCGGTCGCCGGCCTCGCCGCTCCGATTCCCGCGACCGCGGGCGTCAACTACTTCGGCGCCATCGCCACCCTCGAGGGGCTTCGCCCCCTTCTCGCCGGGTCGGATGCGCCCCGCGCCGCAGTCGTCGCGTCGCTCGCGGCGCTCGAGCCGGTCGACGGCCCGCTGCTCGCAGCACTGCTGGCGAACGACGAGCCCAAGGCCCTCGAGCTGGCCACGGCGATCGCCGACGCACCCACCGACACCCCCAGCAACGCGATCTACAACTCGAGCAAGAACGCCATCGCGCTCTGGGTGCGCCATAACGCCCCCACCGCGGAGTGGGCCGGTGCGGGCATCCCGCTGAACGCCATCGCACCGGGAGTCATCGAGACGCCGATGATCGCCTCGATTCTCGCTACCGAGGAGGGCCGGGCCGCGCTTGCCGCAGGCGCCCCCATGCCCCTCAACGGGCCGGCCGCTCCGGCGTCTGCACCCGCGGCTCTGCTCGCGTGGCTCACCAGCGCGCAGAACACCCACGTGACCGGCCAGATCGTGTTCGTCGACGGCGGGGCCGAGGTTCTCCGCCGCCCCGACGCCGTCTAGCGCCAGCCGCCACCGCCGATTGAGCGCGCCCGCCGATTGAGCTTGTCGAAATCCACCGCCGCCAATAGGTTGGGTGAGATTTCGACAGGCGCAATCGCCGTCGTGTCGAGAAAGCGGCCGCGGCTCCGACTCATTCGTGAGAAGCCCAACCGGGGCAGACAAACGAGGAGTCAACGATGAAGTATCTGATCGCTATGTTCGGCAGTGCAGAAGAAATGGGCACGTCGAAGACGCCCGAGTGGATCGGCGAGATGATCCAGTTCATGATCGCGCTCGACGGCCGCCTGCGTGAGTCGGGCGAGATGGTCTACAACGAGGGTCTGGCCGACCCGAGCCAGGCCAAAGTCGTGCGGCTGCAGAACGGCCAGCCGGTCGCCACCGACGGTCCCTACGCCGAAGCCAAAGAGTCGGTCATCGGCTTCTGGATCGTCGACGTGGCCAGCGAAGAACGCGCGATCGAGCTGTGCGGCGAGATCGCCGTCTGGTCGGGCGCCGTCGAGCTTCGTCCGGTTCCCGCAGGGCCGCCCGCCGAATTCCTGTGACAGACGGGCGGGCGGTCGTCGACCTGCTGCGCGAACTCGCGCCGCAGGTCGTCGGTCTGCTCGCCCGCCGCTACGGCGACTGGGCGAACGCCGAAGACGCCACCCAGGAGGCGCTGCTGGCCGCCGCCGCCCAGTGGGGCAACGAGGGCATTCCGGATCATCCGCGGTCCTGGTTGGTGACCGTCGGATCGCGCCGCCTCATCGACACGGTGCGCAGCGAGACCGCCCGCCGACAACGCGAAGACACCGTCGCCGCGCTGGAGGTCGACGCCGCGGTCTCGACCGCCGACGACTCGCTCACCCTGCTATACCTGTGCTGCCATCCGGCGCTGTCGCAGCAGTCCCAGTTGGCACTCACGTTGCGCGCCGTCGGCGGGCTCACCACCGCCGAGATCGCGCGCGCGTTTCTCGTGCCCGAGTCGACGATGGCGCAGCGCATCAGCCGGGCGAAGCAGCAGATCCGGTCGGCCGGATTGCGGTTCGAAATGCCTCCCAAGGCCGAGTTGGGCGAACGGCTCGCCGTCGTACTGCAGGTGCTCTACCTCGTCTTCAACGAGGGATACACGCCGGGGTCACGATCGGTTGCCCAGGGCGCCGATCTCACCGACGAAGCGATTCGCATGACCCGGATGCTGCGCTCCAGCCTTCCCGCAGACGGCGAGGTCGCCGGTCTGCTCGCCCTGATGCTGCTCACCGACGCCCGAAGGGCCGCACGCGAACTCGACGACGGGATGCTGGTGCCGCTCGCCGAACAAGACCGGTCGCTGTGGAACCGCGCGTTCATCGACGAGGGCGTGCGTCTGCTCGCTGCGACTCTCGGCGCAGGGCCGGTCGGGCCGTACCAACTGCAGGCCGCGATCGCCGCCCTGCACGACGAGGCGGAGCGGGCGGATGACACGGACTGGCCGCAGATCCTCGCGCTGTACACCGTGCTCGAGCACGTCTCGCCCGGCCCCGTCGTCACACTCAACCGCGCCGTAGCGGTCGCGATGGTCGACGGCCCGCTCGCGGGCCTGGCGGTGCTCGGCACCATCGCGACGGACCCCGCACTCGCGCGGTCACACCGCTTCGACGTGGTGCGCGGGCACCTGCTCGAGCTCGCGGGGGAGCGCGACGCGGCCATCGAGGCGTTCGGGGCGGCACTGCGCGGCCCGGCGAGCGCGGCGGAGCAGCGGTACCTCGCGTTGAAGGTCGCGCGGCTGAGCGCCGGGCACACCTAGTCGGTCAGCGCCGCCCTGTCGCGCTCGGCCTTCTCGAGCGCCCGCGCCGCCGTCGTGCGTTTGCGGTCGGCGGCCTCCGCCGCACGTGTCGCGTCGGCCAGCTCACCCTCCACATCGGCGAGCTGCTCACGCAACTCCTCGCGCTCGAGCGTCAACGACTCCTTGGCGCTGCCCGCCTCGCGCGCGCCGCGTTCCGCTTCTTTCGCCGCCTTGCGGGCGACTGCGACGGCCGCGTCGGCCGCGTCGAGCTGCTTCTGCGTCGGCCCCTTCTTCGCCGGGGCCTTCGCCTTGGCGCGGGCGCGCGCCTCGGGCAACGGACCGGCGACCGCGTCGTCGAGGTCGACCGCTTCGAGGCCGTCACCGGCGAGCGCCCGCACCAGCCGTGCGGATGTCACGGCCGCGGCAGCGGCAGCATCCGACATCCCGGCCTGCAACGTGCGTTCTATGTCGATGAGGGCGGCAGCATTGACCGGATGCCCCGCGTCGGCCGCGAGGGAACCTGCCTGTTTCGCGAGCGCCCCGATCAGCGTCCTCCGTTGGGAGCCGAGTTTGGTGAGGGTCGCGCGGTCGAGGGTGTCTTGGGCGTCGCGCAGCGCGTCGCCGAGCGCGAACAGCTGCGCCACCTCGTCGGGGCGTTCGCGGGCGAGCAGATTGGTGGCCCAGGCCGCGGCCGACGGCTTCGGCAGCGCCTTGATGTCGGCGGCGAGCCGGCCGGTCTCGCTTTTCGCCCGGTCGTTGCGGGCGGCCGTGAACTCGGTCGGCAGCAGCGCGTAGAGCTCGGCGGCGACGGAGGCGAGATCGGTCATGCAGTCCAGTCTGCTGGTTGGGCAAGGCGCTCAGCGACCGTATCTACACCGAGTCGCAGGGCGCCAGTCGACCAGCGCTAGGACTGCACCACGCAGAAGCGGTTGCCGTCGGGGTCTTCGAGCACGACGTAGTCGGCGAGATCGGGGTAGTCCCAGTCGACGGTTCGCGCGCCGAGACCCACGAGCCGGTCGACCTCGGCGTCTTGGTCGGCGGCGAAGATGTCCATGTGGTGGCGTGCCGGCTTGTCGGAGGTGACGAGCATCAGCGAGAGCCGGGTACCCGAGCCCGAACGGGGAACGAGCGTTGCCCAGTCTTCTTCGACCTCGTCGCGCGGCACGTAGTCGAGGGCGGCCGTCCAGAAGTCGACGGCGCGGGGAATGTCGAGCACGCCCCAGACGATTGATCCGATGGTCAGCATGCGCACGAGTATGGCGCGCACTCCGAAGGGGAGATTCACTCATTGCCCTCGCGTGCCATTGCTGAGAGGCTGAGCGGATGGGGAAATCCGTTGGCCGCAGGGCCGCCGCTGTCGTCGTGGCTCTGGCCGCGGCATCCGCACTGTTCCTTTCCGCCTGCAGCGCACCGCCGGCCGACCTCGACGAGCCGGCCGTCGCGGCGGCGAGTGCGACGCCGACGGGCACCGAGGGAATGTCGATCAGCGCTGTTCCCACCCCGCGCGACACCTGCGACGAGCTGATCGACATCAACTCGCTCATCTCCAACGAGAGGTTCGCGCTCGACCAGGGCCGCGTCGCCGAACAAGAATACGAAGCCTTCAACCGTCTCGTCGGGCGGCTCGTGCTGCGCATCGACACGTCGAACCGGTCTGTGCTCGCGAGCGCCGTCGAGCAGCTGCAGACGATCGTCGGCCCGTACCGCATGGGGGCGATGACCACGTTCGATCCCACCACGAAGCAGTGGACAGACGCGTTCGCGGTCGCGCAGGCCGAGTGCGAAGACGCCGGAGTCGAGTTCTACGTCGAAGCGTGGGTGGGCGGCTGACCCTCGCGCCAGCGCCGGCGGCTCGTTGCACAATGGAGTCATGGCACTGAACAAGCGGGAACGCGCCGCGACCAGCGACGAGCTGCGCGCCAACCTCGAGCTGTCGGGGTTGAACGAGAACGACCTGCAGCTGCGTCTGGGCATCACCGACGAGCAGCTCGAAAGCGCCCTGGAGGTGACGGGGGCCGATCCCATCGACGTATGGCTCGTACGCGACTACCTCGAGCGCGTCATCGTCGAGCGGGGCGCGAAACCCGTGCCGTTCACGGTGCTCACGCAGGCCGCGCGGGCCTCGGCCGAGCAGTGGTACGCGCTCTACGACATCGACGAGGTGTTGAAAGACGGCTAGCCGACGGTCGGTTGCCAGAGCTCGATGCGGTTGCCCTCGGGGTCGGTGACCCAGCCGAACAGGCCGACTCCCTCGAGGTCGTGAGTCTGAGAATCGACGTCGGCTCCCGCGTCGCGCAGCTGCTCGAGCATCGCGTTCAAGTCGTCGACCCGAAAGTTGAGCATCGTCTGCTGGGTCGGCGACCCGAAGTACTCGGTGTTCGACTGGAACGCCGCGAAGACGGTCGGCCCGGGTGCCTGGTTCCAGAGCCCGTTCTCGCCGAGGTCGAGGCCGAGCGAATCGCGATACCAGGCGCTCAGCGCCTCTGGGTCTTTCGCGCGAAGGAAGTAGCCGCCGATGCCGAGTACACGTTGCATGAGAGACAGGATGCCACGGATCGGCCGGTTTCGATACGCGCCCTAAACGGCGCTACTCAACCCGCAGGAACTTCAGCGCGGCCTCTCTGAAGTGACGCGACGTGGGCGCGTTGAAGTGGTTGCGCCCCGGAATCTCGAAGAACTCGCCCTCGGCCGCCATCGCCAGCGCCCGCGACTTCGGCAGGATGCCGTCTTCGCTGCCCGTGGCGAACAGCGTGGGCTGGTCGGGCGCGTTGTCGGCGCTCGGCTGCGGGCCGCCGCGCATCCCCTCGACGAGCGCGACGAGCGCGGTCAGGTCGTTGCCGTCGATGCCGCTCGCCATCTGCAGGTAGGCGTCGGTGAGACGGTCGTCGACCGGGTGCCCGTGCGCGATGTGCGCCCGCGCATCGGCGATCTGGAAACGCGTGAGCGGGTCGCCGTCGGGGATTCCGCCGAGCACGGCCCTGCTGATGCGGTCGGGGAGT
>Ga0247741_1002317_pt1 | contig 10608 bp, 15 predicted proteins | sample UWRJL213509R2_FD_180945 | JGI IMG/M metagenome (GOLD analysis project Ga0247741, IMG submission 180945) | Plant litter microbial communities from Arlington Agricultural Research Station in Wisconsin, United States - UWRJ-L213-509R-2 | ecosystem: Environmental > Terrestrial > Plant litter >...
CTGGTGATGGGATCTAGATGTACGATCACAAGCGACTCAATTAAACGACTCCAATATGTGAGTGTGTCCGAGATGGGAGGGAGAATGGAAATACCCCTTCCAGCAAGTCGTCCAAATTATAAATGCCGTACTACAATTCTCAGTGTAGCTGTTAACGAGACCCAGAAAAGATCTACCATCTTCGGTGATCTGGAAAACTAGATAGAGTGAGTGTACGCCGAGAACAACGACCAGAACGACCTTACCTTTGTCAGCAATTCCTCAAATTTACATAAATATGGCGAAGGAGACACTGGCAATCAAATGGGATTGCCAGGATCGTCAGCACATCTGAGAGCTAGATTGGGCACAGACAAAAGGGGGGGAGGATAGCGATGGAGGCGACGAGTCGCCTTATCTATGTTCCTCCCAAAGTGACCAACATCGACACCACCCATACCCGTCACTTAGTCTGTTCCATGAGCAATTCGGTTAATCTACACATACATGTGAGTCCACTTGAACGAGAACCATTGGAATGAACACACCTTGCTCACTTGCTGGCCATTCGGTCGAGTGACTTGAATCTGGTAAGGGCAACACTGGTAGTCGAATGCAATTGCTAGCATCGGTAAGACACCTGGTAATGAGCCTCGAAGTAAGAGTACCGCAATGGGCGATCCTGAAATTTTGCACATGCACATGAGCGCACTTTAGAGCAAGAATAAAACTGGGCGTACATTGTTGGCCATTCCGCCAAGTGACATGGATTCTGCAAGAACGACACTGGTATTGAGACGTAATTGCTGGGATCGTTGTTATACCTGATAGTGAGATCTAAAATAAATATACCATCACGAGCAAATCTGTGAGTCAACACTTGAGAACGAGAAATTGCTGGTGATTCCACCAAGTGAGACGGACCTGGCAACGTCAGCACTGGTAGTTAAACCTGATTGCTGGGGTCGTTCGGAATTGGCACACTTTGCTAGCCATTCTATTAGATGGCCCAGATAGGGTAAGGACAGCGCTGTTAGCCAAACGTGATCGCTGGGATCGTTGGCATAGAGCAAGAATGGGAATGCATTGCTGGTCATTTCCCCGAACAGATAGGAAGCTGGTGAGGATAACACTGGTTCACCCAGTAACAAGATCTAAAGTCAAAGTGGGCGCACCTTGCCGGCCATTCCCCCAAATAACACAAATTCGGGAAGGACAATCCCACCAAATTACACAAAGTAGAGTAGTATACCTGCTAGCTGGTAGTGGAGATTGGGGCCAACGAAGACGGAGGTGACTGCCCAGCCGATTATTTTCCAGAAACTGTGACCAACGAACAAGCACTATTGGATTGCTGATATTGGAGCTAGAATGGATATACCACCACTAACGATTCCGTAAATCTAGACAAAATGAAAGTGTGTGCTCAAGAATGAAACCTTGAATGAACGTACCTTCTCCGGCAATTCCACCACATGACACATATGCTGTATGGAGAATATGAGTAATCAAGCATGATTGCTAGGATCTCTAATGTACCTGATAGTAGACCTAAAATGCATGTGCTACGACGAAGGATTGTAGAAAGCTACACAGAGTGAGTGCGCCTGAGAACAAGATCTAGAAATGCATACCTTCGCAGGCAATTCACGCCAATCTGACAAGAGAAACATGGGTAGTTGTATGCGATTGCTGGGATTGTCGGTGCACTTAGTGACAAGACAACAAAGCATGGAGGCGGCATGGTCATCGTCTTGGTTAACAAAGCACGAGGCACAGACCATAGCCGCACTACCATATGTGGTGTCATTATCTGAATTGCCGGTGTTGAATAGGCCCGAGTCTTTCAGGAGGACGATGTAAGGAATGTAAACAGGCTGCTTACAGAACACAAAATTTGGTAGATGGTAATTTCAGAGCATTGCCAGCGTAAATCAAGTTGATATTGTGTGCTACAAGCCTGATCTACTCTCGCGCTTCTCCAAACATCCTCAGCAACTTCGTACGATTCCACATGGAGAGATAAACCTTTGTATATATGATCGCTCGCTGCTGACCCATGTAACTGACCGATTTGCGAATCTTCTTGATACCACCGTTCCCACATTCTGCTGCACTTGAGTTGATTTCGGATAAGGAGGGGTTGGCGTTGGCGTATTCAGACAGGAAGCAAGCGCGACTGCACTTGCTATGACCTGTGCTGTGGAAGTGGTCAATGAGAAAGGATGTTTCAGCAAAAAAGACGGGTTCACGAAGCATCGAGTAAGGACCAAGTGAGCAAGCAAAATCATAGACTACGCGTTTTGGAGCAGTCAGCCAGCGAGTAACCATTGCTGAAAATATATCATTGCGTCCCTCGCATTCCGGGACACAGTGGAAACCATAGCAAATGCTATGGCTACACCATGCCGCGACAATTCCGCCAGTCAATCCCTGCTGGCCGTACTGTGCAAAATACTTATTGCACTTCCCACCTCGTTTTGCCTGCTTCTCCTTCGCGTTATCCGTCGGTAGCTTAGGGTACTGTGGGCGCTCACGAATTTTCGGAAGACTGTACAAGCACCCTGTCTACTGGACGTGAGTCGTATGATTTGGAAGTAAATACATCCGTACCTCCATCCAGTCACCCTCTGTAATGCCTTCCGATGGCGCCTCAAGTGGTGGTTCTATGAGTAAGGCGTTGATTGTCAACCTGGTGACCTCCGCAATCCATTGAAGAATCTCCATGAAATCGTTGAACGGCGAGCTGCTGATATAGACGTTGTAGATCGCCGGCATGGACAAAAGATGATGAGCTTCATGAGTGTCTGATTGCAGGAACGTCCTGAGGCTCCTGAGCGATGGGGCGTTGACCATCTGAACGACAGATTCTTCAGCGGCAGCCTATCAGAGAGGATCGATACCAAAATAAGACATGAAAATAGAATGAATGTCGACGAACCTGACGGAGAAAATTCCGGTATTCAGGGGGCACAACACGCCTCTCTTGGAAGGCGATTAACCCAAACCACTTGAGGACGAGATTGGATAGTGCCATACAGATCTTACTGAGATCGGCTCGAACACTATTGACAAGCTCAATATGGCTGACAGTGGCAGCGGTCTTCAAAGCATCTCGCTTCCGGGCAGAGACAGGCGCATCTTCGTCAGAATTCACATCACTGCTGTCCTCCACGTGGTTTGATGTGATGGGTCCTTTCAACATTTGTCGAATTCGCTTCCGAAGACCAGCGTCCCTAATTAGCTGCTGTCGGGGCTGGTATTTGACTAGAGGCCGAACTTGAGCGCCATGGCCTGAGATAGTCGGCGGCTGCAGTGAACCAAGAAGCTTCTTCCGACCAAAGGCTAAAGTGACTCCGTCCCAAATTATGGTGTCAGGATATGGTCCGCAAAGAGAGCAAACCATGTTGCCGGGAAACTGTTGCAGTTTCACGTAGGCGAACCAGACTGACCGAAAGAGATCCTCGCCAACGAAAGAAGTGCTGAGCGCTTCATACCGGCGTGAGATGACCGTAATCCAGGCGACAAATGGTGTTTCCGAGGTGCAGAAGGTGGAGGTGTAGTCGTCTAAGAGATCGTGAGAGAAGATAGCTGTATTGTTGTAGTTGAAGAGGCCAAGCTCTCGGAGGTCCAGACCAATGAATCAGCGCTTCGTTGGCACGCTTGTCGGACAGGACTGTAACTCGATAGAACCGTTGAAAGATGTGTACAAGGTGTAAATTTTGCATTCGCGAACAATTTTTGGAAGGTTCGGGTTGAAGGAACAAGTGCCACCACACGAACAGCGCGATTCAAGAGTGAGAATAAAGGGTTTTGCTGGCTGCTGGAGGATGGGCAAAGAGCGCTCATATGGTGTTGGGTCGGTTGGCAACTCTGCCCAACGAGGTACACGAATGGGAAGATAGGACATAGCCATATTGGATTGTTTTATCGGAGGACCTTCATAACGTTGTTAAATCTTGTGTAAAGGAATTCTCTGAAACTCACCACTATATCCGCTCGCTATGTCTTCCAGTGCAGCTGGTAGATAGTCGCCGATGTCTGTGTCATTCTCCCCCAAATACTCGACCACCGCCTTCACAGCCGTAAGAATATGTTGGCATGAACGTTCCTGGTCCTTGGAGCATTGCCAACTGCCAGATTGGAAACTAGCTCCATTGTGTGTAACGATCGCTCTGCCTTTCAGTCTTGAAGTCCCAGTGCTAGGAACAGAAAGCATGGTGATAAAGTGTCCATTGTCTAGGTGACGTCGCAGGAAAATCTGTGGGGTATCTACTTCGTGTAAATAGCTAGATGGTAAATGAGATAGAAATACACCATACCGGATGAACCCAAGTCCTGAATATAGCCTAGTTTTTTGACTTCAAATTCCCGAAAAAAACGACGGTGAAAACAGTCGTGTTGTGAGCCAAGAGGGCACGAGCAACCTAGAAGCTCACTATCGGGGGTTACAACGAAATGTAGGTGATACCAATGCTCCTAAATATGTTGTTGAGTTCTATCTTAAATTAACGAAGCAATAAAAGCCTACCGATGCACTTTCGCGACGTGTGTCCCAACCTTGGACAACAAAAAACTCGTTTGAAACCCGATAGAACCCAGCACAATTGGCGACGACAGCTTCCATGTAAATTTCATAGCTAGAGCACGCCTGTTGGAGACCAGGGGCAGATGGTTGAGCGATAATGGTTTGGGGCAACGCATCTGTGATCTGAGCCGATCTCTTACGAGGCCCTCCTAGATTGGACGAGGATGTTCGTTTTCGGGACCCAGCCAATGTGCGTTGTCCTGAGCGAGCTGACTTTGTAGGAGAAAGAGTTGTTGGAACGTCTGTGAGGAGGCTCGATGGATATGAGAATTGCGGTGAGGAAGAATGAGTCAGGTGGGCCATGCCGTCTGAGAATGGTTGAGGTGAGAGTGCAAAGTTCCCACAGTACAACTCTTCCATCGATCATCGATCATTGACCACGTCTCACTGCACCTATCACTACTCAACTTCAGCAATGCCTCAGAATTGCTCGTCAATGCTGCACCATGGTGGGAATGAGGTAATTACTGGTATTTAAAACGGTATGTAAATTATTTCTTGGAGTCGTTCTCTGACAATGTCTAGTTCTAGGACTCTTCGTTCGAGAGCTAAATCATCAGCTCACCCTGTTCCTCATGCCCAGCGTGCGCCATATCGATGCAACCAGTGCGAGGGTAGGCCCTTTAGGCGTGACTGCCCTCATGGACGCCCTAGTCGACAGTCAGGTCATGAGGATTCAGGTATGACTCCACAATACTTTACAGACTAAATTTCAACCTCATTGTATTGTTGATACAGATGCTATGAGGGCGGTATCGCCGCAAGCAGTGAATTCTGCTCGAGCTACCCTTGCCAATATACCAATGGGCGCTCTTACCCCGCCTTCAGCCCCTGCCGTTGATGTATCGACAATGCTCTTTCCACCTCTGACTTTCGCCGCTTCTCCTGTGACATCCGTCAACACTCATGAACCAGCAATACGAACTACCACACAACAACTAGAGGACAACGTCAACCAATCCATCTCGCCGAACCCCTGACCTAAAAGGGTAACTCCTTCCGGTGTGAACGCTACCTATGGATTCGTCAAAGGCGTTGGCCGTGGAGAGCAGAGCTATGGTGTGTGTTACAACTCGTCACCTATCTGAAACTTGTTTTAATGCGGTTCTTAGACCTACCACGGCTTCGAGACTTGAACGCACCAATTGTCGAGCAAAAAGCGGTTACTCAGCGCTATCGACGTCTCATCCGGGACTTGTTGTGTCGAGTATGATTATTCATGTCCTGAATTACCCAATCACACTGACACGCTACCATATTAGGCGGAGGCGATCTCGCATGAAACAGGCTGTTGGTTGTATGTCGCAGCGCAACACCCCGATTCCAGCACCCCTTTCTATCATTTTGCTTCTCGTCGCTTGCGAACCGAGGGTAGTGAGGCCCTCATGGATATTCACACACTATTGTCCTCGACAATGCGTGTACTCTCGCGCTCCCATAAGCACGATCTGGTTGTTTTGCTAAAAGAGAAGGCCAACGTCGAAGAACAATTGGCCGCTGAGCAAGCTCAGCTAGCACAAGCCCAACAGGAGCTGGCAAGAGTTCAACAAGAGCTCCTGAATAGGGATACCCTTATTGCCGGTCTTCGCAAAGAAAACTCCACCAATAACACTCAGGTTTGATGTGTTGTGACTAACTATATTTCTCTCTAGAACGTCAGACTTATCTGTCTCCATTCGCCGAGTATTTAGACGCTAGATCGGTAGATTTGCTTATGTTCTACCTTTTCCTCTATATGGATATCTTCGTGCTTCATGATCGGAAGCGACAGGCAGTAGTAAGGCTTCTGCCGAAAGTCTGTATGTTCGAGCTAAGCTCCTATCTTTACAGCTGGACACGCCAGAGGTGAAGAACACCCTCTACGACAACGATGAACAACCAACAATAAACCTGAATCTTTGAGCCCAGTCCATACATTGGGATATTTATGAACGTCCATATGAACTACCTTGAGATTTCTCAAAATTAACCTTGCGGTGATCGATACTTTATTTATTTTCCCAAGACGTGCATTGTAGTTTTATCCTCGTTCTAGTCTACACATATATGTACTGTCCGCTGTTTATATGTATAATTGAATGAGTTCAAGAAGTTGTAAAAGATCCAGACTTTTCATCGGCAGGTATACAACGGAGACGCGTATTTTCAGACAGAAGACCCTCCTTCGACTTCCAGTGGCTGGCAAGAGGATGGACGCAGAAACAAAAGAAATTCACGCCTTACGAGTGAATGAACTCAGTAATTGGAACACAGGTAAATTTTGAACACAATAACGGAGGGTAACAAATTATCAGGAAAACATACGAGGATATTAGTGGAGCAGTTCACAAGCACAAAGTTGGAAGTAATCATTTACATGAAAGCTTATCGTCGAATAGATAACATATCCGAAATGAAAGGCAGATTAGCATGTCAAGTAAATGATTCACTGCCTCACCTGGAGATCCCAAGGACAACCAAAAGGTCGAATCTTTGTCTGACAGACGCACATGGGTTTCTTGAAGACCTGGAAAACATTCCACTAGCAAAGATGTCCAACACTCCCTGAGAGAGAAAGGTACATACGACTCAATCAGATCAATGAGACACCACAAGTTTATGTTACCCCAGAGATACGAAAGACACCAAACGACAAGTGTTGTCTTCTCGATTGGAGACTTATGCGAACTACTAGACAACATTTTCAAAAGCGGACAACTGCGAGCTTGCTCTGTTGGCTTCTTTGACTTCTATGCTTCTTATTTATATGAATGAATTATCGGTCATTTATTTATAAATACATAGATGGCGGTATAATCGTTGCCTCGCAATCTAAGCGCCCAAGAATTTGATCGCTCGCACATGTCTGTTTGTACCACCTTCCTTATAAAACCTGTGCCTTCTGACGCAAACAACTGGGCTTATTTAAACAGGACTTCGTTGAAATAAACTCTATTCACCCATGGCCATCATCACCCCACCAGATTTGCACCAGTGCGCTTTTTTGCTTCACGACTTGGCTTACAACGCCAGGAAATTCCTTGATGCCGCCTCCAGCGTCGACAACTTGAACGCACGCCGCATTTTTGTCGAGCTCACCCGCATGCCTTCACCAAGAACTATCCGACGCTATGCAGGAAACGAGCTTCTTCGCCGCTGGTCCTCTGAGAACCCAGACCCACAGATAAATGGCGGTGCCATTTCTTTCTACCGTGTCGATCGAGGTATGTGTCTATATCTCAATATTCTTAACGCTGCCTCACAGAGTCTCATTTCTGACAGAATCAGGCCTCGTTGGTATGTTAAATATTCGAAAGACTGGCTTTATTAGTACTAACATTTTTCACTCCAAAGATATGACGGTCGTTCACACTGCTGAAGATGTCAAGATGGACTTTTTTCGCTGCCTTACACGGGTATATAAGAATGTTCTGCGATTCAAAAGTTGCTGGGGAGCGAAGAGCCTTTACGATATCGCATACGACCCAGACTGCTCTGACAACAAGAAGGTCAGCGATATTATTGACATCCGGGTCGCGCAGAAATTACCAACACTGGAGCCGATGGGCTGGACGGACGAAGGGGTCATCGTATTTGGACTCAAACATGCGGACGTGGACATGAGCATTAGATTGGAGAATCGTATTCGTCTTGCTGCCCATCTTCCACTACTCTCACATTGCGATACGTAAAATCTAGACTAAATCCTACCGTATTTCATTGCTTGCCATGTTCACATACTTCTTGGGCTGTAACTTGTGGTTTCGGAAATATATCCAAATCAGGCTATCTTCCATAATAAGAATATTGCCGGATGGTCACATGGCGACGCTTAGAAATGCGCGCTGTGACTGTGACTGCTGCCAGCACCTTATCACCACCCATCATATCGATTGTCCATCGTGCGTCTCTATGGTGCAATTACTCACTTCTTTCATCGTATATCATTTCAAGACTTGGAACTGTCAAGTCTCGCAGGTAAGTATTATGAAACTGTCCCTTAAATTCGGACTTGCTGACTATAATGCGATTAGCCCCGATCAATGCATGGATCACCTATCCCATGCATTATACAAACTCTTTCCAGTCATTCATAAGACCACTAAATAGCCAGTCTCAGAGCCACACCATTCGTAACATCAGGTCAGGAGAATGGTCTCCTTACGACGACTACTAGAATGATCTCTGCGACGACAACTAGAATGATCTCTGCGACGACAACTAGAATGATCTCTGTGCGACGACTACTGGATTCAAAAATTCTAATAACTTTTTCGAGTCATCCGAGTTGGAGGCATTTTGCTCATGACATTAGGCCAGGGGAGCAGCTCTGCAAGGTAATGTCCATTCTCTCAGTGCCAGCATGGTGTTTGATTTGACGCATTTACCGGCCATTTACAGTTGTCCCTGCTTGCTACTCAGTCCCATCAGATCCTAAGTCATTTTTCTTGGGACGGGGATTACTTTTCGAGGTAAGGTACAGCTCTCCCTCAGTGCGATTTTAAAAATTGAATTGGCCCTTACAGTCATCCACACTTGTTGTACGTCCCATCGGAGCCGTATTGCTTGACGTTAGACTGGGAATCACTTTACAAGGTAACGTACAGCCCTCCTGCCGTCAGGGCAATATCACTTATTCGATTCCGAGAATTTATTCAACCACTACAGTCGTCTATGTGTGTCGTACAGTTCCATCAGAGCCGTGTTGCTTGGGACATTAGGCTGGCAATTTGCTCCCCAAGATAACGTACTAGTCGTATCTCTTCCAGGGCAATATTGCTTACTCGACTCCAGTAATTGTTACAGTCGCCTATGCTTCCAGGGAGAACGGCTCTGCAAGGTAATAATCGCCTTGATTCTCGAAGAATGTGCCAAGCTGATTGTGAACCTGTTTAGTGTCACCGAATAGTTTCTGGAAGATTCATTGAATTAGGCAATTATTGAGGACTCATCAGCGATAAATTAGCTTGTCCAGTGCCTCTAATAAACGACGAAGCTTTTCAGCAATTATCTTTGATATCCTTAAGAGCTCCACAACCTCTTTTCTTGCTTGCATCGACTAATCCATTACTTTTGACAAACTCTGCCATGGCTAGCAACGAACTCGATCTCAATGAGAGCGCAACCGGTACGGCACATTCTTCTCATTAATTCATTGCTCATTGGTCTCTCAGTCGAAGACCTCCAGAATATTCTCGAGCAGTTGAAGGAAAAGGGCAATGCAATCGCTTTGAAGAAGTCGGATGAATATAAGAAGTCGCGTGGTCAAGGAGGTATGTTTACGGTCATTGCTCTGATTTCTTCTTGCTTATACCCTGGAAACAGACACAGAGAGCAAGAAGACGGCGAAGGATGCACATGCATTGCTCTTAGTCGAGTTCAACAAGAATGAGAAGCGCATCAAACAAGTCACCGCGCGGCTCAAAAGTATGGGCCACAAGACATCCACCAAACGATCTGCAGCGAAGAGCGCTGATCCGAACGCCTCAAAGAAAATAAAAATGGCATGTTTCTTTTTGCATTTCAAATGTGACGATCATCTAACTTATAATTCCAGACTAAGGACGCCAGCAAGGCCAACATGGAAGACCCAGCTTCCAGTCCAGTTTCTCAGCAGGAACTCCCCACAAGTTCGGGTATTCATACACGTCAGCAACTCGATCCTCTGTCCACAATGTCCTCGGCTCCTGAGCAATTTGTTCCTCCATCTATGACATCCCCAGGTGTTCCTCTTGTTCCTCCATCTACGACGTCCCCAGGTGTTCCTCTTGTTCCTCCATCTACGACGTCCCCAGGTGCTGCTACACCTCAACAATTCGTTCCTCCACCTACAACGTCCCCGAGTGTTCCTCTCGTTCCTCCATCTACAACGTCCCCGGGTGCTGCTACGCCTCAGCAATTCGTTCCTCCACCTACGACGTCCCCGGGTGTTCCTCCATCTATGACGTCCCCGGGTATTCCTCTCGTTCCTCCACCTACGACGTCTCCGGGTGCTGCTATACCTCAGCAATTCGTCCCTCCACCTACAACGTCCCTGGGTGTTCCTCTCGTTCCTCCATCTA
>Ga0247741_1002318_pt1 | contig 10608 bp, 9 predicted proteins | sample UWRJL213509R2_FD_180945 | JGI IMG/M metagenome (GOLD analysis project Ga0247741, IMG submission 180945) | Plant litter microbial communities from Arlington Agricultural Research Station in Wisconsin, United States - UWRJ-L213-509R-2 | ecosystem: Environmental > Terrestrial > Plant litter >...
CCCACCACCCGTTGAATACAACCTCTTTATCCATCTAATTATATCCACCAGACGTCTTCGCATACATACGTCGCACATCGACCGCTAGTTGACCTTGCTGTGGAAAAGAGTTCGTCTACTGTTTTAGATGCGAGTCGCTCTGTCCTTGTTGTACTGTGTATTTTTGACATCTTGTTTTGGGTAGATTCTGTGGTAGATAGGATTTGTATGTAAAGCAAACCGAGTCTAAAAGATTCTATAAAGTACTGTACTAAAACAATCAATTCGTTAGTCACGCGTCACAGCCCGCTCGAAATGTCACGGAGGTCACGCGTCCTCCAGTGGCCAAACGAAATAATTTTTGGGTTTAAAAATAATCGGATTTTCGGAGATTTTCGGCGATTTTTTTCTCAGTACTATCACGAAGTATATATCCCGCGAAAATGTTGAAAATAGCTATCGAGCTGTGTATCTGAGTTTTCTGGTACCCTAGGCACATTTAGCAACATTAACGAATATTTTTTGGGGGTGTCACACGTCCCGGGCCCAGTTAACGAAACCAAAATTTCGTTAGGCATGGTCACCGTCACACCCCCTAACGAATTGATTGTTTTAGTACAGTATCTGTTCTCGAGTTCATACCTTATGTGCTTGGAGTTGCGATCATCTCCCAATGACTCGCAACAAACGCGTCGTTCCAGATGTTCGGCAAGCAACACGTGTCACGTGACGTGGAATTCGATTCAGCGGAATACGATCCAGCTTCAACATGAACTACCCCTCCCCAAGACCAATACCAAGATGATGAGCAGCGGTAATGCAGCACCCACAAATGCCACACAAGCAAAAGAAAGACTGTATGCTCAACTTGCCGGCAGCTTGGGGAGGATGTCGCGTGCCGTAAGCCAGACAGCCGATCTCTGTGAACAACTGCAGGTCGATTTACATGCGATGAGAATATTTGCTGGTCTGGATGCTGCGAAGTGAGCCGATCTAAGATAGGCCGAGAAGTACGGAAGTAATGACGCGATCTCCAGGTTCATGACCGTCGCAGCGCAGCTCAATCCTGAAGATGAAGAAAAGAGCATCGTGGAGGATGAGAATCAGTCAGAGGGGGTCAAGGTACGTGTTTCCATACCACAAATGGCTAAAGAAACAAGATGAATCGTATTAACATAATCTAGAAATAGGACCAATCTCATTTATCCTGTGGCCATTCGCTTTGGACATTTTGTGGCGCGGATTGCTGGGGCACATAAAGTGGGGGTTATTGGAGACCTACCTGGCCTTTCACCATACTGGTTATTCAGATACTCAGGAGCTGCCAAATCTAGGGTCAGAAGATATCGAATCCCTTAGACTAAGAGACCTTAGAGGAGACCTTGAGGGTCCTAGTCGGTGCATATGCTTATTGTATCTATGGTACAATGCTGCCAGTACTACTACAGGCAAGAAACAAGAATAATATGGATACATTACAATGCTCATCTACTGGGGTATCGCAAATGTCCTTGCCCAGTTCCCGAAGAAACTCAGGCGTTCCTGAGCCCGAAGCTGAGGGCATTCTCGAAGGGCTTCGAGGACTTGAAGACAAAAACTTGTGTAGGTCTGTAGCTTGTCAGCCTTGCCATCAGCCTTCCGCATGAGATCCTGATGAAATGAGCATTTGCGAGAGGTTAGCTACTGAAAGAGTACTCACTGTACGTATGCTACGCATTTGAGATAGCATCTTGAAGCAAAGATCGGTATACTTTTGACCACCTTCAGCGGTTTCTAAACATCTTGTTTCTAGGGTGTAGTCAATGTTCTTGAATATCGCTGGCAATACGAATTAGTATTCATGCGCAGATGAGGTTCGTGGGGGTTACCTTTTATCAGCAGAAGGCGGACTGCTACGAACTCATCCCCAGTGAACTCATAGTCACCCGAGACCGCATTTCGTGGCGGGAGATCAGTCACACCAACAAGAAGCGGATGGGCTAGACAGTCGATCGAAAGGAGGAAGGAGACGTATTGATTCTCGAGGCTAATGGTATTCGATACCAAGGCAAGGAAGAGAGCTTCGATGGCTCGATCCATCTCAATCTATGCAAACAGTAAGTTTTTCCCTGCCTCTACAGGAATCTGCTCATACCTCGTAGGTCAGAGGATCCAACTGTAGGAGCTGAAAAACAATACTGAGGTTGACGCGTGACTGCCAGGTCCCAGCTGCATCTTGGTCCAGGATATTTTCCTCTCCAGGCTTATTGCGTAGGGCATCAAGAAGGGTCAGACACTGCGCCCACTATATTTTCACGTCAGGGTAAGAGTTAGAGCAAACCATGAGGATGTGCACTGGCCTTTTTTTCGTCGCGCTGGACATGAGAGCAGCATAAAAAGAGACGTAGCCATTTGTCGCAAGTGTTCGCATAGGAATTGAAAGAGACTTCGGGCGGAGGTGGTGATTTGATGAGGGGCTTGAGATGCTCGTATACAGTCCACTTTACGACTTTCAATACCTAGAGAACGAAATGTCAGGGAAAGTGGAGGCTTCAGGGTCCGAACTCACTTGGGCAAATTTTTCTTCATTTTTTGGGAGCTCTGGTAGTTGGAGGGCTGGGCTGTCAAGGAATGCCATATCGAGGTCATCGTAATTCCCGAAGTAATCTTGACTTTCACTTTCGTCTTCGATGGGATTGGACAAACGCTGACGAACTGGTCGCACCGGCTTTGGCAAGACAGCAGCTCTTGAAGTGAAAATGGCATCCAAGAACCGCACAATTTCGACGTTGAGCCAATCCGTATGTTTGGCTAGTGGTGATCTCAGGAGAGGGAATAACTGTACTGTCTCTATGTATAAGCGAGGCGATAAGTTCCTTAAAGTCATGGACTCACTAAGCAAATCAAGGTCTGGAGGCAAGGACAATTCCGTATATGTGGTTGCAATTTGACTCGTGGCCATCAGCAAATGACTTGCAAGTTGGACTGCGGATTCGTTTTGGATTTCTCTACCGTCCTTGTCCTTGGCCACTAGTGACCTCACATGTTCGTCTGTAATGCGCGCCATGTCCCCAGCCCATGTCATCATGGGGCTCATGTCGATACCCCGCTTCAGCATCAATACGGCTAGTCGTTCAAACCCACATATGATTTCGTGCCTTGTCCTGATACCTGCGGTGTCGAAGGGAATGTAGCTGCTGGCTCTCTTGACGCGATCTTCGTAGTCGCTAGCGTCGAGATAGATGGCTACCGCGACCGCGCTGAGACGATTGTAAAACATGGTTGAATCCCTGCCCTGAGGCGGATTAGACGCTGTGAAAGGTAAGGCACCTAAAGGAACAGCTAAGGAAAGAAACTTCTTGATTTTTGCTGAAGCCTTCCGAGCTGGATCGTTCTCTTCCTCTCGCACGGCCAGGACGATCAGTCCAAGGAACGTTCCGAATGCGGTGTCGGTCGAATTATGCACGGAGAGAAAGTCCCAATTTCGTTGGCGAAAGAATTTCGGAAAAGAACCTTCATGGCGCAAACTGGCAAAGTTTCGACTGCGAAAGATCTCGGCGAGTTGATTGATCATAGGTGATGCATCCTTTAGTCCCCACTTCCATGTCCCATGCAGGACGAAGCATCGAGTCGTAAGTGATGCCACATAAAGGTCGCGCTGCTGAAATATTTGAGACTCAGAGCGATGGTGAAGGCTGTTTTCTTTTAGACAGATCTTCTTGAGAGCAAATGCGACAAGATCCCAATACGCCGGCAGCCGTGGCTCTGCCGTGCTCATCCCATGAGCAGAGAACTGCGATAAGGCGCAAATGGTAAAAATGGTGAGCCAAACATCTTCACTGGCAGAAAAGTCGGTTTTCTTGCTGAGACCATGCTCGGCTGATTGGAGCCCATCAAGAACAACGTGCCAAAATGGGTGGGATTTGGAGGAATTTTGGTTTAGGAGGTGTACGAGACGTACCCAGAGTTCGGTTGTGTAATGAACAGGCTCAGGCCCATCGACGGGTGCTCCAGTTTGCAGGAGTTCCGACGTCCTATAGATGCCGAATTGAAGCAAACGCCGTACCAGAGCCTTCGACGAGGCTTTCAGAGGACGTGGAAGGTCGAGGAAGGAAGTCGTCAATTGTGGAGCAAGTCGAGAGGAAAGCTCGACTAAAAACCAACACAGGGTTAGTATTGGAGTTGCCACAAAGCTCAAGGAGACCTTTTCAATCTGGTCAACCGTTTTGAGAACTTCTGCTTCTGCTGACTTTCGGAGGAGTACCTGCTCTTCTTCGAGGCTACCTTCGAGGTACCAAGAGAGAAGCTGACAGGCGCATCGAGTAAGAACCTTCCATTGATCATATAGCGCATCCGCATCCGGGTCTGGAAGACCAGTGGCAAAGTCGAAAAAAGCCTCACATATTCTCGACAGAGATGAGCAGAAGTTAGAAACACCCATCGTGGGTTTAAGTTCAAACCCCAATAACGGGGTGCAGGAAGGTAGAGTTGGCTTCTGTGAGCGAGCAACGGTATTGATGAGATCGTGGAGGTAGCCTCGTCTGATATAGGTGGTCGGCCCAAAGCTCATGCCCGAATGCAAGGGCTTGATATTTAGATCAACCGCGACCTGCCCAGTTTTCCTTCTAGGAGTAAGACCATCCTGTTCCTCGACCTCAGACGCATGTGCGGTGTCCAGTTCGCCAACAAGCAGATTATTTGGTTTTACGCGATTCTTCGGTTTCGATCGCTTGATTGGAGGAAGTTCAAAGCCCGGATGGCGATGTTCTATCCCTGAAACCGGCGCTAAAGCACTGTGGAAGCCCTCGTCTTCCAGATCGACGGTAAAAAATCCAGTGTTAACTCTCCTGCCTGTTGTGGCAGCGCTTCCAGAGGTGAAGCTGTATACGCCATTTTTCTTCGCTTTCGCTCGTCGCCGTTTCTCTCTATCTTTGCGGCTCATAAACCGGGGGTCCAATTCAGCATGTCCTCCGCCCTCAGAATTGACTTGACCGAACATTGTTCCATTGGCGTTAGATGAAGAGGTCCTTGCCAGCGTCGACCCCGAGCGGCCTAAGCCATCTGCAGGGACGATGGTATAACCCTCCGAATCACGGCGCCTTCGCTTCTTGTGTCCGTCGAAGTTCAGCAAAGTCTGCCGTTCTCGACCGTGGCGACGAGCACCGTTCGTCATTATGTCAAATTTGTAGGCAGATGTGTGCTTGCGACGTGAAACCCCGCCAAGTTTGTATCGGCGCCGACCTCCTCCACTGGTGGTGTAGACCCTCGGTAGCATGTAGTCGATTGCACTAGGGTCGGTGAGTCTAGTCTTGCCGCTCCCTCTGGTTGACGGTAAATTGCCTTGAACGAAGAATTGGATATCTTCGTCGCCTTCTGAGTCGTATTCGTCAACATCAATCATCTCCGGGATGTCGCGCCGATGACTTGGAGGCTGATAAGCATGTAGTATTTCGACGGAGTCAGAATCTGAGTCACTGTCGTCGGTGGACGAGGTGGCAGACCTGGGCCCGGATCCAGAGCTATCACTATCACGTCGTACATCGGTTTCGCTTTCGGAGTCGCCTTTAATTTCTTTGATACCTTTCGAGTTACCCTTTCGAGTCCGAGCTTTGCCAGGAAGTATGGGGCCGATATCATCTACGCCAGAGGAGGGAGAGGTTGCCCGTCTCTCCTGTCTCGTCTCTTTGCCAGCAGCTTCCTGGGCCGCCATTTTATTGATCATGAATGCAGGCATCATTCTGTTGAGCACTCGTTTTTTGGCTGGCGAGAGATCAATGATGATATGGTCAGAACTCTGGGACCGTTCAGATCGGCGTCTAAGGAGCTTGCGCTTTCCGTCATCTCCTTCATCATCAGAAGAAACAACGAGAGGCTCTTTCTGCGCGTTCGTGAAGAAATTATCGATACCACGAGAAGGCGAACGAAGTGGATAACGAGATGAACTGGGGCCGGGTAGGTTGGACTCCTCTTGAGGGAGTTCATCAGGTTCGAACATGGGGAAATCGCCACCTTCATTAAAATACTCGATGAGAACCGGGTCATTGTTATAGATGGCAGGAGGCGGAGGGTTCAATACGGGATGATGAGGTGGACTTGGAATGGTGAAGTCAGATGTGAGACGCCTGGATGGCGACTTTGTCCTGGGACGCTATCAAAATAATCAATATCGGAGACAAATACGATACAAAGATGATCGAAGTACCTCCAGCTCTGTGGGAACCTCCCTTGACGGAGGTCGGTTTGACGACGTGGAAGATTCAGCACGCGAAGATCTCGGCTTCGCGAGTGGGTAAGGCTTCGGTCTCCTTGCTCTATCCCGTTCCTCTCTTCCGCGCAATCTTCGTTCATCTTCCTCCTTTCTCCGCTGCCTTTGCTCCTCCTTCTCTCTCGCCCTGTTCTCCTTCTCCTTTGCCCGAAGAATTTTCCGAGCTGCCTTAGATGTAGCATCCATCTCCCTGTCCTCGTCATCCGTACTGGAGAGATCTTGAAGAAAACCTGTGTAGTGTGGTATGCGCCTCTCCGGTGACAGAGTCGTCCTACCAATAGGTCCTGTATCACGCTGCTTCTCAGCCCCACGCTTTCTCCTTCCTTCTTGCTCCTCCCATTCTGCTTCCGCGTCCAGGTCGTCGCCACCTTCGAAAACGTATCCATCTCGCTGCGTGTCTCCTTCATCCTCATAATGATCGTCGGGATGCCTAGTCCGACCCAAGCGTTCGTAATTCTTGATCTTCACAATGGCTTCGGGATTGTGTTTCAATTGGTTGTTGTAGCGGAGGGAATCAACCGTGTATGGGGCCATTTGAGCTGCGTTCCGTCTGCGTAAAGAGTATCGCTTTCCGTCCTGTTGCGCGGCTAGGGCAGCCGCAGTGGCTGCATCGTCAACTTCGATTTCTGCTACTAGAGGAGTCGTAGAAGCCTTCCGCGAAGCAAGAGGAGGAGACGACCTGTGAGATGGAGATAACAATTTGTGTGAAGGAGGGCTAGAAAAGAGATCTCCGTCTTCTCGAATCGGAGATGACGACCTTCGAGAAACAGGCGTCAAAGGTGACGAGACGGATATGCAGCTGGGAGACCGAGGTTTAATAGGTGAGAAGTTGAATAGCTCTTCCGTATCCTGTATATCATGCAGAGTAGCATCCTCTAAGGGCGAGGATGGTAAATCAGTATTTGCTTTGATATTCTTTGGTTGCAAGGGTGGACGTTTTAGCAATGCAAGAGGATCGGGTGATTGACTTCGCGGAGAACTTTGAGATAACCCCACGTCTGAAGGCTGCGATTGAGGAGTTGATGACGGCTCTGGAAGTAGGTCCATCGGAGTTGTATTGTCCATCACGTCCGAGTCTTGCCAATATTCATACACCTGGCCTTCCGTAAACGGCGACTGAGGTGAGGAGACTGGTGAATGAGAGTGCTGCGTTGGTGAATGCAGAAGTAGGGGGTCCTGAGAAGGCTGGATTTGAGAGGGGTGAGTGTAATCGATCGGAGCAACATCATCATCCCATTTGGTGGGCGAGTTTTGGGGACTAGCTGGCGTCCATGTAGGCGATCGTGAAGACTCGAGAAGACTCTGACTGGGCGAGCCAATGGTCGGCACAGTAGAGGAGGATTGTGTGCGGCTAGGAGGCGTATGGAACTCAGAACGTCCATCTAGCGACCCCAGAGTACTTTCCGTCTTGTAGTCCGAATCACGAGTCTCGTGAAATAGCTAGCAGTGGGTGATTGAGCTGGTGCCGGCGAGGGTATGCGGGGAACTTGATGCACTCACCTTCATCTTCTTCCTTGGATAGATTTCTTCAGAGACCAGAGGGGAGACGCTCCTACGAGGACTCGGATGCCACGGCCGTGCCTCACCTCGTCCTAGTTCCTCTGCTAGCTCTTCGACATCTGACGTCTCTACAAATTCATCTTCATCCAACATGGTAACCGTTTTTCCTGGATACAGAGAGGTTTCCAGGAGTTACATATACCTCGGAAGGCTTGTCATGGACCAGAGAATAATTTGAGCTGAGCGACGAACTTCTCGCGCAACGAGTAGCCGTGACAGAAAAGCCCATCAACGACGCGTCTCGTCACAGTCATGAGGGATCATGTGATCGTTACGGTACTATCTTTGTGTCAGTGATTTGAACCCGTGGACGGGTTCCTCATCAATACGTTCTCATAAACAGCCGGTTGGTCCAACTCAAATTAGATTCACCGAGTTGCTTCAAATCCTGGAAATGTACATGTACAACTTCAAGCGATCTAATCGACTGACAAAAGGGCTCACTTGTCCCACTGAATGTATACAACCTCCTCCCTCCATGCCTCCTTAGCCTCCTTGCCATTCTCCACACAGCAATCCTTTTCGCAGGAGAAAATCATACACGTCCCCCAATCCATACCCCTCTTCTCGCTCTTGTCGGTACCCTTCAACGTTCGCTCTACCTCTTTTCTCCTCTCCTCATCAGTAAGCTTCTTCTTGGTTTTTTCCTCCCAAGCGGGGCGAAGCACATTGATGAGATTCGGCATAAGCTGACACTCGAATGTCCGAGGAGATTTGCATTCTGAGCATCGAGGCACCGCAGATGTTTCATAGACCCGCCGCTGTGGGCGTACAACTTTAAAGTCAGGTTTCGTCACTGGGAGCGGATCTTGAGGGGGGGTTGGCCAAAGCAAGTCAAATGTTGTGTCCGACGCGAATGGAAGCGGGACGCCTTTGAGTTCGTATCTGACCTTCATTCAGCCACTGGGAGTGAGAAGCAAGCATACCACAAACCGAACACACTGCTCGCCCTCAACCTCCACTCGTTTGCTAAACCTTTCGAACACCTGATCTACTTCTAAAGAGTCTTCGTACGTCTCCTTGGCCCAGCTGATGTCTTGGTCTTTCTTCTTTGAGTTCTCGTGGTCCCGAGGATCCTCCACAACGATATCCTTGGGGAACCGTTTCTTGGGCTGCGGTGGAAGGTACTCTGCCACGGTCGACAGATAAAGTGGTGGGTAACAAGGCGCCAACTTCCATTCAGACTCAGCAATGGTTGTGGATGCCAATGCAGTAAGCAAAGACCTCTCGGATTCTGCGTCAGATGTGTCTTCATCGTCGTTATCTTCGTCAGGAAGATCGTCTGTTTTAGTAGTCGACATCGTTGTTTCCACCTCGGATGGGTTCTACAAGCGCTCGGAAGCGTCACTTTCTAGGTATTATTTCCAGAAATGGAAAGCGGAGACCATAACGCACCGATCTAGTTCCTCCGAAAATCTGAGCGCCCAACCCAAATGGATTTGCGTTCGTCCCTCCGAAATGCCCAGCTGCCCCATTCATCTATTCGATAAGTGTTTCGATTAGTAAGGGCGCCATGTCAGTAATTTGCAACCTCGTGCGCGTCAATCATACATACCGCAAAGGGGTTGCTCTTTGGATTCCTCTGAGCGGCTTCACACCGGGCCATTTCCTCCGCCTTTGTGCGATCGCGTTCCACATTCCTGGCTTTTTGGCGCTCCAGTTTTAGGGCATATCTTTCATTATAGCGTAGACCTCGCCATGCGCGTACACTAGGTGTAGATCATTGTCAACCTCCGAAAACCGATTGATAAGGGACAGCAGGTGGGAGTGCGAATACCAATCAAGAATGTTACTGAGTAAGAGGGGCTGATAGGCAGACCGCCGGTACCAGAACCAGTAACATTATCTGCAACCGTCCTGAAACAAGACGAATAAAATCATAGAATCACGGAGAACCTCCACAATGAAGTCCCACCCCCAAGATATGAGTAATTGAGGGAAGCAGTCACCGTGGATGATTCCATGCCGAAGGTTACAGATCAACTTCAAAGCGGGTTGCTCGCGCAGCCCCACATGTAGCTTGGCCGTGGAAATGACTTTGAATTGACCCACCTGCCATCTTTGCCTTGACATCCTGACCTGGGGCAGCCCCAGACGTACAGTGCTCTGTCCATGGTACTGTCCTCGAATGGACACCACATCTGGACGAGAAGTTCCATAGGCTGCGCACATTCCTTACAATGCGACGAAGAAAATGGAGGTACACGGGCGGGCAAGAGTGCCTTGTTTCACGAGAGAGATATAAATCAATATGTATTCTCGCAGGAGAGTAAATACATGATTCTCGTACAGGGAGACCACCAATACGGGAGACGGCCGCGTCGATTTTGTCGTGGTCAACATCAACGGTGCCGTCTGGGACACCCAGTAGTACATTTGTCTCTACTTGATCAAGATCTTCTTCATCCGAGTCGGACCAGTCAACGTCGTCGTTTTGCGCAGGTGCCATGTTCTGTGGTGCTTTTCGATGCGGAAGCGGATAGAAGATCGAAACGTAGAGTTTAGTGGTCGTCGAGGACTCAGATCGAGGAGTGCTGAGTAAGATCTAAAATCCTAAGAGAGAAGAAAAGAACTAAAGCGGCGGTCAGTAACAATTCGGCGCTCAAATCGCATGCGGAGAAGAGAAATCAGTGAAGCATGAATGGTAGTTTTAGTTGAGTCGTCACGTTACGATTGAACAGAGAAACTCTGCCCAGCCGTGTTCAGACTCGTCATCTAAATATCTCATCTTGTATTTATAATGAAAAAGTTTGAAAACTTACTAGTAAGACCTTTGTCGATGAAAGCCAAGAACGAGGCTTGAGAAGAAAAAAAAGTGAGGCTGC
>Ga0247741_1002320_pt1 | contig 10603 bp, 6 predicted proteins | sample UWRJL213509R2_FD_180945 | JGI IMG/M metagenome (GOLD analysis project Ga0247741, IMG submission 180945) | Plant litter microbial communities from Arlington Agricultural Research Station in Wisconsin, United States - UWRJ-L213-509R-2 | ecosystem: Environmental > Terrestrial > Plant litter >...
GCCTCTACCAGCAGCTCCTATCTCTGTAAAATCTCATCCAGGAACACCCAAAACCACCAGTGGGCACGCACAATGCTCCTAGCCTACCCCCACCCCCACCCTTTACGAACGACCGCACACGCTGCTACGATGAGTACGACCACGGTGGATGTTGCCAGTATGGGTGTTTGTTTTCCGCTTACCGGGCCGAGTTCGGGGACGCATAGAGAGAGGAAGGATACCGAAAGGACCAAGAAGGATACGGAGAGAGAGAGGGAGAGGGCGCGTACGTTGACATTGACACAGACGAGGATGAAAGCTACGCGTCCGAACGTCATGGACGCGGATTTTGGCTACGACTACAACTATCACAATCTGGACACCGCCAACCCCTCCAGTGGGATTTTAAACGCAAACGCAGTTCCATTCCCTAATTCCCATCATCCATTGGACGACGCTAATTCCAATCGTGAACACACAAACGCGACTGTACCAACACCCGCACCTACGACGACGACGCAAACACCAACAACGCGTCCGAGAATCCGTCTTACCAGTACCACCGATAACAACCCCTCCACTCCCAACGGAGGCGGCGGGGGTGGCGGCTTCCTATCAAAGATAAAACGACAGCTATCAAAAGGGAACTTTGTCGCCTCTTCCCCCGCTGCTGCCTCCGGTCCTGAAGCACCGACAGTATTCCTAACACTCCCCACACCCAGCCCGACGAAGACGACGTTTCACGTTCCGCCTGTACCTGTACCTGAATCTGCGGGTCCAAGAGACAGTTTCGCGAGTACCCTCGGGACTGCGAGCGTGAGTATACCTGATATGCCATGTTTTGCGCCGACTGTGCCTTCGCTGGCTGGTGCTGGTGTTGGGTATTATGCGAGGGAGTTTGACATGGACAGGGAGAGTGGGAGTGTGTCTGTGTCTGGGTCGGAAACTGGCTCACGCTCGGGCTCCGAGACAGATTCTACGGGTACTGGAGATGCACACACACATGTACATGGACATGCACCAACCCAGACGAAGAACCAACGTAAACACACCAAACGGCGCCATCGAGGGAGCCCAGGGAGTCGACCACACACTGCTGGGTCGTCTTCGGATACACCAGGTATCACCTCCAACGCTGAGGATGTGCAAGGCGAGGATACCTCATCCCCATCAGACTATTCATGCGATAGCGCACCACCCTCTGCTTCGGCGTCTGTTTCTGCTTTTGCATTCCCATCGAGACCGAGCGAGGACGGCTCCATCATCACGAGCACGAGCACAGTGTCGTATATCGGCTCTAGCGCGTCGTTTTTCATGGGGTTACGGGCTAGTACCGATGCCGGAGAAGGAGAAGGAGAGGGCAAGGGGAGTTTCGAGTCTTCGCTATCTGGATCTGGCTTTGAGTCGATCGTGTCCCAGGCATCGCAAGTCGAACTCGAACTAGAACAACCACAACCACAACCCCAGCTAGCCGAAGAAGAGGGCTCTACGTATACACCCTACGTCCCGCTCATCCTCCAACACGAGCGGGTACAGCAGCGGCTGCAGGTGCCTGTGCCCCTTGTTGGGTTTGAGGGGGATGCTGATGTGTCTAGTACGGCTAGCCTCAGTTTGAGCTTGAAGAGGTCGGGATCGGGGTCGACCAGTGGGAGTAGGGGGTCGTCGAGGTCAAAGTCGAAGTCGAGGCATGGACAGAAGGAGAAGGAGAAAAGACCGTCGTCGAGTCGGAGCGGTAGTTCGAGGTCGAGTTCTGGGTCCAGGGTGAATTCGAGAGTTGGGTCGAAGGAGGACTTGAACAAGGTATGCTTTTCTTTTCAGGTTCCTTTGCTGCGTAAAATGTCGTTCTTATATCTATCCGTACAGCTGTCCATCTCGCGTTCGGGGTCAAAACACTCTGTCTCGGCGTCAGCCCCCACCTCTGCGTCTGTATCGATCACATCCAACACAAACACTGGCACCAGCCAAGGCAGCTCAAAGCCCAAAGCCCGTTCTCGGTCTACCAATTTCAAACCACCCGCACAGAGGCCTGTGCCGAATTATTCGCCGCCTAGGACGCCTATTGCTGGAGCCGCTCAGTCGGTTGGGCAAACACCCACTCAGACCCAAATTCAAGCTGCTATTGTGCAAGTGCAAGCTCGTGTTGATACTCAAGACTCAACTGATAGTCAAATCCACCCTTCAAAACCCCATGGTACGGGCCAGTCAAAGCCAAAGGGGAGGAAGCGGACGAAGAAGATTCCACCCCCTCTACACCCCGAGCCGTCGTTCGCTTTGCCATTGCCCCTTGCCCCACCCGGAGGAGGCACCTCCGCGCTGCCCTCGCCCAATTCAACGTCCTCGAAATATGTCAGCGCCAACGAGACCCCATCTCAGACGAGTCAGGCCCCATATCCGCATCACTATCAACCGGCCTCGCCGACATCGACGGCATCGACAAAGTCGCCTGTTACGCCTTGCACGCCTTTGTTTGGGCAGCAGCAGGGAACGGGGACGGGGACGTGTCAGTCGTCGCCGGGGGTAGGTGGGGAAGGGGAAGGGGAGGAAGTGGGGGCGGGTAGGAGTTCGTGCTCGAGTGATTATTTGAGTAGTGCCACTGGACACAGTCTGGGTCATATGGGTGGTCGTGTGAGTCCCTTCTCATTCTCTTTTATTTTCTCAATTACTGACCATTCGATCTGGGGTTGATATAGCCAACGTCCACCCTATCCGCCCTCCATCCATACGCCAACCCGAATTTGCAGTTTGTAGCTAAAAGCGCTGCATCCCAGACGCAGTTGCTTCAGGCTCGCTTCTCGTCTCCAGCAGCGTTGGCGTCGTCGTCTGAGGCTGGATATCCCTTGAGTGGGATTGGGAAGAATCGCTCGAGGTCGAGCCTGAGGCAGCCCCATGCACAACTTCCTGGACCCTTAGCTCCTCCAGCTGCACCTCCCCCGTTAGGTCCATTGCCTGAGGTGCCCGTCGTTATTGGAGGTGGAAAGGTTCGTTCCCTTCATCCATAATTCTCTTCGTTTCTAAAACATGAACTAACTCATCTTCTTGTGCAGCCTCAGCCATACCCAGTCTCCTTCTCCTGTAGTACTCCGCCTAGGATTAACCGCCATTCAGGCTCAAGGTCGCCTGCATCTCCTCATTCACCCACTTCGCCGCATCCCTACTCGAGAAGTTATAGTCCCACGTCCGCCTCAGGTTCCGATTCGTTCGGTAGTGCACAGTGGCATAGTGTAGCGTCCACGCCAACACCAAAAGTCAAAATCCGGGATTTCGCTACATCTTCGTCGAGCGAGGCAGAGGCAGAGACGGGTGGCGAGTCGGATGTCAGCGCGCAGAGGGGTGTACTTTCGGATGCACTGATGTCTGACCCTGAGCACGAGCGCGAGCATCGGAATGAACGTGGTACCGGACCGTTTGTGTTGGATGAGGAGGACGAGTATTCTGAGGGTTCGCGGTACTTCCACCCGCATCAGCACGATGGAGGGTCGAAAGAGGAGATGCTTAGCTCTGAGGACCTTTCGGAGCCTGAGCTCAAACTCGTACGCATGCCGACATTTGTTACCCAGTCTCAAACCCATCTGAACAGGAAGAGGAGTGGGAGGAAGAGTAGAGAATGTGATGACGACCTCGAGGTGGACAACTTGGACGTGGAGGACTTGGCATCGTACGCTGCGGACGATGTCCTAAAGGCGAACACATTGGCGAATGCCAATATCAACGCACATATGCAGAGTCCAAAGAAGATTGGGGTTGGGAGGCAGGTATTGGTCCAGCCGAAGAGAAATAGCCGAGAGCGCATAGTCCCAGGGAAGGAATGGACTTTATTTCTTGGTCCTGGTTCTTCGAAAACGAAAGTGGAGGCGGAAGAAAAGGAGGAAGTCCATGTCCCCGAACATTCGTTGTCGATCAGGGGACGCACGAAGAGCGAATCGTCTGTAATGGAAACCCGGATGGATGTAGCCCCCAAAGCACGCAGTGGAATTCAGCAACCGTTTGAAGATTGGACGCTGTCTCTCCCATTGCCTGCCCCTAAGGAGTGGAGGCGCAATATCAGCGGCGCTCCACCAACTGTTACGCCAGCACCTGCCTTTGGACGCCATTCGGACCCCCTGCCCCGGAGTCAGAATCGGGTAAACATCATGCCTACAACCCACGTTGGATGTGACGAGGGCTCAGATGAGAGTCGCACGAGCACCTCTCCTTCCGACGTGGACTCGCTCATCCTCTCTGCTCCGCCGAAGGGGAGGTTGAGGGTGGAAGAAGTGGTACTTTGTGTGCCGAGGGTTGTGTCAAGTGGGAGTGGATTGGAGGATGCGTCGCGTGCTAACCGGCGAGAGAGGACAGTCAGCGGTGGCGGTTGGTCATACAAGGATGCGGAAGTGGAGAGCGCGACTGGTATGGGGCGTTTGAGTGATGAGCTCGGAGAGGAAAGGGAGTGTGGAGATGACCAATCTTTGCAGTCTTTGGGAAGTGTAGAAGAAAGTGGGGAGGATGAGAGTCTGAAGGAAGATGAAGTGAAGACCACCCTCGAGTCGGAAGCAGAGAAGAAGAGGCGTTACATGAAGGATAACCTCGCCAAACTCGACGCATTATCTGCAGATCTCGCTAACTTTAACGAGTTGCTGAAGAATGGCGTTGGAATGCCCTTACGCTCTGGTGCGGGGCTGGTACATGGGTTGCCAGCAGGGAGAGCAGGTGATAGATTGAAAGTACCTTCTTTGACACCGTCGATCAACCTCGGTCTCAAGCATGCAAGGTCCTGTGGGATGTTGGAGGTTCAAACTGACGAGCCACCACCGAAGAATGCCGTTTTGAGGATGCCCAGTGTAGATGGCCTTCTTGCTGCTGACGTGAAGAACGTGCCTTCAGCATCAAGCATTTCTACCCGCAAAGTCAACCCCACCAAGACAAGTGTGAAGGACAAGATCAGGCTCTTCTCTGAGCTTTCAACGGACGAACATCTTTCTCTTAACAAAGCTGGTTCTCGATCCCCACCCTGCTCGCCCTTGACGCCCAACTCGGATTCGCCAATTTCTAATTCAGCTTCCGCAGGCAGCAGGTTTAGCACCAGTAGCTCTGCTACTGCAGTCACCCCTTTGCTCAGATCGACGGCGACGACGAAAACTCGTGGTACCCTTCCATTTGCCCCTCCACCATCCTCATACGCACGTTCATTCACCCTTAGCACTGGGTCGACGACAACCTCAACGCCTCCGACTTCTTATGGCCGTTCCATCACGGGCAGGACCCTGTCGACGATGAGTTCTATGAGCTCCATCAGTATGCCTGGTTCACGGAATCGTACCACTTCGCTGAAGATTGGTGGGAATGGGAATGCTTTGCGGAGCCCAATCTCGGCTACGTCCTTGAAGAGTACAGGCCAAACACGCTCGTTGAGGATTGTGACGGGTGGAGTTACAACAACACAGGACCAGACACGGGAGTCAGTCATAGCGGTCAATGGAGGCGAAGAGGATGTAACCAAATCCAAGAGAGCATCCACCTCTGCGGCGTCGGGCAAGTCCATTGGTTCCACGCACACAAACTCTGTGACTTCGTCTCTCTTCAACGTCAAAAGGGCTTCTTCTGGCTCAATACGATCAACCTCGTCCTCCAACTCGTCGTGCAGCCCCACTCCAACTGCTACCTCCCCGCCATTGCTTGCTGGTTTCCCTGTTGCGGCTATTGTTGGTGACGGACAGGATTTGGATGTCTACTCTCCCGTGTCACCTTCATACGACTCGTCACCTATGCCAACACCGCTTGCCAGCTCCTTTCCTTCCCCTCCTCCCTTACTCCCTACATTTTCAACTGACATCGCTGCCAGACGTCCATCACCCAACTTCATGGATTCAAGAAAGCCGTCAGCGTATCGGCCCCCTTCTACGGCCCTCTCTGTGACATCAAAGGCCTCGCATGCAAGCTCGACAAAGACCGTCGTTCCTGGCGACTACCAGATAGCATTAAATTCGATTGCGCTACAAACTCCTGTACCGGACGAGGATGATGAGTTGCTCGCCACCGATGTAGTGGCAGCATCTTCGGATGATGAGTCGATGCTCTCAGGCACTTATTACAGCGCGCGCTCCAGCTTTGACTCCCCATCCATGTGAATACGGCAATTTACCAAACATCGGACTGTTCTATGTTCCATATTTAATAACTTATGTATAATTCTTGTCCTAGTTACACATACTCACTGGTATTTCAGGCCAACTCACACTCGTTCGTAATGACTGTCTCTTACTTGACCGTGTAGTTATCTTACTTATTGCTAATGCCTATCTTATTTTTATCTCTCCGGAAGTCCTTATCTTCAACATGTTGCAAAGACATCAATGACCACGAGCGCCTTAATCTGTCACGGCGTGAGCTAAAGGATCTTCGAACTTGAGTTAAGTCCCTCCATGACAGTCGGATCTGAACATTTTCATGTTTCGCGACTCAAAATATTTTCCCGCCGTCTCCGTCGTACCACATAGCAGTAAACAGTAGCTTTATCTCATCCGCAGCAATGAACCTCCCGGGACGAGCGTGTGGTTCGTATTAGAACGCGAGAAAGGCGGGGCCCCTGGAGGATGTGTGCTGTAATCTATGTACTTGCGTGAATACATTTTTAGAATTTAAAGGTGTCTAATGCAAGGTACAGTATATATCATGGGATTAATGAGTTCCTTAGAAAGTGCAGGAAAACAACGAAAACTTAGAAGATTGTTGCTCAGAATTAAAACGTTGACTTCAGACATTCTGCGATCCCTGCACTGACACAGCCGATCCAGCGGGAAACAGAGTCAAAGCACGCGATGGTGGTCGCATTTCGTCAGAGCTCGAACGTGATTTCCCAAGTTTCGGTATCAACGTCTGAAATGGCGATGTAAATCTTGCGGGAAGAGCAGGCATGAAACGAATCAACGAGTCCCTAACATCTGAGAGAAGGTCTCCTGATCCACTCTTCCACGTATTAAAGATTGACCATAGTACGAGAAGGACGACCGCCCCTGCCGTGGGAGCCACAATCGCTCGAGTGTACGTGCCTGAAGATAGAAGGCATTGCAAGCAAAAGGCTGTGAAGAAGAAGAGCATCCTGGATAGTACAAATAAACTTAGGATTTGGGGTATTAGTGGAGTCAAGATGAGAGGAGCTTACGACCAGATCATCAATACGCCTGGTAGGCTATAAAGAGCGCTTGTGACTTCTTCCTCCAAAACAGTCATGTTTAGGAAAATTTCCTAGTTACGAATATATTAGTAACCTGACTTTATTGCAAGAGGATTAACTTACCGAGTCTTCTGCCGCTGTCCTGCCACGATTCTGTCGAATAAATACCAAGCCTAAAGTGATGCTGCCAACGCTTGCAATGATTGACAAGTAACTTGCGATTTGTACCGGAGATCGATTTCTGTCCATATAGCTATCGACGCTTTGAATACCGAGGAATGCCACATTGGAGTTCAACAGGATGGTTCCCTAAGTCCAGATTCAATCAATATGCCAGCAACCTGAGGGGAAAATCGTACGAATGCAACGAACTCAGTCCACTCGTTCGTCATCTTTTGCATCCAAGTTTCCCACTGCGAATAAATGACTGCTTCACGGGTCATAGTCCGGATATCCCGAAGGTTCACGCTAGGGGCCGAGAACAAGCACCAAAAAATAACCCTCATAACTAGTGAGGGTGGTGTATCGTCGATCTCTCGCTCGCTGGGGACAGCGGGTGTGCCATAGTTGTCCAAAAACTTACTGTCTTCTACAAACAGCGTTTGTTAGGTTGAGGCCAATTCTGTCGGAGATATCCACACACCAAAAGCATGAAGTAGTCGAGCTAGTAAATGGAGTTTGAGTACGAGAAACCAGCTGGAGAAAAATCTAGGTAACTAACCCAGGAGGCATACGGCTCCCACTGAGGTTAGGCCTTCGCCGACACTATCTAGTGAACATGAGCCAATACAGTGAAAATGGTGAATCACCATATTTACCAATCATGCTGGACGTCAAGGACAAAAAGTGGCGCAAATCTTCCACGGTGTGTGAGGAGAAAGATTTTTCTTTCCTATAAGCGACATCTTGATAATTCATAAGTTAGAATTTTTAAAATGGATGCGATTGTTGTGTATAAATCACCTCCAATGGAGAATAATAATATGTCCCTCAACTCGGAAATTAAGGAGGTAGATAGCGAAATGCTTTCTGGAAACATGTAGACAAACCACCTGGTGAAGAATTAGGAGCAAATACATCCAACTCGAGATGTTGGCACACCAGTATTCCGACGCGACCGCGTAACCTGCGGACCTTAATGAGAAGACGAATGTGCAGTGCGAACGTCATGAGCGTACCAAGGTTACTAAGTGATTTGGCTTTCGCCCCACCGTGGGTCACGAGACGCTCAACAGTCATCTCGTGCAGGTAGAAGATTGACCGATTTGTGTGATCCACGAGGTAATAGAATGTCGATATCTTGTCATGAGAGGAATCGTCATCATAACGGACCTCGATGACAATGACCCTGTCGTGAGGAATTGCATCTCCCCTTCGTGCAATAGCTACTTCGATGCATGCCACGTCCTGCACTAGTCGCGCATAAATCACAGGGTCGAGTAAGTCTGAGTCGGTATAAATCATCTGCCGAGCTGGAGGTCAGTCAGGCGGCCATTTCATATATCGTTGCATCAGCCTCACCTTGTCCTCATCGTAGTAATAGAGCGCCCCTTCAGGATGTATGTGGCGCTTCCACTCGCCAGGAGGATTTGGGCTGAGAAAGTCCAGCTCAGATGTCGGTGAGAATATGAGGTATGAGGATGACACTAACTCTTGAAATGTTCTGGTCAGAGGTGCTATAGTCACGTTCTCCATTTCGACCATTTCAGGGTGGCTCGAATGGAATTAGTATGTGCCTCTGCGATATATCAAGAAACTCACTCATTGTTTTCCGGCATGTACCTAGACGCCTCCATGGGTAGGTCACATAGAAAATGGCTGATGTCTGGGCTTTCAGGTCGCGAAGTCAAGGATTCTTCATAAGTCTGCCAACTGCTTTCGGTCCCATTGTCACTGACAGACCGTGCTTTGAATAGGTGTGAGAAACATATGTTCAGTGGAAATCAGAGAACACATCGTACCTCCCACAGTGTGATCAAGCGATGTAAACGCGTTGGCCACGGATATTGTTTCCCCGCCTTCGACAATTGAATATGGTACCTCGCTTGCTCCGCCAGTTCTGGTGGGCTCTGGTAATGGCGAGTCATTTGAAGCTTCTTCGAGAGGTTCTGTTCCAGTACGAGCCGTAGACGAGGAAAAGCTTGATTTCTTGCCACCCAAAAACCGACGTGAGACCAACAATAGAACCCGCCACAAAAGTCCCAAGCTTCGCCCAAGTCGCCCAAGAAGAGCGTGGCAAACTTTCCGTATGAGGGCAACTAAGCTTCCACAGAGAGCTGGGGCAGTACCCATGCAATGGTAAAATAGAGATGTGATGGAAATAACCAGGACCTCGAGAGACGACGTCGAAGGATTGCTTTAGAGCACCTGTAAGGTGTAAAAGTTGAAGTCAAGCGAGAGTTGGATTGGCGAAAGCCTAATCCCACGAATGTCAGGTTCACTGGCAGGCCGCAGGCTGAGGCACTGAGGCAGACGCCTCGTCTGATGTCACGTGGATCGGCGCTTAAAATGACTGCCGCTGATGATCTTATCAGTGACTCTTGAACTGATCTTTGGAGGTGATATGATTATTCTGCGGCACTGCGAAAATAAATAGCATTCATTGCTCATCGGTCCTCATCCTCCAAATTGAAGTCAATTTCACGATCACGATAACCCAGATCTCTCATCCTTGAACAAAACTAGGCACTTTCTTAAGGGGGACAACGGGGTGATTTTACAGGAGAAAAAATCTTCAAGATCATATATGATGTCACCCTCGTACGCATCTAGTACGGCGGCCTGATAGGTCCTAGTGTCGTGTCGAGCGCAGGGTAGATGGGAGTTGGAATGGAAAGCACCCTTGATTGTCTTTCTTCTATCGCGTTCCAATAGCTTCCTCCGACGATTACAAGCTAATGTCAAAGATTCAGTGGTCGTAGAGCCTTTCATACCGTGATTTTGGCACACGTCTCCCTCAACGAGAAAGATAATACCCACACTACGCACCAAGTTGAGAGCCCATTCAATTTGATAGACAGCTGAGTGGGGAATATAGAAATGAGGAATAGATACCCCATCCTTCTAAAACGTAGCTTGCCCCATTTTTATCTGATGACTCAACTATGAGCGAAAGTGACGACTGATGTTTTCAGGTATAATTCATGACCTTGTGCCGTCACAGGCTCATTCTCGATTACAAGTCCCATTGAGTGGTTATAATTTTAGAAGATTTCATGGAGGTAGTTGCTGGTTGAGTCACCTTTATAATCCGGTATTTCCTTCCGAGACGCCAAGCCGATCCATCCATTTCTGGCACCACCTCGAGTTATTGTCTGCAAAAAACCTCAGCACACTGGTGTTTGAAATAAGACACGATGCAGGATTAGTCTATAATTCACACAAATGAATCACACTTTCCCCATACTACTAAACCATCGTTGGACAGAATAGAAGCACACTGAGTGGTGGAACATAGCTTGACGGTACTGTGAC
>Ga0247741_1002321_pt1 | contig 10601 bp, 13 predicted proteins | sample UWRJL213509R2_FD_180945 | JGI IMG/M metagenome (GOLD analysis project Ga0247741, IMG submission 180945) | Plant litter microbial communities from Arlington Agricultural Research Station in Wisconsin, United States - UWRJ-L213-509R-2 | ecosystem: Environmental > Terrestrial > Plant litter >...
AATTCCTCCAGGTACTCCACATCGTCACTGGTCTCCCCTGTGAATGCATCTTGAATGATATTGGGACCATTCAGTAGCTACCTCGCAAGGAAAGATGAAATACCTACCCACAAATGGTAGAGGGACGCGTCTTAGCAGGACCTTGTTGGTATGGCCACTTGGCCATGCCAGGGTGTCTGGAACCCAGCTTTTTATAGAATCCCACTGCTTCTGAAAATCAACATTTCCAAAGAAACAACGGTCTACGGCTTCTCAAACCGCCTCAGGACTGCAACCTTGCTGCAATGACCCTGCCATGGCGACAGATGTCTTGTAAGCAACTAGTGCCTTAGCTTGTCGAGCCAGGTAGAACATATGGATGTCAGACTTTAAATCCACAGATTGGCCATCATTCGAAATAAATTCGAAGGTGGCACCCAGCCAGCCTACCAACTTCCGACACAATAAGCGTGCTTGAATGAGCTGGTGTCGTTGGTAAGAAGGCAACCCCCCGACATGGTAGGTTGCCTCAGATAAGACGTTTCCTAGCTCCATCAAGTTGCATAGAGAGAGCAAGTCCAGAATGCCATCAAACTTCATCAGATCAGGAAGATGAGCTGTGTCTGGCTGGGCTAGAAAGTTTTCGGTAAGTAATGGTTGGTCTTATGGGCGGTTGGGGTACTTACACTTGTCTAGTGGAAATGAATTGCGTAAAAAAACCATATGGTAGAAATGCACCAGCTGGCATAGAAGCGCCCAAGCGGCTGGCTCACGGTCGTGGACAACGGTAGGCCAGCGAATGAAGTTATGAATGATGCTATAACAGGATAGGCGCAAAGTTGAACTTGACAGGAAGAACGCTCCGAGACATATGGTGTTCCTTGCAGCGTAAGCCATGTAAGGTGTGTTGGGAGGCAAAATGCTGAGTGACCCGATGTCAGGAAAACTGGGGAAAGGATGACAGCAAAAACGCACAGGCGAGTCCCCTCAGAAAGAAAACAAGCTTCGAACCGCAAACTTGTCCCGTTCCCATCATTTAAGTTGAGCCAGTCAGAATTTAGGAAATCAAGCCGTGCAAAATCCTGTCGTCTTGTTCGTCCACTTTGAGGATGTCCGATTATGACCCAGAGCCCGCCAACTTTGATATCTAGGCAGATTGCGAAACCAGCAGGTGGAATTCTGATGTCCTCGTAGGCGTCCTGAGTAAGAGCCATTCCCCACCTGAGTGCGCTGCGGGGAAATTCTCTATCCCTAGAACACCACGGCAAGTCGATAGTTGCATCCCATGCAAAAGTGTCAGACGACATGGAGTCAGGAGGCTCGTGTGACCCGTTTGGTACTGGCAGATCAAAAGCAACAAGGCTTTTACCATACAGGCAAATGATGTTCATATACAAATTCTCCAGAGTGCCGTATCGCTGCCGCTCTATGTTGTTTTTGGCGCTAATAATGGACTGATCTGATAGGTGAAAGTGATGAGACCATAAACCGACTAGAGTAGAAGGATGTACCTTCTATCTTGACAATTTTGTCCAAGGTGGCCAGGTTTCGAAGACCAGCACGGTCAAATCCATAAGTTGCTTGCGACATGCCATTGACAATCAAGCACTTCTTCTTAAGGATCCGTTGGCCATCAATCGTGTTCAGCTCATCCATTTCCTTTTGGGTACAGAAGCGAAAGAACGACTCCGCAAACCTGGTGCAATGCCAATGCAGGGGACCAGAGTCCTCAAATGAGGATTCTACCATTCTCTGTATCAGCACGAATTTCTGTAAATCCTCAACGGACTGGTAACACTAGTTGGTTTATGACAGGCTGAAATTTTATATATGAATGCTCACGTGGAATTTGGGCCGATATAAAAATGTACGATCAACTCCAAAAATCTTCAGCGCATTTTCAAGACCTTGCTTCTATGCAGAAGGTTAGATTTGCGGTCAAGGTGAGATAACATTACTTACAGCCGATCGTTCCAGCACAAGGTTTGTTTTCATTACCGGCAGCTTAATGACGGACTAGGTTAGAAAGAGTTAATGGCTGGGAATCCACCTTACCTCTGCACAGAGGTCAATGACTTGATATAATCGTCCATCAAACAGTAGGTGAGTGTCAAATATGCCCGAGGGCTGCGACAATGGAACATTTAGTTCCTCCTTAGAGCTGGCCTTGTCATCGTGGGCGAGTTTCTTAGGCTTTGGCCTGCGGCTTACATCACGGAGGATTTTTGAGTGGCTGGATACCTTGAGTCTCTTGTGCCTGGTTTCAACGGAGGTTCTCCTTCGTTTCAAGCGAGGTCTCGTGATCGCCGTGTTGATATTTCTATCCAATCTAACCTCGCCGCTAGACTGTCCTGATTCGGCTGGATGTATATTGGGGGTGTTAAGCGGGTTGGGCTGCTGGCGGAGATGAGAAGTCAGAGATTTACATGACGATAAGGTCTGAGCAAACTTGCAGGTCTCTCGGTTGACAGAGCAGTATGAACCTGTGGGCAATACGAAAGCTCTTTGGATGCCAGTGACTATATAATTCTTAACAATGAACTTCGGCATTATATGCGGACATCGGTAACGAGCCTGCCCTCGAACTCACCGTTTGAAAAGACGGCAATATTGAGGGTTGGTGGTCAGGTGCATGCACCGGCGAAGGATCTGGTGACTAGATATTTGTAAGTATATGTGGGTCTGAAAAAAATTAGCACTATCCATGACGAAACTTTACCTGACTAGTTGCAGTCAAATCTGGTATCAGAACTGTCGTCTCAGAGGGTCCTATCACGGGCAGTAAGAAGCTATATGCAATTCGAAACAACGAAACAACGTTACGCACCAGTTACTAACCAAGACTTCTCCGATTCTGCGACCCCCAGAAGATGGATGTTAGAAATTTCTCGGCAAAGACGTTCAACTGCTGTTTTGGTATCTGTTCTGGCCATAATTATATCTAGTAGCATGTTCCAAAGTAATTTCTCTACTGCTTGAAGTACTGGAGGTCGTTCACTACCTAAACCATGCCAGATCTGAAGTAATAAGTCAAGTCCAAGCTTTCGGTAAGCTATCCAATACGTACCTGGAGAAGCTTCCAACGAGATGCATCCTTCTTGATGAGATTAACAGGGAGGGTTAGGCAGATTGGCGATATGGCAAGAGAAAGATGGAGGGGTAACCTTAGCCGCTGGACGGTGGTGATGGAGGCTAGAAGATGCTCCCATTCTGGAGGAGGTGTGCAGCCTCTATGCGACGTCAGCGCCAAAGTACAATGTAAGGTTGGCGGGGCAGTGTACCTAGTAAGGAGCTGCACAAAGGCTTCTTTTTCTGAAGGCAAGTCTGTAATACCCTAAACGGCATTTTAGCTACAGGCTACAGCTACTCAAATTCAAGTATGACTTACCTCAAGCAGGCACCCCAGATGGACGGCGGCCGCTTCGATGTTGGATAGAATTTTATGACCAACCAGTGCACCTTGTCTCTTGCACAGAGAATGAAAAAGTGTCCCGTTCAGGGATCCGATGGTGATATCTTGAGAAGTTGCTCCGCCTTCAGACAATACCGAGGTCAGGGAAATGATGCCGCTAGTCACCAAGCAGGGCCAGTCACCAAGTCGCTTGGAAGCCTACATAATATGTCAGAGCGTCGCACGTAGCAGACAAGGAATGTTTCACGATCTCGAGCGATGGTGTGGGGTGTCGGGGCCGTACTACGGTACTTGGCGGTAGTCCGCAATGCAGCCAAGTTAAGAGATCAATGACGCGATACACCAGTAGATGGTGCACAAGGGTTGAACTATGGTTGTGCGAAGCTTTGGTTTCGTGGGCTAATGGCACATTGCTCAGCGCTTGTCCCCACCGTAGCTGCTGTCGGAAGAAGGTAGATTCTGGGTTGTGGGCAGATAGAAGCGTTCTTTCACTCTGATAAATGGCTGAGAGAAGTTGCTAACCACGCGAGAAAAAGAAACGAAGGTACATCAGCGTCACCGAGATGGAAGAGAGGGATACTCACCGAAGCGCCAGTGGCTGGATATGCCGCGATATTTGTTTCGATGCGCTCCCTCGAAGTCATATCTTCAGTGATCCATGGCAGTTCCCGGAAGAGGGCTGAGCTCTGTTGCAACGAAAAGGTACCGTCCCTTGACATATGCTTCAGGCTCCGAATCAGAGCTTGCACAAGCTTGAAGTTGAAGCTTGAAGCTCGAAGCGGAAACGGCTGGCAGGTCACTAGTTCTCACGGTTGACAACAAGCGGAACGACTTGCAAATCCTTCAGGGCGTTTTGGATTTCATGGCCGCAATTTTGGGCGAATAGGGCTTTCAGAACCGTGTGGAGTAAGAATCGTCCGACATATAATTCATCATCAAATCGTTCACGCTGACGTGGATTGGTATGACATTGGATAAGGCTAGGAGTACTTCTTCCATCTTTCCATCTTTAATATAGGCCCAATCAGTGACGGTGCATCAACGCACGCCTCACGTCTCCTGGCAGTTCTCGGCTCTCCCAACTGTGTGAAGATATTGTCCTCATCACGGTGACGTAGGCTACCAAAACAATTGCCAACACTGCCTGCACACCACCGTATTTTGAACCAGAATGTTGTGATTATATGGTCAATTATTTCGGTCTAATTCTACTATATTTGGAAATTTTCTATGAAAGAAATATGCCGCAATATTTGTATCATATTTCTGTGGCACTACATTGATCACAATAGAGTGGCAACTCCTTTGTTAACTCATCATATTTTCACCATATTTACAGAGTAGTTACCATTCACTTATATGATCAACATATTTTTACAATTAAGTGGCACAAAAATGTTGTAGAAAAACATCGATATATTTTACAGTATTATTGTGCAAAATATTGTGTGGTGCAGGCAGTGCAAGGTCGCCAGTACTATTCGCCTATACATCAGATAATCAGATCTCGGGATCCACGGCGAGTAGACAGCGCATTTCCAATCATGCCGAGTTGCGAATGTTGAGTTTGACAGGGAGACAGGGAGTTGCACAAGCCCTAGGCGCCAAAGAAATATCAAGCACAATACGACATCAATAAATTCCTTGAATGGGTTCCAGATGTAGCGAAGTCTTGCAGAAAAAACCAATCGGGGTTCAAGTTGCCCTTGTACCTCATTTTTATCTATCGTAGAGGCCAAGGAGCCCATTATTTCCAGGTCCAAGGTACCTGCGGCCACTTTGTTTGATAGGCTGCCATCAACAGTTCGAGGTATAAATCGCAAGTCTTCAGGGAGGCCTCGGGAATCTTCATTCAGACCCGCGAACTCACCAGAAAATTGGTTCATCATGGTATCAGATGCGATATCCCCAGGTTGGGTAGGAACATCGTGGAGATCTTCAAAAGGTGTTGCCTTAGTGTGCATAGAGCCCGAGTCAACGTGTCCGGCTTCGACGTAATTGTTGAAGCCGTCTATAGCGGCGACACTAGCCATCCAGACCGCATTGTGATCCTTGCGTCCAGCACCAGAATCCATTTGGCCAACTACCAAAATGTATTTTAGCCAGGCCGAAATTATGAAGGAGCTTTACCTACCGCCATAATTCTTGACAAAGAGCATGGAATACTGGTCGACATGTTCTGACTCGACGCAATTAGGGAGGCCGGTGCTGGGAGCACTGGCATCCATTTGACCAACTGCTAGAACACGCTTTAGTCATGTTGAAATTATGGAGGAGCCCTACCTACCGCCAGAACTTTTGAGAAGGGTTTCCAAGTAGTCCATTTTGGAATGCAGAGAAGATAGCTGTTCTGTAACTTCGTCTCGAAGTTCTTGGACTTCTCTTTGCGCAACGCCCTGCACTTCGTCGTATCCATCGAGTCCGAGAAGACTTTTGACATTTTCCTGATGAAGGAGAGGATTTACGTGCAGACCTATCTCAGTAGTTATGTATAATAATTAAACGGATGAATTCTCATATCAACTGATGTTGGGATTCAAAACGAGAGAGCTTTTCCTTCCAGTCTTCAAATTCTTCATGAAACATAAGATCTATGTCATCCACGCGGCTCGTGAGACCCTTCTAAAGAATGGTATGAAACGCCAATCGTCATTCGAAGCAAATCCTAACTCACCAGATTCCTGGCTAATGTGATGGCTGTCGTTTCTTGGGCTTGAATATCGCTTCGAATACTATCTTGCGACGTGTTAAGCTTAGAAATTTCATGGTCCACGTACTTCGATAACGAGCTTTCGTATTGACTTCGAAGATATGAGAAGTTACGCATTTGCTCGTCCATGGCAGCAAGCGCATCCTTGGTGCCATCTTCTGAAGTAATGGCAGACTGGCGCATTGAGGATATTTCCATATTAATTTTTTTCAACATGTCCCCTTTCTCAGTTAAGAAGTCGTAGAAGTAGGTGAATTGGCTCATGAGAGTTGTAAGTTCCGGTGTGATTTCTTCGCCCTTGTCGATAGTCGTCGCATCGGAGCCTAAGGAAGTTGTGGCATTGGAAGATAATGGATCAGACAATCCAGTCTTCATAGAAAATTAGTTTTAGTCGTCGTTCCGACACGCAGAGATAACTGACCTGATTTTGTGCCATGGAGGAGTGACGTTGAAGTTCGACTAGGAAGTTCGACTAAAGTTGAACTGTGCGTGACTATCTCACTACCATTCGTTCCAAGCCGCCGTTTTTCTGCTGGTGATTGTTTGCTGCGCAAACATCACCTTTTTCAGCATTGCCCGTACCGGGCCGGAGCGCGGTGGCTTGCTCCGATTCCCGAACCTACTATAGGAATTGTATAGGAACCCAACTTTCGCACTTTTGCAGAAGATATACTTAGATGTAGATAATATATATAATCGTAGGTACATCTAATCGTGTCGGCAATCGTTTGTCATCGAAGTGACCCTTCTTTGAAGCGGCCCACGGTTTCGAAGAGTTGCAAGCGACAATTGAAATCCAAGTACTTAGATATATATTAACACGAGTACAAGTGATTGTGAAAAGACTGGATCTAGAAAAAACTGCATCGCGTCCTTAATTTGTAGCGGCAAGATCGAGAAAATATATGTATGCGAACGGAGAGCAAATCGAGGTTGATAAAGTTCACTTCTGAACGATACTACCCGAAGCACCCACTAGAAAATTCCAATAAGGCAGCATCCTAAAAAAAAATCAGCAAGATGCATTGCAAACTCTATAACATGCTTACTTAGGGAAACCCAAGAGTTAGGAGGCACCCCATAAGTGCTATTTCCCTCCGATCCGAAGGCAAGGCTGGGTGGGACCAGAGCGGTGCGAATACCGCCTGGACGAAGTCCGAGGACACTCTCGTCCAATCCTACCAAGATATGCTGATTCAACGTAGCACGATAAGCAGCAAAAGCCCCATCCTCACCTTTAATCACAGCGCTTTGCCCGACCACAAAGACCATCTGGCGAGACAGTTAATTAATATTTTCAATCGAGTAAATAGACGCACTGGGGGGCCATTGGAAGCGGTTGCATTTATACAGATGGTTCCGTCCATCAGTTTGAGCGAATACCAGGTCGCAATTCGATCTCCTGATTTGACAGGTTCTCCTTTTCCAAGGACCTCGTCGTCTGTGATGGTCGTTTGGATGTCATTGTTGGCATAGTCAGGGCCTGTGTGTGCGCGATTGGTGACAGCAGCTCGAAGTTCCGTTCCTCTGCTGCTATCGGTGTGATCACTTTCACTGACTGCAGAAGACTGCGGCTCGCCGATATCTATCAAGGTAGAGAGTGTTAGACTTAGAAATATTGATCAACGACGACTTTGTAACTCACTTTCTTCCTTTGTTAAATTTTTTGGACTCTTGGCTAAGGAATGAGCGTAAAAGCTCCCCTCGTCATCAAGGCTCTCTTCGTCGCCAGAAAAACCTAACACAGTGCCTTCAAGCTCAATATCTTTGACGCGCTGCCCATTCCCCGAGCGCGAAAGGCCTTCGAAGGAGCCGTTGCGCTCCGTATACGACAAGGAGGTTACTTCAGACACCTGATCAACACCGGAAACGATTTCTTGTGAGAGAGCCAAATATTCCCCAAATAATACAATAGGGTAGTCTTGATTATCACCGCTTGAATAGAAAGTCAATTGCAGAATAAATGGATCCATGCTACGCTCATACCCAGTGTCAATCGATTCAATTGCATAGCCGCAACCTGCTTCTAAAACGACATCAAAAGCCACGGAGTGGACCTAGTAGATAGTATTAGCATGTTCTCATAGGCATCAAGAGCAAAAAGCCAACCCCTGGCCGCAGTATTGCGAGGACAGTTGTTTCCAGGTTTTCGGCTGCCTCTCCGTCATCAAGTTGGGGGTCAGACTCGATGTCGCCTGTCCGAACGGTGTGCACCTGGATAGTTCTTTCTTGCTGATCAGCAACTGTATTGCCTAGACGCGCCGCTGAGCTTATGCGAAGGGGACGGGGAGGCACTATCCAACAAATGCCACTCGTTTTACCTAGATTGAAGTACCTAGGCGCGACGGTCAGAATTCAACTGGATGATTTTGTGTCAATAAGTACAGAGGTCATAAACTCACCAGTTATCCGACATATTAAGACCAGTATGGCTCACAGGATTATCGAAAGAGGCGACAAGAGGGCTTCGCGGTATAACGAGTTGTAGTGGCACAGCAGCAAGAGAGGACAGACTCAGAGCTGTTAGCAGTGGCGTCCCTTTGTTCATTGAATATAATCCCCGATTGGCTAACTGATACCACCGATCGATCGCAACTTTGAATAGTAATAATAATACTTGTGATATTTTGTGCCAATGTAAAGCAATGTGAACAACTACGGTAGTGTACGTGGGAGAGTCGATGGCCATCCGAGTCGATGGCACTTTCCAGGGCGAGGGCGGTGTCATACAGGCAGATGAACCCGCAGGCCATTGGTAACTCGGTTTCCTCTCTATGGAATACTACCTGTGACAATGTCACCGAGGTCGTATGGTGACGAAAGAGGCGCGGGGTGGAGGTGGAGGTTGGAAATACTTAAATTCAAGTTACATGTACGCAGTGTATTGCACGTGTTACACAAGAAGCGCACACCAGCACTGCCTTTGCAATTAATAAATTGCTTGTAGACGCTGAAATCGATCGCTCTGTGTCGGCGCCCCTGAAAGTGAATGCAGGTTTCATTCATCTGGTAATAAGATTGCATTTCTGGTTATTACGATGACATTATACCAACAAGAAATAATAAAAGCTGAAGCATAAAAAGGAAAACTTATTGTATTGAGGTTGAAATAAATCTAGAGGGCCTTCAGGACTATGAAATCGAAGATCGTTCTGCGACTTGAGCATCGCCCATTCTTGACGCGGATGATGAGTCAAGAATTGCCGTTGTTATTCCCCTCGAGGTCATACTTGGTGTGGGCACCAATCCAATAGTCATGCATGTCATTGTCGGTCTGCGGCGCGCCGGCATTGTAGGCAACTAGGGTTATTCTGAGATTGTGCAGAACTTCTTAATTTCAGCCAGAGGCGGTCGTTAAGGGCGCTACGATATGAATAAGTAAATGTATGAGAAAAGGTTGAACATTTCGTACCTTCTCTATCATAGCCAGCTTTCGAACATTGTATCTGGACTGCTCTCAAAGTCCTAGAGGTACGTGGCTCCGCTCAGGCGTTGGTCGTTGTCCGAGAGAGCAGATATAATCTGGATGGTTTCAGTGTCAAATGTGTAAGAAGGCGTGCTGAGTCAAAGACTGGGTAGATGTATAAGCGTACTGACCGATTTGATCTACCAGGTAGCCATGATCTTTCGTAAGTTCCATTCCTTCCCTGACGGAACGGCCAACAACATCTCTAACACTGAGCGTAGACGCCTCACCCGATCCCAAACCTGCCGGCCGAACTGTCTTAGGTGTGTCCGTCGACCATGAGTTCCATGAGCACTTTCATGTACAGTTGCTCCTCGCTTGCATTTGTCATTGCAGCGTATCTGGCGACTCATCGCGTGAGCTCGGACTGCTTGCTGGTCGTTGGGTGGAAGGTAGTCGACTTACGGGTTCTGAAATAGCCCGCAAGTTAGAACGGAACGCAATGGTCGAAAAACGGGTAGATGTATACCTCTGGAGTCCGAAGACTTTGTGAACAATTCGAGTCCGACAGTTAGACAATGCCAGATCTAATCCAACGTCACCGTCACCTTGTGCGCCTCATCTCAATCCTAGATCTGAATGTAGACGTACTGTGTTTCTGTTCCAAGTTGGTCGTACGATGACAACTTTCCGCACCGAAATTCAAACGTCAGTATAAGCGGAAGAATAGATGCGCCCAAAAGCATAAACAAACGCACAGATACTGCCGGGTCATCCAACGCGAAGTCTCTCTCGGCTGTCCCCTCTGAATTGAACCTCTAAAGCCGGCAAAAACACACCATGAACAGAGTTATCGTATCTCAACGAAGGCTCTTTTCAACCACCGTATGTTACCTGTCTCCACTCCAGCGAAGTATCTATCCTCCATTGTGAACGTCTTGCTATGAAAGTGGGTTTTAAGTCATGGTGTTACGAATTTCATTTCTTTCTTTACTGTATAATACTTCTTGCGCACGTGACACACGTGCGCTGCCTCGTTTCCTTCTTCTTCCTTCTATATGACTCGTCCTTTTTCTAAATGACTCGTATTGACT
>Ga0247741_1002322_pt1 | contig 10599 bp, 7 predicted proteins | sample UWRJL213509R2_FD_180945 | JGI IMG/M metagenome (GOLD analysis project Ga0247741, IMG submission 180945) | Plant litter microbial communities from Arlington Agricultural Research Station in Wisconsin, United States - UWRJ-L213-509R-2 | ecosystem: Environmental > Terrestrial > Plant litter >...
CCTGCAGATCCGTGTGCATCAAAAACACTTGTGCTGGATGCAGTATTGACGGCCACTTCGGGAGGAAGCACTACCAACGGTGTTATCACCGCAACAGCTACGGGCAGCACTGGATTTACTTACAGTCTTAACAACGGAGCTTTTCAGTCTACAGGCGTGTTCAATAACCTTGCGGTAGCTTCTTACACTGTTACGGCGAAAGACGTTGATGGTTGTACTGTTTCAAGATCATTTGCGATAACCGCTTCGGCATGCCCGACGATTACCATCACGGCTGCAGCAGTCAATACTTCTGCACCCGGTACAAGCGATGGTTCTCTAACGGCAACGGCTAGTGGCAGTACAGGATTTACTTACAGTAAAGATGGTACTACTTTTCAGGCCACGGGCCTGTTTAGTAATCTTTCCGCAGGTAGTTATAACATCACTGCAAAAGATGTGAATGGTTGTACCGCTACGCAAAGTTTTGTAATATCAAGTGCCGCATGCCCAACCATTACTGTTACAGGAGTTGCCACCACTACAAGCGGCCCCGCAGCCAGCAACGGATCGGTGACGGCTACCGCAACAGGTGGCGTTGCTCCATATACTTACAGCGTTAATGGTGGCGCTTTTCAATCGTCGAATGTGTTTGCAAATCTTGCCGTAGGTGCTTACACCATTGCTGCCAAAGATGCGAACGGTTGTCTGGGCGCCAGTGCAGCAATTAATGTTACCAGTGCTGCATGTCCTGCGATCACTGTGTCTGCCGCTGTTACAGGGACAGATAAATGCGCCGGCAATACCGGCTCTATAACGGTAACGGCTAGCGGCAGTACCGGGCTTACTTACAATATTAATAATGGTACTTACCAGGCTTCCAATATATTCAATGCGCTTGCCAGCGGAAATTATACCGTGGGTGTTAAAGATGCGAATGGATGTGTCAACAGCAGCAGCGCTACGGTTAATATAGCGCCTGCAGGCCCCAATTTTGCCAATGTGAAAGCGGTATTGGCGGCCAATTGCGTGGTGTGCCATGGAGGTGCATCTCCACAAAACGGGCTCAACTTTACGGATGATTGTACCATCGTAGCACAGGCGGCAAGAATTAAATCGCGTGCAGTGGATGCCAATCCATCAGTGATGCCACCAACCGGTGCGATATCCAATGCCGACAAACAAAAGATCGTTGACTGGATAAATGCAGGAGCTAAATACAGTAATTAAAATTTATGAGGACAGTAAAAAAATATATTCTTCCGGTGGTGATTGTACTCGAAGGTTTGGGGGCGCTGTACGCTTACAAGGAATACAACCGAAAGCCTGCAGACCTTACCGGTATTGCTCCGCAAGAGATAACAGATGTGCCTTCGATGGTAAATCTATACGACAGCAACGAAACGAAGGCCAATGAAAAATTTTTGGGAAAAACGGTGGAAATAAAGGGATTGGTATCAGAAGTGATCAATATTGAGGATACTTTGCTGACGGTGATGTTGGGTTCCAAAGAAGAAATGCATCGCGTCAGTTGTCTGTTGGATAAAGAGCAACTGGTTAATTTAAAAAAATGCAAAGTTGGGCAACAGGCAACTATCAAAGGTATCTGTACCGGCTTCCTGCTCGATGTTGAAATGAATCGTTGCGTCATCTTAAATAAATAACCCCTCCGCGAAACCTCTGCAAACTCATGTTCTCCGCGGTTCGGGAGTTTTTTAACCGCAGAGAACAAGAGAGCGCAGAGAATATTTTCAATTACACATTTATGAAATTAGTATCGATAATAACATTCATGCTTCTGGCTCATCACTTCTCTTTTTCACAAGCGAAATTATTTACCAAAACAGGTAACATCACTTTTCATTCTTCCGCGGCCTTGGAAAAGATAGAAGCCACCAACAACAAAGTGTTGAGTGTATGGATCCCTGCGGATGGCAAGATCGAGTTTTCCGTTCTGATGAAAGGATTTGAATTTGAAAAAGCGCTGATGCAGGAACACTTCAATGACGATTATGTGGAAAGCGACAAGTATCCCAAAACAACTTTCAAAGGAACCGTGGAAGGCAGTAAGAATATTTCTCTTGCTACCGATGGTAATTATTCTGTAAAAGTAAACGGTTCGCTTACGATGCATGGTGTTACCAGACAGATCAGCACACCGGCTACTATCAAAGTGAAGAATGGTGTTGCGAGTGCTACAGCCAGTTTTACCTTTTTGCTTGCGGATTATAATATCAAGATCCCCTCTATCGTTGCCGACAATGTAAGCAAGCAAATACTGGTGGTAGTAAATATCCCGGCCTACCAACCGATGAATTAATTGAAAAATAAACAGATGAATAAATTCGTATTGGCCGCATTCTTTTGGGGCTGCATTTTTAGTGTACAGGCGCAGGAAGAATCATTGCTCAAAGGAGTAGAAGATAGTTTGCCGGTAACCCAAAAAATTACAGGGGCATTCAAATCGACCCGTGTCATTAATGCGCATTCGATAGAGATGCTGGCGAAAGGCAACCTCGATTTCCGGATCATGCACCGGTTTGGATTTGTGAGTGATGGCATCAAACAATTCTTCGGCCTTGACCAGGCTACGATGCGGATGAGCTTCGATTATGGCATCAGCGATAATATTACTATCGGCATCGGCCGAAGTACTTTTCGAAAAGAACTGGACGGATTTGTAAAAGCCAGATTGATGCAACAATCTACCGGTCCGAAAGCTAAACCGTTTTCTGTGATCGTGGCAGTAGGGTATGTGGTACATACGGAGCAATCGTTCGATTCGATAAAGCCAAATATTGTTGACCGGTCGGCTTATTATTACCAGTTAGTGGTGGGACGAAAATTTAATCAGAAATTTTCCCTTCAGTTAAGCCCGATCATTGTGCACACGAATTTTCCGGAAGATATCAATGACGACCGTACTATTTTTGCCCTTGGTGGAGGAGCCAGGTATAGCATCAGCAAACGCATGGCGCTAACGCTCGATTATCATCACCCGTTTGGCCGGCTGAACGAACAACTCACCGATCCATTATCGGTAGGGTTGGATATTTCTACCGGGGGACATACCTTTCAGTTACAGTTTTCCAATTCGATTGGTATGAACGAAAGGGCTTATATTACACAAACCACCGGCGGTTTTTTCAAAGGGGATATCCGCTTTGGGTTCAATCTTTCGAGGATATTTAAGGTGGGGAAGCGGCATAGATAGTATAAAACATACTTTATTTTAGACAAATCCTAATAAATTGACAAACGGGGTATTATTTTTTGGATATTCTTCCCGACGTCATTATCTTCGCATTCGCCTTTTTTTAAAGGGCATTTAGAAACCCTATTTATTCACAACCAAGAAAATTTCTATTTTTTATGGCTGTTAAAATGAGATTGCAACGACATGGCTCCAAGAAGAGGCCATTCTACTTCATCGTTATTGCGGATGCCCGCAGCCCACGCGATGGTAAATTTATCCAGAAATTAGGTTCTTACAATCCACTGACCGTTCCGGCTACTATCCAGATCGATCGTCAGAAGGCATTGGACTGGCTGCAGAAAGGTGCTCAACCCACTGATACTGTACGTCGTATCCTGTCTTTCAAAGGTGTATTGTTCCTGAAACATTTATTGCGTGGCGTTAGCCTCGGCCTTTTTGATGAGGCTGCAGCAATGGAGAAATTCACCAAGTGGAGCAGCGAGCATGAAGCTCATGTAGCTAAACGCCAGGGTGCTCATAAAAAAGCACGCACGGATAGCCGCAATGTACCAGTAGCGAGAAAAGTTGAACCAGTTGCAGAAAAAGTAGTAGAAGCACCTGTAGAAGCTCCAGTGGAAACTGAAGCTCCAACTGCCTCTGAAGAAGCGAAAACAGAAGAATAAGATTGCTGTTTTTAAACTTATCAAGTCCTGTGATTTATTTCGCAGGACTTTTTTTTGTCGTGGAGAACCGACTGCCGATACCGACGACCGACCACTGGCGAACGACCACCGACTACCGACCACCGACCACCGACCGACCATCGACCATCGAAGGCTCATAAAAAAGTAATTCCTTTAAAAAAAGTTACGAGAGCCGGATATGTTTCAAAATGAAAAAAAATCGGTGATCTCTGTGAAATAAAGTAATAACGGGAGATCGGAATATGCCTGCATTTTCTCAGGAGAAAAAGTTATGATCTAAAAAGACAAATCGAGCTTCTTTATCCTGGATTGTATCGCTCCGGCCGTTCTTCCAAAATGCCTTGCCATTTCTTTTGGAGAAACATTATCATAAAACATCGAAGTAAGCTCGTCATCAAGTTCTGTTGTCCAGGGTTTATAAGCACCTTTATTTATCGTCCTTTTATTTTCCAATGACGACGCTTTTTCATTCACCATATTCATTTTACCTTCCCCACGACGGATATACGAAACCTGTTTTGTATTCGTCGAAAGGATTTTAATCTCTTCCGGTACAACCGCAGGAATAACATGTACATGGGGTGACTCTATGAATCCTTCCGGCAGTAATTCTTCGGGAATGTAAAGACTTTTTTTAGTACGGGTAATAGCCACGTAAAGCAGATTTATCTCTTCGTTTATTTTCGCAAGATTCAACTGATTCTTTTTCGCTTCGTCTTTTTGTTTTTTTATTTTGTCTTCGGTGATAAAATCTTTCACCAGGTGCACACAATCATATTCCATCCCTTTGCTGCGATGCACTGTTGAAAATATAACCGATGCTTTATCTTTTTCATCATTGCTTACATGCCTCGCTTTGATCGTTTTGATGATATCAGGAATTCTGTTGCCATACTGTTTCACAATCTCCACCATCATGCCCAACTGCATTTCCTCCGTTTTTTCGATATACTCTTCAAGATCATCCATATTTTTCATAGAACGTATGAGGGTATCTTTTATCAACGAACGTTTTTCATTATGCAGGCTCAGCACATCGTACAACGAAGCCCCATCTTCGGCGTAAGTGTAGGAATTGATATTGCCTTCAAAATAAATGTATCCCTTGTTCTTGTCGTCGGTTACATGTTCGATCGCCTTCAATAATAATCCAAGATTTGTGCGGGCAATAATTGCCACCGTCTTATGTTCCTTGCTGGTCCCTTTACCTGTTATCTGCACCGGTTTATGCTGGCCGATATGTTCTTTCCATCCGAGGATCTGCATGGCAAGGTTGGCAATATCCTGACCAAACCGGAAGCTGGTAGAAAGTGTAAAAGGAGAAAAGTCAGCTTTCTCTAAAGAGTTGACCGCATGCCTCCAGCCGTATATCTGCTGATGGGTATCGCCAACAATCACCTTTGTGGAATGCTGCTTTAAAAATATATCCAGCATGGCCGGTGATGCATCCTGGCCTTCATCAAAAAGAATATGTTTTGCTTTCAATTGAACATTGGCCAGCTGAAATTTTTTGAGATAAAAATCATGAATGATCTCTATCTCAGCCATGTTCATCTTGTGAAGCAACAACCTGGTTTGTTTTTCAATATATGGGTAAAATGTAGAAACAAAACTTTTCGCTTTGCTGTCATGCACCACATCGAGGTAATTCAGTTGCTGCACTTTTGAAGCATTACTGCTGCAGAAATAAGTAAGGAATTTATTGATATGGTTTGCGAGAATATGCTCCGCGTGCTTTTCGCCATTTCCCTTCAGGAGTAACAATTCTGCTATTTCATTGGTAGTATATCCGGCGGCTTTTACTTTATAGTCACTGTTGAATACGATATGTTTATAAGCAAGCGAATGCGCTGTTTCGATCTTTACATTCGAAAGCCCGAGGGCGGCAAATTTCCGTATCGCTTCCGTTTTTACCGACTTGTTAAAAACGATATATAAAATGGTATCACCCGATGGGCGTGCCCTGGCGTATTCAATCAAAGTGGTGGTTTTTCCTGAGCCTGCTACGGCATTGATCCTGATATCGCCTGAAGAATGTATGATTGCTTGCTGTTCTGCCGTTGTTTCCATAACCCGTATTATCGTTGATAGTAAGAAGGCAAATTAAATCATTAAGCCATCCGTTGCAGAAGAATAATCTTCCAAAAGAGGTAGAAAATCCTCACACATTACCGGGAATAAAAACATGGGTTACATTTTTCAGAGCCGCGATATTTTTATATAATCCAGCATCGCCTGATTGATTTCCCCATTCATATTCTCATTGTAATTTTCGTAAGAAAGTGTAATGATATTGCTTCCTTTTTTCAGATACATCTTTACACCACTGCTCATTCCCCAATTGCTCCATTCATTCTTTCCGCGTTGCGGGAAAACAACGATACCCTCCACTTTGCCATTTGATTTGACGGTACGGATGGCGCATTTGTTTTCCGTATTCGTGGGGCCGTTACCGTTAGCATAGCGGAAGCTGATGGAATACATTCCGTCGGCAGACACTTTGATTGGAATAGTAACAACAGTATTGAGCGTTTTGTTTAACTCGATAAACCCATTTCCGGAAAACCCTTTGTAATTGTGATCTGCTTTTGCTCCAAATAATTCCGCTTCTACCGTAAGCGTAGGATGAACCTCTACTGGTTCGCTTGCAAAAGATTCGACATTATTGGCATCAACAGCGATCACACTGTAACTGGCGGAAACATTTTTTCCGATAACAAATGATGTTTTGGTACTGTAGGAGCTTCTGCCATTCATTACGATCCTGTATTTTACAGCACCGGGTACAGCGCCCCAGCTCAATGTATAACCGCCGGTCTTGTTGGCTTCCGGTGCGGCCAATGTGGTATAGTTTTTTACCTTGTTGATATTACTTGCCTCAATATTATCTGCCAGCACTATCCTTATGTCGTGCGTTCCGGTAATACTTTCGGGAATAACAGGATTGGAAACTTTGCCATCAACAATAAACGATTTTATTCTATTACCGTAACCTTCCAGTTCGATATTCAAAATCGCATTGCGGTATTTGAAATTTTTCAGGCTGCGTTTTCCTCCCATTGATTTCGGAACGAATGGTGCGAAGGAAATGTTGTTGGCATTAAAATGAATACCGAATAAAACCTTATGCACAATGCTGAGGTTGCCCGACAAACTCCACAACATCACACTCGAATTGATCTGTGTGCCATTGAAATCGCCATTGTCCGCTACCATATTTTCTTTGTTAGTCAAAAACAAAGCTGCAGGGCGATAAATATCGCTGATGCTTTCCAACACCGCTTTTTCATTTCCTGCTTTGGCGCAGGCCCACAACCAATACGATTGTACAAAAGGCCAGATGGCATTGTTGTGGTAAGGCGGAATGTTGGGTATCTGCGGGTAAATACAGGTGATGCCATAATCTGTCAGCGGCATGGAAGCCACCATCTTTTTTGCCCTTGCCTCATCGGCGATACCGAATACGATACACAATGCTTCGCCCAGCGCTTCGGAGCGGGGCGATACGATCTTATATTCCCTTCCATACAAATATTGCGCATAGTATCCTTTTTCCGGCAGCCATAAATATTGGTTGATGCCTTTTTTTACCCCTTCGGCAACAGCTTTGAATTTTGCGGCAGCAGCATTGTCTTTCAACAAAGTCGCCATTTCAGCAAGCACGGTATTTGCCTGGAAGAATGCGGCATTGGTACCGAGGTTGATGCTTTCAAAAATATCTGCAGGCTGCATCCATTTCGGATAAGTCTGTTCCCGCCAATCGAGGAAGGAAGATTCGCCGCGGAACATCCCGGTGCTTTTATCGTACGAACTCTGCAGGTCGTCTTCCATGGTATTGCGGATGATCTCGTACGCCAGTTTCAGCCAGTCTTTATCGCCGGTGGCTTTGTATATTTCCCAGGCAGCGACGCTCCAGATGGTGCGGTCGCTGCTCACCGGCCATGCGCCACCGGTGCCGGTATCCTGTATGATGCGTTTTTGGGCATTTACTTTTCTCAGCAGGCTGTTCATCGCCACCCTCGGCTGTAGGTATGCCATTGAGAGGATGATGCTGTAGCTGATGTCACGTGTCCATACTCCGCTCCATTCTTTGCCGGTGCGGAAAGTGCTGTCCGGCTCTACCGCTTTCAGCATTTCTTCCAGCGAAAGATTGTAGATGGCATTCGGCAATGGCGCATCCGTATTGTATTGAGGGTATGGCGAAATGTCTTTTGACAATGTCCATTCAGTATCTGTGGCTTTTACTTCCGATGTTTTATTAAGTATTAAGGTGGTTTCATAAATACCATCGTCCTCCGGATCCTGCAGTTTCAACTGTGGTGTATTGTGCAGGTTGTCAAAATCCCAGGTCATGGGTGATGTTGGCCCTGCAACATATACTCCTTTGAAATCATCTTTGTATATCTTATCCCCTTTGAACGTAGTGTAATAACCATCCTTTGCAAAAGCCGCCATCACATCCCGCATGTCGAGTTTTATTTTAAGCTCGGTGTTTGGAGCAAGAAATTTATCAGAAGGTTTTGCAGGTTTTAATTGTGTTCTAAATTTTATCAGCGGAGTTTCCGCTTTGCCGTTTACCGGGATCACCGTAAACTGATGGTCAACACCCGGCGACATTTCATTGTCGCGCTGGTTCAATGCAAATTTAAACGTGATATCTGCCGGTTGAAAGAGGTTCACCGGGCTTTGATAATTGCTTGTCAGTTGTTTTGCAGACAAAGCCTTTGCTTCATAGTTTCCCTGCACCACTTTATCCGGGTAAATGCTGAATGCCGGCGATTGAAAGATCGGTTGCTGCGCAATGGCGGCAGCGGCAGAAAGGGAAAGCACACAAAGGCTGAGCAAACGTTTCATATAATGAGAATTAGGAAAGCAATTTAATGCTTTTTGTAGGAACATGCCTGTGGCGGGTTCATCCGCGAAGAAGGTGCCACAGGCACGTTCCTACAATATATACCGTATTTTTGCTCCAAAATAAAAAACATTGAGCCAATACTTCAAAATAGGCAAACTCGCCGCCAGCACAGGCCTTGAAGGCAAACTGATCCTGCAGCATAGCCTTGGTAAAAAAACATCCCTCAAAGGATTGGAGGCGATCTTTCTGGAAGATAAAAAAGACAGTTTTCTCCCATACTTCATCGAATCTACGCAGATACGCAGCGATACCGAAACCGTCATCAAACTCGAAGGCGTAGACCGGATGGAAGTGGCCCGCAAAATGACGCCGAAGGAAGTGTGGATGGCTGAAGAAGACTTTAATAAATTTGCCGCCAAAGCAGCGCCTATCGCTTTACTCGGCTTCCACCTCATCGATGGCGATACCGACCTCGGCGAGATCATCGAAGTGATCGAGCAGCCGCACCAGGTACTTTGCACCATTCTATATAAAGGCAACGAAGCCCTGATTCCCGTGCATGAAGAAAGCCTGCTGAAGATCGATAAGAAGAATAAAAAAGTATTTGTAGAGATCCCGGATGGGCTTTTGGAAATTTATGGGTAACCACAAAGCCACGAAGAAAACGAAGCGGCACGAATTTGTAGGAACCCGCCGCTGGCGGCAAAAATAGAACGCAGATCTTTATGATGGTTAAGATTTGATAAGATAAATCATAAGATATCTTAATCATCATAAAAATCCGCGTTGCGATTTCTTTTTTGCCGCAGGCAAACCCTCTGTGTTACTCTGTGCCCTCCGTGTCCCTGTGGTTCAAAACCTATTTTGTATTTGGTGCAGGAGCCAACACCTCCACACCATTCACTTTTACATTTTCAAATTTCAACGTCTTTACATCACCTACTTCCAGCAAGCCTTTGCTCAATTGCAGGTCTACATCTTTCAGCAGTATATCGCCGAACTCCGTATCCTTATTGCCAACAATTTTTCCCAGCGAAACCCCCGTTCCTTTTACACCACTCACGGTGATGTTGCGAACCGTTGATTTTGGAAGCGGCTGCCCTTTCAAGTCAAAATATTGCGACCAGGGTGCTACATTAAATATCACGCCACCATTTTCCATAGTGATTTCGGTAACGGTTACATTTTCGTAAAGTTGTGGAGTATCGGGACGAAGTTTCAGCCGGATCACATTTGGTTTGCGGGTGGTGCAGCGTTCTACTTTTACATCGCGGATGATGGTGGCTTCGCTGCCGAAGGTGACAATGCCGCCACCGGCGCTGAACACGCAATCTTTAATGAGTATACGTTCTACCGCCGGACTTTCCTTGTCGTCCATCGCGAACGGCCCCTTCGAACCTTTCAACGCGATGCAATCATCGCCCACATGAAAAAAACATTTGCTGATGGTAACATCCTGCGAGCAATCCACATCGATGCCATCGGAACTGGGAGCGTTGTTGGGGTGAGGGCCGCTGAGTGCGTTGAAGCTGCAATCTTCTACCACCACATTAGTGCAACGATATAAATGCAGGTTCCAAAAGCCTGAATTTTTAAACGCGATGCCGGTGATCTGCACATCGTCGCAATGCTGTATGAATGCCAGCCGCGGACGATCAACGCTGAGGTTGGTCGTCTTGGGGTCTTTCGCCCGGCGGTCGTAAAATAATTTCCAGAAGGGTTGTCCGCTGCCATCTAGTGTGCCTTTGCCATAAATGCGCAACTTCGTGATCTTATCCGCATTGATGAGCGCCGCCGGCCATGGCTCTGAGTGCCCTTCGATCCTTGTCATTCCTTTAGGGTAGTCGAGAATGTTGGTGGAGCCT
>Ga0247741_1002323_pt1 | contig 10598 bp, 9 predicted proteins | sample UWRJL213509R2_FD_180945 | JGI IMG/M metagenome (GOLD analysis project Ga0247741, IMG submission 180945) | Plant litter microbial communities from Arlington Agricultural Research Station in Wisconsin, United States - UWRJ-L213-509R-2 | ecosystem: Environmental > Terrestrial > Plant litter >...
CTGATTTCTAAGTATTGTAATTAAATATCAAAATACTTAACAGCCATCTTTGTTAATTATAGTTAGCTGCACCAGCAACATAAATTTACCATACCTGGCCTTAGCTATCGAGCACTGCGCGTGGTGATTTGGACTTGTACTCCTCGGCACGTACAAGTCGCATATAAGCACTGACACTTCAGAGTCATAAACACTGCTGGAACGACGGACACCATGGGCGTTGGGTTGGTACCCTCGTAGAACAGAAACTACGGTGGTTGAAGTTGTTGTGATGGTTGGCTCTTCATGCGAGATTCCAGTGAAGCCGCCGACGGATGTGAACGAGTCGTAGGCGAACCCGAGGACGAGGAGGATCCACCATCTTCATAGGTGAACGCGTAACTAATCGAGGCTTTCCTTGAGTTTAAATCAGGATGTCGAATATGTTGCAGCTTCAATTCTCTAATCATAGTACCAGCGTTCTTCATCGACCAAGGGAACAATGACCCTTGTACCTTCACCACGGAAGCATCGGACTCTACACCAGCCAGCGCAAATGTAGGCGCAGGCGCTGAGCCGTGGAGAAGTGGAAGGTGCTTTAGCGTATGTCTAGGACAAAGCTGGAGCTGGGCCAGAACCAGAGGTAATCAGCGTTGAACTCGGCCTCTGAAAGTGAACGAGAGCCGAAAGGGTCATAAACGGCCGAAGACCAGGTGGGGTGACATATCCGGATCGACGAATGTTTGAGTGTGTTGGTCGTTGTACCACGCGCGATGGTGTTTGAGGTGTTCGATTTGAGAGCCGTGATTTCTATCAAGGTTCTTTTCGCCACAACTAGAGGGTGTATGCAGCCTCGGAGTGGTCGTTCCAGCCTCCTGAAGCTTCCGATGCAAGGGCTCAATGCGAAAACGGCCTTCTTATCTTCATACCCCCCTCTCGCCCCTCCCAATGCCTGGATATGCCCTAGGAAAAGCCCACCACGTCCTATGTGCGATGTTTCTCGCTTGGGCGTAGCAGAAGCCATGGGGAGGAACGCTGCTACAGGGGAGGTATGGATCCAAAGAGGCCGATGGTTATTGGGTGCGTTTTGGGTGCTTGGAGGTGCCTGAGTGGGTAGAGGCAGCTATCGATCTCAAGGCCGAGCCAGAAAGGACGTTGTAGGACTGGAGGAGGTACGGGCAGGAGTTCAGGACAGATATTTGGGACGAGGAGCGGGCAGAACACCCGATCATTGAATGTTCATCCACCTTGAGTCTAAGTTTGACCTAGGACAGGCTCTAAGCCGTCCTCGATTCCACCTTCCATCGTCTTAGATTCTCCCAGCCGTTCGTAGATGGGGCGAGTTTGGCCCAACTTGCGGAGTCAAGGTGGATCTCGGTTCTGGGTCAAAGAGAGGTGTTAGACACAGGGCAGGGAAATGAGGTTGTAATCTATACGCACTGGTGTTTGAGCTTGAACAGCAAACGGGATATCATTGCGTGCCTCCTCGTCGAAGCCAAGCGGTAGCCGTTCCAATCATCGTCCACAATCATTTTAAGAAATTTCCGACTTGAGGGTGTAGAAGTAGATAAGTTGGAAGCGGGATGATGCGTGAATCTCAGTTCTGAGTAACAGATAGACATTAGACAAAGGGCAGGGAAAAGAAATTATAGCCTATACGCACCCAGTGTTTAAGCTACAACATCGCATTGTCTGCTTTCTCTTCAAATTCAATCTTTTGGCAGACGTCCCTCAAGTATCGTCTAATATATTTCGAAGGATTTCCCGACTTGAGGATGTAGAAGCAGATAGGTTTGGAGCAGGCAGGCGAGACTCGATGGTGAGATGAATTCAAACGTCTTGTTGGTGGCTCGACCACGCAGTAGCTAATCTGAGTGAGGAAAGAGAGACGTTGGGTCGTCGGACTAAGAGAAAGAAGGACAAAGACGTACAGTGAATCCAGCTATGTCCTCAACATGTACTTTCTCTTGGGAACGAGTTGGGTTTGGAGGATCTTCGTGTGGAGGTCGGACTAGGCAGTGGAGGCAATCTGATTCTAGTAACACCCCCCTTCGAACGGACAGCCTCGATAACACTCCATTAGCCAAAGTAGGCAGGATGTCTCCGGAAGCGGCGGTGGTTTTTCCAGAGAGAATAGTCGGAGTGATGAGAGGACCTTGCCTGATCTGCGAAAAGATGAGATTGTGAGACCATAGGGCCGAAGCGAGGAGATGTGACTTGTGTGGGATCGAGCTGGGCAGGACATGACACCGTCTGGATATCAGCGCAGCTTGAGCAAGGGTGGGACCATAGATCAACTTGTATTGAAAAGAGTATGGCGCGGTGTTGCTCCTAGTTCCTGTTGCGTCGTTGGATCGACCAAGGCCAGGTGCTGCTGAGTTTGGTGGCTGGACAAGTCAGCGGGCAGCTGCGATTAGATGATTGACGAGGCGTATAGGCTCCATCGCTCAGAATCTTAGCCTCTTAGGCGTCTTTCGGACCAACCATTGGTCCGTCGTGACTTGTCGGGCTTGGTGCGCGCACGTGCTCATTCGCCTCTTCGGCCCGGCCTTGATGCTGCTACCAGATTTAGCCAGCCGCCAAACACAATGTCCTCCTTCACTGTCACACCACTTGATCTGAATAAAACCTGTGTTGAATTGCACCTCGAGGCGTCATATTTATACTATGGCAGTGCTGCACAGCTTCAAGAGCATGTCTAAGTGTACCTGCCAGCACCGGGCAAGGCGGTGCATCAAGCAGTGAAAGTAGTCCAAACACCCTTCAACTCGAACCTCTTTGTTCGTCTTCCACCCATAGCGGACCCGTCTGCGATATTTTCGAAATTATCTACATGTGCTGATATTCTAGCTCGCTACACACCATCTTCAGTCAGGATGTCTTGGGGTCCCTACCCCGCTGAATCCAGTGGAAGTACAGCCGCATGGCAAAATCAGGTCGTTCATAGCTACAACTATGGACCATCAGGTGCGTTAAAACTCGTCATGTATGTTATTATACTGATTATTCTTGCCGGTATCACTGTTAGCATCGCTATTTGACAACGCTATAAACCCCACCTTCACGAATAGTCAAATCTATACGAACTTCAATACTACCCAAATACAAGCGCGTAGTACTGGTGTGTAACAAATTCATGAATCCTTGATGTTTTAATCTAATAATGACCTATCAATACAGGACTCGATATTCTTGGCAAGAATTCCGCGCTAGGTGCCATCTACAACTCCTTAGAACGACAACGACTCGACCCACCAAAATGCCATCCAAATACACGCAAGGCAGTCATCAAGAAAATACTCGACTGGATACGTGGTATAATTGACTCAGAGGCTTTAATTATGTGGCTCTACGGTGCTGCTGGAGCAGGGAAATCTGCGATCGCCCATACGCTCGCCGAGATCTGCGAGACCTGCGGATGGCTCGTGGCGTCCTTCTTCTTCTGGAAGACAGCCGGTGAACGCAACAACGCGAATCGATTCGTCGCGACGATTGCTCATCAGGTCGCTCTTGCCATCCCTGCGTCACGCGAGCTCATTGCGGCAGCTGTCGACTACAACCCGTTTATCTTCGAACAATCCGTCGACGTCCAGCTCAGTAAGCTCATCATCGAGCCACTTGAGCAGCTTTTCTCGGACGGAATCATCTTTGACATCTCCCCCCTCGTCATTATCATCGATGGCCTTGACGAATGTCAAGGAGGAGATGTGCAGTCTGGCATCATCAAGTCGCTGGTTGCCGCATTCCGTCACTCGTCGCTCCGTATTCGCATTCTCATCGCCAGCCGTCCGGAAGTCCACCTCCAATCCACCTTCAATCCAACACCTATGCAGTTCTCACGACTTGCTCTATCCGACGAATATTCCCCTGAGGAAGATATCTATCGATTCCTAGAAGATTCATTCGACAAGATCAGACGTGAACACCCCCTCGCTTCCTACATTCCGTCTTCTTGGCCATCCACCGACGTCATTCGTGAACTCACCCACAAATCATCAGGCCAGTTTATTTTCGCGTCGACGACAATCAAATATATCGGCGGAGATCCTCGACAACTTCCACACCGTCGCTTGGACGTCATTCGGAGCTTGCGGCCTCCCAAAGGGGAGAAGGATATGCCGTTTGCAGAACTGAACTCTCTTTATCACCATGTGCTCTCCAATATTGACGAGATTGTTGCGGTAAAACAGATTCTTGGAGTCTTGATTATTGTCAACTCAGAGGTTGACGACGAAGGGATGTACACACCAGAAGCCATCGATGATTTTTTCTTCTGGGAACGTGGAGAAACAAAAGCTCGCCTGGGCCAGCTCGCATCCGTCATTGAATTTGACACAGATGGTTATATATCCATTTTGCATGCTTCGCTGTTAGACTTTCTACTCGATTACTCTCGATCCCGTCAATTCTATCTATGTCGAGTGTCCGTTTTGGGTGATAGTGCAGCTCTTGGCCTGTACCATCTGCGCCAGCCGGGGGATAATGAAAATGGTATGTTTATTCTACCCTCTGGAAAGTTATCTTTCGAGTGCTGATCTGCAACATATTCTACCCCAGATTTTGGGCGTTACCACCGGGTTACCACATACTGCATTGAAGCTGGTCCATGCTGCACCCCTCAAATTCTAGAGGAACTCAGTCAACTATCATTCCAGACTCTCCACAGCGTCAGTGAAACATTCAGGGAGACTGATGGGTTTTGGTGTTTGTCGATGGAGATCATCGAGATGCTGGAAAAGCAGGTAAGCCGTGATTATTTAAATTGTGGTAAATCAGTTACCAACAGACAATAGAATCTCCAGGAGAAATTCTCTCATCTCATCTCTGACCTTCAGGCTGTCTGCCTTCAAGAAGTGTATATCTCGAAAGGAGAACTAATTTCTCTGATATATGAGGCACAAAACTCCCACATCCTTCAGGTTGAGGCCTCAGATCCCACTTCGGTGTCTCCTCTAATGTTTGTTACTCAATATTATGGGGATGACCCTCATTCGCGGTTTTTCAACATATTATTCACCAAGCATCCCCAATACCAACGGCTCGAATTTACAGCGCAGCACTACACAAGAGTTGCCGAGTACTTAATGATGCTCGGCTTGATCCTACCGTAGGTCTTCAGTTTCAAACCCTCTTATTCATGCGCTACTAAATGCCATTCTTTAGTCTCTGTCGAAGTGCTGATGAATTTCACATGGCCGATGACGAAGAAAAGCGAGACCATTCCGGGACCCTGTCGGTTTTGCTCTACATCGCCCACCTGCTTCCTCTCGCATGCATGTCCGAAGACATTCTGACATATATCTTCTCTCCAGAATATACTAAAATTGGGCTACGTCCACGTAACTTTCATGCAGATTTCACTCCGGATGGGTGGAATGATCATATCATTCAACCCGCTCGAGACGCCGTTCTCGATTATTACAAGGTACGTACGCGCCTAATGTCTCTTCAAACAGTGCTCACACTAAAACTTATTCAAACGAACTTTATTTGTTTTTCAGCGCTACACAGAGCCGTCCAACGTGGAAGAGTACATGCGTGTCAACAATATATCCTAGTTCCTACTTGCGTTTGTTTGTATCCATTTGCTAGATTTTCTATAGTTTGGGCATCCATATCATACTCATAATCATTTCCTGACTTCGTCAATCCTAAATTCACGCCCTGTCTTTTCCGGTATCATTACCTTACGATTCGAGGGAAGCTTCGCTCCAGACGGTACACTCTCCAATCTGAAGATGCCTCCGGCCTCACGCGACTCTCGAGGGAAATACATACTGAGGAAACTCCGCATCTGAAGGTGTGAAGATAAAAAGGAATTTGAGTTCAATATTATATTAGACATGTTATATTTCTCTCTTACTTCTACAGAAACAGACTTCAATGTGTAGATAGAGTGGAGGATATTCAAGTGGTCAATCCGACGACTTCGCTTATGGAGGTGTTTTGCTGCTTCGAGAAAGCTCTCCACAACTCATTGCCGCCTCATTCCACGAGTTCCTAGGTCTTGATGTATCGGAAAATCCTCGAAACCCTCAAAGGTTGGTACTAACCAGTACAGGAAAGTGGTAAATATTGTGTCTAATGTTCGCATCAAACATATGTAAAATTTACTTACAGAAACCTCAGCACTGAACGAAGAGGCGATGGCACGATAACACCGCCATATCTGTTGAGAATTTAAGTGAGCATGAATCAATGAATATTGCAAGGAGAGAGTTGTTGGATACAATTATCAGTAACCCGTCGCAATTCGTTGAGATAACGAAGAAGAATAACTTACTGAAGGTAAAGAGAAGAATAATATTTGCGGTACGCATAGTCGACGAGATCACCAAGGAATATGAATACTCCTTGGTGTTGTATTTGACCATCTCGCTCGGAATCGTCATTCTCCTATGAACTGTGGACGAGAAGGAAACGTATTATAGATAGCGGCTGAAGGTTTAAGTTTGGATGACAACGTACATACCACGATTCAGTTCCGATCTCTTAGCAAAGTCCTCGCCAGCGGCGTACTCCATGGTGAATGGCCTGATGCGAAATGTGTTTTAGATCGTCAGCGGTGTCAATGAGGAGAACACACCATGTTTGATCTTCAATGGCGCGGCGCCCATCCTGGTTGCCAGAGAGACATGTCAGTGACATGGAAAAGCAGAGAATGAGAGGTTATCGCATGCATACCAGTATCCCATTTCCAAAATCCTAATATTCTCAGTCGACTCTTTCGATTATCACACTCTACCGATCTTCGTCGAGCATCCTGGAGTCAGATTTTGGTTCCGACAGGTTGAGAGTGGAGATGTGGACACTGTCGAGGCGCGAGGTCTGGGCGAAGTAGACCGATCTTACGGCGCTTATCACATAGGGCGGCCAAACTAGGAAAGCAGGAGAGATATTAGGTTGTAGAGCTTTGGATAAGAGAAAGGTGGGAAGTGCCCTGGGTCGCACTGACTCGATGACTTCAAGTTTCATCCTTTCGAGAACTGGGTAAGAAGAGAATCAGCCTTCACAAAGTCGCTATACCAAATCTCGAAAGCATAGAGATATAGAGATACAAGTCACTCGCCTCGCTTCGCTCTGGCGACACACTTTTCAAATTAGTAGCCAACAACATTTGGCTAATGCAGAATGTTTACTTGTGAAGGTGAAACTCAACAGTATGGTATTTCCGAATCCACACCAACGGTTGCGGTTTGCAAAAGTTGATGAGCGTTGTGTGACAACTGGCCCGTAGGCACGAATTCAGCGAGCCGAGATGGGCGCTTAAAGTAAAGGCCTGAATAAGGCCACACGAAATTTGGCCATCTGTATCCAGTAATATTTTTCTAAGAGCGCAACAGAGACTCTTACATGGGACGAATTCGTGATCATGAACTGCGCCTACAGCCTTTGTATTGGGCAGTGTCAGAGGAGGTGGCGTCGGTGTGGCCGGTGAAAAAACGAACGGTAGAAGGTATTTTGCAATATTTCGGCCATAAGCATTAGCACATACTGAGTAGAAAGGTGTTAGCACTTACGGCTGTTCTTCCGCGGTGGTGTTTGCGCTTTAAGTTCCAGCCCCCACTCTTAGGGCTTCGGGTTAATGTCCTGCAGCCCGGAGCAGCTGAGATGCAAGATGGAAGGTTGAAGAAGATAGGAAATTAAATTGATGTTGAGACAAACGATTTATATGGATTCTGGAACATCTGTTTCAGTTCCAAAACAACGAGTAAGGCTGGGCGCTAAAACATTTTCGAGCAAACATGTGCATACAAAAGTTCGTCATCTGGATATAGTATTTGTAATAGAGACATAGAAATACTTACCCTTCATGTTTGTTCGGCTAACCTTGACCAAGGGGTAACTGCCGCCTGCGTTGGATACAGGACGAAGTGATCGGAACTCGAAAGAGTATTTACGGGAATGCAGGTAAAGTTACGTGGATCTTGGAACTAGAATTTGTGAGCGGAGTGAGAGAAGATAAAGTCGTGCGACGTACCAAAGCAAGGAGGTAAACCGGATCAATCTCAATGAGCCGGTTACATGGTGAGCCAAACGTTCTACCGTGGCGGATAAGGAGGGAGGGATTGACGTAGCGGGGATCCTGAGTTCTGTTCACCCCTTGACATCTGCGAATGAAGTAGTGATGAGATCGTCAAGAAAGGGACTGACAAAGGACGAGTCCTACGAAGGTGCAAACGGAGCTGGAGTCGGACTTGACAGGGAGGTTTCACGAGAGAAAGGTAGCGATTGCATAATCTGAGCGAGCAGTAGGTGTCGAGGCTTTGAGTAGGTTGATGTCGAGGAGTACAGAGGAGGGTGCTTGCGAACGGCAGTGGATCCAAATCAGCGCTGCTACATTGGCCAGGTGTTCCCGAGTCTGACGTTCGAGCAGGTCAGGTTGCACAGCGAGTAGGTGGGAAGATTGAGGGAAAGCGTAGACTGGCAGTGGCACAGTAACTGAGGGGCGTTGATGTCGACTTTGAGTGTGATGAGTGCTAGCTGGAATCTGACATGAAAGGGCGATGAGATCAGGGAAGAAACCGAGGGGATCGAATGGGAAGTACCATATCGCAGAAGAGGATTCGATTCGATTGTACGGTGAGGAAGACAAGGAAGCTCCGTGAATTCAAAGGTACCGGTGCATATTGGATATTGAAGAGGAGAACAGGCTGAGGAGAGGCATTGAGCTGAGTGCGCGATCATAGACTCGACATGGCGTGGATTCATGTTGGAAGAAATAGTGCCGTCGTGCATAGCTGCGAGTAGTCGACTATTCGGCCGTTGAATGCACTTATGCAGCCCTAGTTGTCTTTTGTCGCTGAGTTTGGATGAGGACTCGGGAGGCGGAAGAACTTTGGGCTTGGCAAGGAAAACGGGCTGTGATTGGTTCGCACGTCATCGCGCCGACGGCCCGCACCTCCGACCCACGACTGGAGCAAGACACACTTCGGTTTGCAAAAACACTTTCAACTCAGTGAAACTACTGCGAGAGAATGCCCTGAACCTGGAAACTGAGAAAGTATAACAGCGTAAATCTGTATGCTACGGCATCGACGTCGATGGAATCGGCTGAAACTTATAACCCATGGATGAACCAAGACGTGGTACATACAAAGATGAAGACCCAGTCATGAATTTGTCAGATAAAATGAGAATATTGAGTAGAATCACGAGAAAATATGTGCTTGGATGTGGAAGCGTTAGTGTTAAAGGCCATGTCTAGTATGTTCGGCGAAATCGCAGTCACCAAGATTGGTACTGTATACGATAGAGAGCCTGAATGAATTTTGGTGCCTACCTGCTCCTTGACTCGCTCAGTTGTTTTCGAAGACGTAGAATCATACACATCAACTCCCCAGGAGAATACATTGGTGAATCGAGACCCGATTCCTCCATCGACTGATTGTTCCCTCTGCGGATATTTGAGTGAATCTGACTGGCGCTGAATGATACTTCAATATCTGTAATTTATGATCGAGAGTACAGCTATATAGCGGCGCACTCTTGTGGGGGTTGATTTGACCACATTGAAATAATGGGAAAGGGGAGGTAGATATGGGGTTCATCGAGAGTCAGCTATATGTTACAAGCTTTGAAACGACCGATATTTCGACCAAGGCGAAGTGAGTAGCGTAACAAAACGGACTTATAACAGCTATGATCTCGGTATGCCAATATCGGATTCACTGCCAGTCAAAAGTTGGAAATTTGGAACTATCGTTATTGGAGGGGTCCGACACCCGTAGATACCTGTCGTTACAGGTGTCAATAAGTGCGCGAGCATATATCCAACAGACGAACAGAAACCAAGACAAGAAATATGGCAAAGGCGAGTGCTTCATCGATTAACCCGTCACCTGCGATGACTCATACCTTCGCCAGAAATCAATAAGATAAAACCTAAACCCAGCTTCATGCGAATATTGTATCCCTTACAACGTTCTCCCAACCTCGTCCTCCGCGCTGAACACATGTACCTTCGTCGTGTGATCACCAAAAGACAGCAGGCACGGCGAATTGTTTGAGGATCATCCAAGTGTTGTCATTGGTACGAAACCACCAGATAGGCTGGCTGATGGGACGACCTTGTTTGTGAGACTCGGTATCAGGGCCTTGTAGTGGAAGAAAAGTCTCGTCAACTACGAGTATCAAACTTGCGAGAACAGGCCGTAGAATCGCACTAGAGGATAAATCTACACACAATCAACTTCATCCTTCATCATCTTCATCTTTTACGAGACATTCTTCAAGGATGCAGGGTTGATGAGTATCGCGGAATTGGGGCCGGTAGTAATCCTATGGTATGAGACGGATGTCAGTGAAAAAGCACAGAGAGGAGAGTCGGGAAAGCATATACTGACGCTTGAACGCAAATGCTACCTTATATTGTTCCTCCTCTTCAAATTTCGCTTTCTCCAGTCACGAAGCGTACTCGGAGCGAGATGTCCTGACTTGGTGGTTGCAGATGTCAACCGAGCATATGCACGAAGTTCTGAGAAAAGTATGTGAGCTCGTGTTCATTTCGGGTGTGTTGCGAGGCTCTTATATCTGGAACCAAAGGTGAAGTCAGCGATGGCGGAACTGGATTTGAGAGAGTGGGAAAACGTACCCTAGGTCTCGGTAACTTCACTGAC
>Ga0247741_1002324_pt1 | contig 10595 bp, 8 predicted proteins | sample UWRJL213509R2_FD_180945 | JGI IMG/M metagenome (GOLD analysis project Ga0247741, IMG submission 180945) | Plant litter microbial communities from Arlington Agricultural Research Station in Wisconsin, United States - UWRJ-L213-509R-2 | ecosystem: Environmental > Terrestrial > Plant litter >...
CGGCGTCCGCAAGATGGCCGTAGATTCCCCCCGCTGAGGTAAGACCAAAGTTGTTGTTTGTGTTGATGGCGTATTCGTCCTCTCCTTCAAGCCGTACAACCAAACCAGGCCACTGACTGTGGTGTGCAGGAATGGTTCGATAAGCCTCTGCCACGTCACGTACAGAAGCTTGTGATCCTGGTGGTAGCTGAGAGATAAGGAAGCAGATTGTCTCGAAAGTTCCCCATGTACACGGGTTGTTCTCGGCCTCGATGAACGAGTTGATAGACGGTGTTGGAGATGATTCCTGAGGGTAAGAGAAGTTGTGAACAGCTCGGAATTTGCCCGGCTTGCCCGGCTTTGGAACAAGTGAAAGAGGAGAAGATTGGAATGGGCCGCGGGCTCCTTAGACTCGAACCACCATGTTCGACCATTCTTCCCACGCTTAACAAAGCATGCAGAAACTAAGGCCAGCAAAAAGAACCCCAGCTAGACGCTCCTGCGTACAGCCCAGGGAACTCATGCTGGAACTCACCAGTTGCCCCCCCACCCTGCGATACCGCGCACCTAGAACCCGTAGAAAAACCCCTGCCCAGCAGTAGAGATAAAACGACCACCATTTACACCGAACCAACCAAGTTCACCAGAGCACACCATCCAGCCCCTACACACGACTTAATAGAATAGTAACTCTTGTACCTAACAAGAATAATCCAGTACTTCTCGATGAACGTGAACCCCAATGAACTGCTCCCCGAAAAACCCCATCAAACATCCACATCATCACCGTTGGAATACTGCCAGCAACCACAAAATACCCCGCCGAACCTCTGCCAAAATCCTGCCTGAAGTCCCTGCCAAAGCTCCTGCCGATTGCTAGCCACAACCTCCCCCAGTGCTCCCTGATCTCCAGGTGTGAGTACCCCCAGTGCTCCCTGACCTCCAGGCGCGAGCACCCCCAGCGCCCCCGGATCTCTAGGGGAAAACCCCTCCAGGGCTCCCCTACCCCTAGGCCCGAACCCCACCAAGACAGTCCCCACGAACTTGAACTCCAAAATAAAAGGCCCCTGCCCGACCTCTTCGCCCCCAGTAGCATTGCTGAACGCACGGACTTCAACATCAACGCGATCCGCAACCTCATCGATGGCCAAACAGTCGGTAACGATGTAGCTGACTGTCCTGTCCGAGAAGTGTAACCCATGACAGGTTATCCCCATCCCAAAATAGATGGTGTGGGGCCCGGCAGTGACACACCGTAAACGAACACCCTTGGCCGGCGGAGAGTCGAGCCGCAAGGTAACCGCCAAATGCGCCGAAGGAGGAACATATACACCCCAAGGCTTGACGGGATCCCCTAAGTCGAGATCAACATGAGGACCGCCAGTACCAAGAGGATCATCGGAGGTCTTTACGGAAGCCGCAAACACCAAGGAGCTCCCGAAGCTAAGTGGATCCTCCAAACCAGGAACCACTACCCGGGCCGCACCTCCTGCGCCCCTACCAGCCCTTATGATACCCGCAAACTCCCCACAGAGCTCGAGGTTATCGCCAATCGAGGAACGAACGTCGACGGAGGGTCCAAGATACGACACATACTTCCCCGTAGAAAGGGTATGTCGTCCGCCATCGAGAACAGAGACATCTGAATTAAAATTAAAATTAAAATAAAATAAAACAAAAACCCAAAAAATAAAATAAAATACCATTAAAATGAGCCTTAACCCACTCACAACGACGTGGACGAAGGGAACTCAACATGATAAGCACCCTAACAGTGGAAAGTGCAAGCTAAGAAGAGTAGATGGGAAAGGATAGGAACACCCAGATGCATAAATCACCAAAACCTGCGCCATTTAAATAAACCAGATGCCGTACTCCCCGCCCCCACGTCAACCTCTAGACGTAAACCTTAATGGTGGCCGCATACGCTACCACTAGCACCGGTGAATGCCGATACGCCTAAACCCACCAAACCCCCGCACTATTTGCCGCTGAACCTGAAAAAAGGATACTACCGTAGCCCGACTCGAAAGGCACCATTGTGAACTACGCATAGATAGCCTGGTTCGAATCTGCCCAACAAGTCAGCCTACTCATATTTTGTATATCCAGAACGCAGCTATAACACCAATACCACCCAAAATACTGAGTGTTAATGGCAGATAGCTTTTCGAAAAATAAAATCAAGACCAATATCTATTGAGTAGAACTATCCCCCAACCAACAACCCCACAGATATGAGCACAAACCCGTCACCTCAAGTACAGAGGAACCCACTACCCAAAAAGTAGCCCAACACCCCTATCCAAGATCTAACGCAAACATACACCAACACCCCCCAAACCAAACACCAACAAAACCCCCTAGCCTGAGCCCAACAGAGAAACCACCCCATACACAGTCGTCCCTACCAAGAAACATATAATAAATACGTCACTGAAATGTGAGCGCGCCCCATGTCTCGAAATCCCTCGGCTAAAACGCTCGATCATCCCCCGAACGCAATAGTGGCGCACCCCCATCAAACAAAACTCCAAAACCACAGCAACGACCTTCACATACAGCTACCCCCCCTGACGTCCAACACCTCCCATGACACCTCCCAACTTACAACCATGTCATCCCGCACCCGCGCCCCCGCCACACAACTTAACCAACAAAATAATAAAACCATACGAATAACGAAACTTACAAAATGAGTACAGCATATTTAAACAGAAAGAAATCCACTACTTTGCCCAACCACCCTCTGAAAAAAACCCCACAACGAACCAACCCATCCACCTACCGCGAACTCCAATGCCTTCGAACACCAACACCCTCCAAGGAGTAGCCTCGAACGTGAGCACCCCTCCTCCAGCAGCTGAGGTCCCAGCGGCTACTGGTACCGTGGGAAACGGCGAAGATAACACAGGCGCAAACTCGACTGGTAACTCCTTCCCTCGTCTACCACCTTCTCCGAACAGGGTCGACTTCAGCATCATCCACCCAAACTCACTCACCCTCCTAAAAAACAAAAATGGTGACGCACCCATAATTCCAACCTCACCAGCTAATTACTAACGTATACACAGCGAGAAAGCATGAACGAGACTCACCTCGCTCGAGCAACCCAGGCCCAGGCCCCGCGAAGAATGCTCGGATCCCAGGTCACCAGGGCCAAAAGACAAGGACCCCTCCCGTCATTACCCCACTTAGGTTCCAGGAACAATCTGCAGGCCTACAGGCTGGGGCTCTGTCGCAGGATCCCTTCCTTAGCCCCCAGGTCGCAAATGACCTGGTGGACTCGCTCTCGTCCCCCACTACACTCAACATCCCTATCCCTAACCTCAATGACGACTACATGGACACATTCCCAACAGGTCGCTCTCCCTCTCCCCCAACAAGCCCCGCACGTCCTTCTGCCTCCCCACTCCACAACGAGGAAAATAGCGATGAGGACATGTACACCTCTGGCGACGAAGAAAACACCTCCCCCCTTGTCTCTCCGGGTTCCCCACTTGGCCCCTCCCCAGGCGACTCCTCCTCTGACGAGTCCCCAGACTCACCATCCCCAAGGCCAGCCCCTCGCCTCCCCAACCGTCGTCGAGATCACTCAACTCCCACAACCTACCGCCTCCTGCGCGATAGCAATGGGAAACTAGCGACGGTGGAAGGGCAGGACTCCAAGTCCATATGGGGAGGACTTGACGGAACTTCAGGCGACTTCTGGCACACATATGTTGGCCCGCATGTATTCATCACCCCCATTACACAGGCCTCCTCCCTTGACATAGATGATGCCCGAGAGAAAATCAAGAAAACGATCGAATATCATACAGGAGCCACCAACATAGTCGTCGCCATCCCGACCTACAGTGGGGGACCCGTCCGACCGTTTGTAGTATCCCACATATCAGACGAGATTGCGCTTACCCTCACAAACCAACGTGTCTGGGCAACAGCTGCCATCGCGTTTGCAGCATGGCCGAGCTCAAACTTCCCTTCACACTACGTCCTGACCCTCCTCCACCTAGACATTCCAGTAGACGATGTCGCATCAGCAAAGGAAGTCATAGTATCTGCACTCGAGGCGGACACCTTCTACAAGTCCTTTGTAATCGCCAACCGGGATGCATACCCTAACCACTGGAGCGAAAATCGCTGCCTCAGACGATCTCTCAACTCCATCCGATGTGAAGGCCATCTACTTGGAGTGCGAGGAACGGAAAAGAAGACTGTCGCCTTCAACGTCTACTTCCACCCCCCAACCAACAACCCCAGCCCGCTACATAAACTCTACCAGTACCTAAGGACCCGGAAATACCCCACCGTCTGGGGCACTGCCATTGCCCGTCCACCATACGCTTGCTCTACATGTCTGGGAACCGACCACCCGACTGGGCTCTGCCCCTACCCTCAGCTCCCTGGCTGGCCACTATCCGCTGAAGCCCTCCAGGTGGCCCTCGGTACCCCCCCACCCCTCTCCCGTCAACCCCGCAACGGGTATAGCAGAGCAGCAAACAGTGGCACATCCAGCAGAGGCCAGAGGGTGGAAGGCCGCAATGACAGAAGGAACCCACAAACCCGTCGTGGCCGTGGTGGGAGGACGGCTGGACGTGGACGTATGTGAATCTACCCTATACTATCCATACCAACCTATGCACCCCTTCCCTCCTATGCAGCGTACAAACATGTATGCACCTTATGCACGTAACCGTAACATAAACTAGTACCCTCACAACATGTTGTCGACGACATGACCCCCAATACCATATTTTGGCTGAAGGTACTCACCCCCTCCCGCACATTCTCCAGTGCCCCCCCACCCAGTGTGGCCCACATTTACCGACGTAGGACTTGCTCCTACAGACGGGAAAGCCACACTGAATGGAGAAGGATCTAAGTCCACGAACGGAGGCCTATTGAGGCCATGGACAAGCTGTGCTGAGAAGCTGAAGTGTTCGGTAAAAGACAGTGAGTAAGTCGACGACTCAGGACTCAAGTAGCCGTTCCGCATAGTCCACCTCTGGTTGTAGGATAACATACCCGAGACCGGCAGATGGCTGGGCACTGAGTCTTGTAATACCAGCCACGGAGAACCAAACCCATATTATACCGATGTCAGCGGTCATATCTGACAACCCAGGGGACGACAGAACCATGCACGGAGTGAGAAGGGCCTCCGGTATGCCTGCTGACCAGAGCCCTAATGACCACCTCGAGCAGAGTAGAGGCAGGACACCGAACTCCCGCAGCCTTGCACCAACACGTCTGAGGTTACCAACCCAACCCAACGTAGAAAACCAGACACTAAATACAATACAAACAGAGGGACAAATCCCCCTCAATAACGGCCCACCACAGCCATATGTACCTCGTCCCAACAGTACTCCTGGGCATGCCCAGCATGGGGGACAGCGTGCAGCTAACGATAACACGCGCTACCAAAGAAAACGTAGCAATAGGAAGACTCGCATCCCTCGGCCAGCACAGGCCAAACTCCCCAACAAGTCGATGCGAGGGACACTCAAAGTCGCAACCCTCAACGTGAAGGGCGCAGGGGGCCGTACAATCTCCCCAAAATGGCAACAAATTAACAACCTCCTCAAGACGGAAACAATTGGAGTCCTGGCAGTCCAAGAGACCCATAGCTTAAACGAAGAAACACTAGACTACCTAAACAGCGTCAAAGGATATAGAATGCACATATTCCATAGTGGGGACCCAACCCAACCCAACTCGAAAGGTATAGCAATAGTCCTAAACAAACACCTGACTCGTTGGCAGGAGGCGTCAACAAAAACCCTGATACCTGGACGAGCAACACTGATGATACTCCCATGGCATGGGGATAGCAAGCTCCACATTGCTGCAGTCTATGCACCCAACTCGGAAGGAGAGAACGCAAGATTTTGGGAGGACCTCCGTAAGATGTGGGTAGAACAACACCTACCCATGCCCGACATTGTCCTAGGAGACTTCAATATGGTTGAAGAGGCAATTGATAGAGAACCGGCCCATAACAGCAATGGCAATGTCATCAACATGTTCGAAAATCTGAAAATAGCATTAGGCGTAATTGACGCATGGAGACAAGATAACCCAACAACAGAGGAATTCACTTACTTCCAACTACCAGACAGACTGCGGAAATCACGCCTTGATAGGATCTACACGACCAACTCCCTACGGCAGAGGGCCTTCGAATGGAGGACCGACGACTCAGGAATCGCAACAGCAGACCACCTACTTGTGTCGGTAAGAATATCTGACCCTGGTGCCCCGCACATTGGAAAAGGGCGGTGGAGTATCCCGATCCACCTACTTCAAGACCAAGAGGTCTCAAGCCTACTCAACAAATCCGGCTCAGAGCTCCTAAGGAACATGGAGAATGCCATAGAACAACGAACGACTGAGGTCAACCCCCAAACACTCTTCAGAGACTGGAAGGACGACTCTATTAAGAAAATCAGAGACATGGCAAGGAAAAAGATTCCCCAGATTGAGCAAAGACTCACTAGGATTAAAGAGCAGGTTAAGGAGATAAGGGAAGACCCGACTATCCCCATAGACGACAAACAGTGCCTGACTGCAGAGCTAGCTACAGAATCAGCCCGTCTGGCCCACCTCCGATATGAAAAGACCAGAGACAACCTGGATGCCCGCCGATGGGTCTACCGGGAAACAATAACAAAACCGTGGATGATCGAAAACAAAGACAAGAAACAGAGAGACCCAATAAAAATGCTCAAGGTACCAGGATCAAACCCACCCCAATACCAGCGAGGCTCTAAAGAAATGCTTGATATCGCACGTAAACACCATGTAGACCTACAAAACCATGACCTCCCAGCAGACGAGGAAACACATATAAACCAAATAACGGACATACTCCAGAGCCTACCAAAAAAGATCCCCAGTAATGAAAAGGCCAAACTGGCAACCGAGATCAGCCAGGATGAAATCCTGAGCGCAATACATGCGCTACCGAACGGAAAATCCCCAGGTCTCGATGGGGTACCCCATGAATTCTGGAAAACCCTACTAGACAGATATATAACAGAGACTGCCAACCCCAACGGCCGTAGCGATGACACAGCATTCAACGTAGCCCAAGCACTGAAAATACTCTTCAACGACATTGAAAAATTCGGGCTAACACCTGAGTCAAACTTTGCTGAAGGATGGATGTGCCCAATCTTTAAGAAAAAAGACCGCACTGACATTGCGAACTATCGGCCGATCACAGTACTTAACGCTGATTACAAGATACTTACCCGGGTCCTCGCCATGCGACTTGCAGATGCGGTCCCCGAAATCATACATAAAGACCAAGCTGGATTCATGCGAGGCCGCCACATAGAAGACCATACCGACCTTGCGAACTACATGATACACCGCTGTAAACTAGACGATGAGAACGGTGCAATAGTCTTCCTGGACCAGGAAAAAGCATATGACAAGATCCTACACCCCTTTATATGGGAAAGTCTAAAGACCTTTGACTTCCCAGACCGATTCACCAATACGGTAAAAACACTCTATGGCACGGCCTACACCACAATTATAATCAATGGAGAGAAAGCTGAACCATTCAAGGTAACACGAGGAGTCAGGCAGGGCGACCCAATGTCATGCCTACTGTTCAATATAGCAATCGAGTCCCTAGCAAATGCACTACGCAAATCAGAGCTTAAAGGCTTCACAACAAAGGGGGAAGCAGAGAGACTTGTCGTAACACTTTTCGCAGACGACACCACAGTGTACCTCTCAGAGAACAACAGCTTTGAAGACCTACAGGCAGTCCTCGAGGAATGGTGTAAGGCGTCTGGCGCAAAATTCAACGTTAACAAAACAGAAATACTACCCATTGGTAGCAAGGAACACAGACAACGAGTATGCCAGACAAGGAAGCTGAATCCTGACGACGCCCAAATTAGCCCCACAATACGCATTGTTCGCGACGGAGAACACACCCGCACTCTAGGAGCATATGTGGGCAATGAGATAAACGAAATAACTGTCTGGACCCCAGTACTCGACCGCATAGACGACGAGCTAGAAAAGGGGACAACGACAGCCTTACACAGGAAGGAAGACGGCTCATCATAACAATGCAAGTCGGAGGCAGAACCCAATATCTTGCTAGAGTACAGGAAATGCCCATTGGAGCACAGAAGAGAATAGAGAAACGTATTAAGAAATTCATGTGGAAAGACAAACAACCTATGATTAACGTCGACACCCTCGAAGCGCCCAGAGAAGATGGAGGCCTGAAACTATTTGATATTGGAGCCCGAAACGAGGGCATAGACCTGCGGAGACTCCAAGCCTTCCACAAAGTGGGGCCCGAACACCCTAGGTGGGCAGGGGTAGCAGACGCCATCATCGGAAAAAATGCTGGTACTAAAATAAAAATAGCTGACAGCGAAAGTATTGTCAACACCACACTACAGGACTTCCCAATAGCCCCCAACTCTAAGATTGTGAAGCTCCCCACCACCCTAAAAAGAATGCTCGCAGCTGGGAAGAAATATAACGTGATCTTCGACCCACCAAGCTTAAGCGACAATGCGAGAAGAGACCTCCCCTTTGCATATCACATAGGCTGGAAAGAACTACACCCCAATGACACCGCAAATAGAAGCGACGACAATGAGGATGTCCACACCCAGCAAGCCAGAACACGGAAGATGAACCGCAACAACCTGAAAGAGACGACATGCCTCAGAACGTGTCACAAACTGGTCTCTACTGGAGACGTAACTGACTTTGTGTCCACCCTGCTCGAAAGAGGTCACACAGCAAGAAGCAACTGTAAATGCGAGAAATGCCGGCAGCACCGCCTAAAAGGATGCAAGAACCCACATAAGTGCATGAAGAAAGGCAAAGATCTAATAGACAGCCTACCAGAAAAATTCAGAGCCCCAACTCCTCCCCTACCCGGGAACAAAGAGCTGCGCGTAGACCTCGACGAGCATGGCCTACTCTACTTTAGCAAAGATGTCACTGTTGGTAACCTGGCCGACGCAACCAGAATCTTTGGGAAGAGACCGTCAACAAGTGAGCAGCCAATGATGACTGCAGAAAGCTGTACCGATGACGCTGAATGGGTGGAAGCCTACACAGACGGGTCATGCATAAACAATGGTGACATGGACGCCCAGGCAGGGGCTGGTTACTGGTTTGGTGAAGATAATACAAAAAACGGATGTCTGCGACTGCCGGATCATATCGAACAATCCAACAATGCTGGTGAACTAGCTGCCATCCTCAAGGTCATACAGATAGTGCCTACAGATGCAGCCCTCATCATTAGAACTGACTCCCAACATGCCATTGATGGAATCATAACATACCGTACACTCCATGAGAGTAGGGGCTGGATCGACACATCAAATCGAATCCTGTTCCAGGTGATAATTAGCCGACTGAGACAGAGAGAAGGGAGAACATACCTATCCAAAGTGAAGGGTCACAGTGGAGATGTTGGAAACGAAGCGGCCGATGTACTCGCAGGACTGGGGGCAGCTAGGCCAAACAACTCTGATGAGCTTGACACCAGCATACTAGAGAAATATAGAATAGAAGGGGCAAATCTACAGGCGCTCTCGCAAGCACTCTTCTATCGAGGGATTCGAGAGATAAAAATGCAGAAGTATAACAAGCGACATGGAACAGACACTATGACAGACATGGTGAGATGGGCAGTCAAAGACCGAGCAGGGAAACTCCCAACTGACCGTGCCATATGGAAATCGCTAAGAAACAAAGACATCGACAAAAAAATTAGAGCGTTTATGTATCGGAGCATGCATGACTCACATAAGATTGGGCAATACTGGGACCGGATAACGAACTACAAAATTCGAGCCTACTGCCCGAAATGTGAAACTGTGGAGACACTGGAACATGTGCTCACCGAATGCATGGCATCTGGCCAACAGATCATATGGCCGCTAGCTCGAGCCCTCCTGGAAAAAAGGGAAATCGACATGGGCAACACTTCCATCGGCAACATCCTTGGGGGCGCAATGAGCTATATCAGAAACAGCCGAGGGAGGCCAGATAAAGGAGCGAACCGCCTCGTAATAATAGTAATGACAGAATCACTGCACCTGATATGGAGGACACGATGCGTCTGGAAAATGGACCGCAAAGCAGACATAGAACAAATTCACTCCAGAGAAGAACTAACGCGGCAGTGGTGCCACGCAATCCAGCGAAGACGGAAACTCGACCACTCACTGACAACAGTGAAGTTGAGAGGAAACAGTGTCACGAAGGCACTGGTACGAAGTACATGGCAAGGAATCAAGGTCGATGATCCCGCCAGAGACCAAACACGAGTGAGAGGGGTTTTAGTGAGTACTGGACAGACTATGCGGCCACCAGGTCGCAACCGCTGATGTAAGAACCGGCGTCTGCCTCAAGCCTCACACTGTTCCGAAAGGAGCGTACATAAGGTGTATTTCCCCCGGTTGGCACTCGTTCACTGGTTTAGACTACCTCAAGAAACTCTCACTGGTGAGGAACTTCCTCGCCTAAATAAGTGGCGGACCGCGCGGGCTTGTGCCCGTAGACAGTCTTAGCCCTGCTCCACCAAAAAAAAAAAAAAAAAAAAAAATAGGAAG
>Ga0247741_1002326_pt1 | contig 10588 bp, 12 predicted proteins | sample UWRJL213509R2_FD_180945 | JGI IMG/M metagenome (GOLD analysis project Ga0247741, IMG submission 180945) | Plant litter microbial communities from Arlington Agricultural Research Station in Wisconsin, United States - UWRJ-L213-509R-2 | ecosystem: Environmental > Terrestrial > Plant litter >...
CCTCGCCTGTATCTCATACGGCGACTGTCGTCCTCAAGACCTGGACATCGCCCACCGATCTCGCGTGTATTATATACGGCGACTGTCGGTCCTCAAGTTTGAACCCTCGACCTCGCCTGTATTATATACGGCGACTGTCATCTTCAAGACTAGGCACCCGAATCTTGCTCACCGATCTGGCGTGTAGTATATACGGCGACTGTCGGCCCTCAAGCTTGACGCTTTCATCATGCCCGCTCGCCCACCTCCGCTTTGGACATGCTACTGTCACTCTTGTGTAGGTGCAGGTGGAATAGGCGCGGATGGATTGCCCCGTGGTCGATCTTTCCCTGACTCTCAGCGTGGGTCACATCTTGCCAAAGTCCAAGCAGAAGCAACTGCACGACGTGCTGCTGAACAACACGCACAGGCCGAAGCACAGCAACGACTTGTCGATGACGTTGCTGCCACGATTGTTGTATCAACGCTAGCGGATAGTGAGCCCAGCCGCGATCTCCAGCCAAATCGATTATGGTCCTCTCGAACCGAGTTCCAAAGTTCGCTTCCTCGCTCTGATTCAGCAACGGTCGAAAATGCTGTTACAGCCGTCGTGGACCGCCTTGCAAACATCGACCTCTCTTCCGCCAACAGACGCACGCAATACTCCTCAGTGTCTAAACGAGAGGATCATAAAGCGACTAAAGTAGCCCATGGTGCTCTCGACGTCGTCGAGGACTGTGTTGATGTTGCCACGGAGAAACTCACAGCCCTTGAGAAGGGCGCCTCTCAGAAGATTCCTGCTCCGTGGCCCTTAACACGGATTCATCAGTCCCTTTCCACCATTGAGACGACGCTAGCGAAGGCTCAAGCAAATTTTGATGGTGTCAAACGCTGCACGCCTTCTATTGACAAAAGGCGAAATCCAATCTGTCTTCGTCTAACCCGCTTACACGAACGGTTCCATACTCTGCGCTCTACATACCCCATTCCTCGGGTCGGGCCCCTCGAGTACAACTCTGGTTAGTTTTTTTTCCCGTGATTGCAGGGCTTCTCTTATACGCACCTCACTGTAGACCATCACTTCAACTTTCCGATTAGTCGCAACGACCCAGTCGCTCAAATCGCCATGTTCATTGTCGCGCTAAGTACAGTGATGATGGGCGTGAGCCGGACTATGGGCGACCTTCTTACGAAGCTCCTGTCACTCCTCCTCACCTGGTCCTTTAAGACGACTTCAGAACGCCTTTCAGCAAAGCAGCAGTCAATCTTGGATCAACTACCTGCTACCACAGAGACTGTCATGAATCGATTCAACCTCGAACCTAGAACAACCACCTTCGTTGTATGTCCCTCCTGTCACTGCAACTACGCTCCAACCTTTTCTCCTGGTTCCGAGGAACCCAAGTACCCCACCCAATGCAAGAATGTTCTTCCACCGCTCCCAGTTAAAAGAGGTGCTCCCCCACCCGAACCCATTGTTTGCGGAACTGATCTCCTGGACACTGATTTGAAACCATTGAAGACGTTTGTTTATCCCCATTTTCACGACTACCTTGCTGGCCTTCTCGCTCGAGCAGATTTGGAAGACATGATGGATTCCGCGTGCGATGACTTGATGTCGTCCATCAGAAGAGATGAAGGGCCGCCTGATATTGTCGAAGATGTCATGCAAGCTGAATTCGTTCGACGTTTCCAGGGTCCCGATGCAAAAACTTTGTTTGTTGATCGACCCAACGGCAAAGGGAGATATCTCTTTGCCATTTTCTTCGACTTCTTCAGTGCTGAAGGCCAAACGGTTAGAGGCGCGTCTGCGTCTTGCGGCATCATTTCAGGAGCGTGCCTAAACCTTCCTCTCAGTCATCGATTCAAACCGGAGCTCATGTACAACGGAGGGGTCATTCCGGGTCCGGAGGAGCCTCATGGGATGGCACTTAACTACTACATTCAGCCGCTCGTTGGTGATCTCAAGATCTCTTGGGAAGAAGGAGTGCACTACTCTCGCACCGCTAGGTATCCGGAGGGCAAAGACACAAACTCGGCTATGATCATCTCCCTGAACGATCTTCCAGCTGCTCGCAAAATCAGCCAGTGTGCGAGTCATGCGAGCCATCACTTCTGTAGTCGATGCTACTGTCATGGCCTTAGCAATATTGGTAGGACCGACATCACACACCCGGATTGGCGAACCAAGGACTGCGCTGAGCAACGTCGTTGGGCTGAGGAATGGAAAAATGCAACTACTCACGCAGATAAATCAAGATTGTTTGCGCAGCATGGCCTTCGTTGGACTGAGTTTTGGCGTCTCCCTTATTGGAACCCGGCGGATATGCTTGTTGTGGATTCTATGCACTGCTTACTCGAGGGAATAGCCCACCACCACTTCCGTAAAGTCCTTGAGCTCACGGACAAGGACGCCAAAGTCAGCAATCAAGTCACTGTCACTAACCCATTCACATTCGACTTTCTCCTTCCAACGCCTGACAACATCGCCAAGCACTCGCTCAGTTCTAACGAGGTAAAACATATCACTCTTATCCACCAACGTCTTCTTGCGCCCATACCGGATGATGATGACGACATCATCGAGGAAGGTTTGACTAGCCTCCATGTCTACCTGAAGAACAAGAATTTGGGTGCGCTCAAATTCATCTCGGAAACCATCCCTGCTCCACCTCCTGGACCAGGGCCAGAGGTCAAGAAAATTCCTAAGGAACGATACGCAGCTGGACTTGTTCACTGGGTGCGAATCATAGTTAACATGTATGAAATCGTGTAAACTGACGAAGACGTTCTAGCGAAAACAATTCCCTCTTTCCACGCCAATGTCAGAAACTTTGGATGAACCTCCCACCAAAACTGCAAATCCTAAAGTCATGCGCCACATTCGAGAAGTCATCAAGGATATGGACACACCGTCATGGGTTCGCTCGGTCCCGCACAACTTTGGCCTGGCAGCTGCGGGTTCACTTAAGGCGGATGAATGGCGAACAATGACCACTATTTATCTTCCCATTGCCCTCGTCAGCATGTGGGGAGAAGGCACCGTTCATCCCTCGTCTGAGGATGCGTCACATCTGCGTGCTGTTCTTGATCACACAATGCTTCTCGTGTGTGCAGTAATGTTGGCCTGCATGCGCACAATGACAGCCGATCGGATGAAGCGCTACCTGAAGTACATCACGCTATGGACTTCGCAACTTCAAAACCTTCATCCCCATATTGAGCACCGCGTCAATCAACACATGGCCATCCATATCTACGAATTTTTGAAGCTCTTTGGCCCTGTGAAATCTTGGTGGTGTTTTCCGTTTGAGCGCCTAATTGGGCAATTACAACGCTTGCCGCATAATCATAAGTTCGGTATGTGTTTTTTTTTCCGATAAATGTATAGGTGCTCTGTTTGACGTCAAACAGGTCAACTTGAAGCAACAATGGTTAATACATTTGCGAAGGCCGCAAAGCTAAAGAATTGGTTAGCCCGTCCGGACTGTCCAGAACCCATCCGTGAATGCAAAACCATCTTCGATAAAGCTTTCCCTAGCACAAAGCCAGCTGACACAGATCCTGACGAGATTGCGACCTCAGCCTTCGTGTCGACTCCGAGCGAGTTGAAGCATCTTCTTTCCGACCGCAAGGTTGCCCTTCGTGCTCGACATAAAGTTGATAATGTTGTTTATTCACGCTCCAGCACACATATGGGGAACAGTCTCGTCATGTTCTACCCCCAAGGCCAGTGGTCAGCGGAGCCTGTTCCCGGCTCCATCCAATACGTGATCCACAAGCAGGATGGGTCTGTAGTCTATGCTGTTTGTGAACAACTTCCCGCTCCGCAGGGCAGCGTAGACCCATTCAGGCATTACCCTGACTTCCCAGCTCGCATCTATTCAACAGGCCTCTCCTCGAAACTGTGCTTGGTATCGCCGCAATGGGTCTTATGCCACTATGGCAGGTGGCATCTGGATGATAAGCGCGCAGTGGTCCTCACCTTATCTCGTGTATGTTCCTATCTCACTTGTAATATTATAACCTGATGACACTTTGCTAGGAATGATCACAATGACAGGCCGTAGCAGCACGAGGAGATTATGAGTGGCTGATTAGCACGCGATGAATGGGTGATGAGCATGCGATGAGCGGACGATGAGCATGCGATGAGCGGACGATGAGCGTGTGATGAGCGCGCGATGAGTGGGCATTCAATCTTTTACGGACTTATAGTTTAAATTTAGATCAACATCTCGGACATTTAAATATTTTGGTAAAATCTTAATATCTTTCCGCCTTAAACTCGTAGATTGGAGATTTGACCTTATTTTATGTCTACATAGCTCCTGTTTATTTAAAATCTTAACCCCATATGTAGCCTAACAAAAATGCAAAGTCATTGATTACGGTTAGAAGATGAAGTGATTTGAAGTCGTGCTTAGCATTCCAGAGGGGAATTTTGATAATCGAAATTTTTGAATAAAGACAACCTGAGTATTTACATAGGGATATATTGTATTTAAACGTCTAACATACCAAAACATAGTCTACGTCTTTTTCAAGCTGCGTGAAACAAGTTTAAATGGCATTTAAATTATGTAGCCACTGATGTGAGACCCCGTTTTTAAACTCAGTTTCACCAGTCGGAGAACCAAGGTTTCCCTTGCTTTGAAGCTGCAAGCTGACGTTCTCCCGACTGTTCACGAGTCTACTCTATTGGCGTCTTCCCAATTGGCCACTCCGCGAGCTTGCCCTCGACAGCCTTCTTCAAGACATCCTGACTGGCAAGGCGAAGCATCGCTTCAACCTGGTGACTAGATGGTTTGCGACTGTCCAACTATTGAGGCTCGAGTACGAAGAGTTTGTGTCCGCCAGTTGTATAAGTCAATCGGTACGTTCTTCGTCCTATGTGTCTGATCTTTCCTATATGCTGACAAGTCAACATTTTAGACATTCTGTATACATATCCGTATCCAATGTCCGCGCATACGAATGTCATTGGTGCCAATCCTCTTCCGCCCATCGCAGGCGCCCATCCAGGACCCTGATGCGCTAAGCGAAACCGACATCTTAGCCATAAAACTCAGCGATAACAATCGTGTTCGTACACCGTTATCAAGCGTCATTTCAGTTGATTTGGCCACGAGACCCAAGGTCCGATATCGCATAGATCTACATTGAACGACATTTGGGCTTTAAGAGCCGCCGAGGGCTTCCTGGGGGTGTTAAATGGAGGATCCACGAGTTGAATCAACTCCTGCGCCGAAAGGAATGTTTGGCGACTCATGAATCATGAACGCCTTTGGCCAACTTTATCAAGCCAGCGGCATCAGCACGAACGAGAAGTCTTCCGACATTACCCTGGGATGCGCCGAGGCGTCAAAATCATCCAGGAGGCCCATGCCTGTTTCATCCGGTTCAGTTTTCAGTTGATCCGAATGACCACAAGTACCCGGTTGGTTCGAGGTGGAGGTCGCTGGAGGATGTCCGATTAAGCAGTCTGGGTACGAGGTGCATTCGAAAGGTACGCACAGCTATAATTTATCGCCGGTTCCAGATCGGTGATCCTGACTCTTTCAGCAGGAGATTCATAACAGTTGGTGACTCTGGGGCGCATATGTTTACACACCACCCGCCTCTTGCTTGCCGGAGTCTGCGTGGACTGGCTCGGACTCTCGCCCCCCCTCCACGCTTCCAATCATGTATGAATGCGCACGTAATAGCAGCTTCCGCGCCGTATAGGACTTCCGTGTAAGGCCGCCTTCAAAGCCAACCCAACCTCCCGCCATCGAATATGGGTCGAATTCATGATGATGATGTCCATCTTCGGTGAAAATCCAGTCAATCAGTGGTCGATCCTCAGTACGGTAGTCGATATCGTGACTCTCCGTCGTAGTCAAATTAAACGGTATGTTCTACATTCATATCTCGTCGTGCTTCTAAAACGTAGCAATTGTTAGATTTCAACTCCTCGAGCGTTCATCAACCACACGCTAATTACCGACCCAAGATGATTGGAATTTTGACTTTCCAGTCTCGGCAGTCATCTTCGTGAAATTAGGCTTTAACCCCGACCAATCCACCTATTTCCACCATCTATCACTTACGAGTGGACAATGTTTATTCAGGCTGGATGGTACTTTCAGCGGTGGGCTCGGGTACGATTCGTTACTCAAGATGTCTGAAATCTACGCCCTAACTATATCTGCACCCCAGGCCCAAGCGGCAAATATTTAGCACTAGCAGGATCATCCTAAGCCCATCCTGTGAGGTGCGCTGGAGTACGACATCTCGGATCTGTAAAGGGTGCCATGAATCAAACACGTCTCGAGGATATACGCCAATTGGTGCGCTGGACTCTGGGGAAAGGTGGTAGAATATCCTTATTTCACGACTCTGAGGCCTTAAAAATTGTTAAGCGCTATATTTGAAAGAAATGAGACAGGAATCAATCTTTTCGGCGTGGTGAGAATAACCGTCCGACATGATCGTACATCGAAATCAACTTAGCAACCTTCCAAAACATTCCAATCCTCGGCGGTGGCTCTCACAACGGCCAGAGAAAGCACGGTAACCTGTGCGGGTCTGTGCTGGGGACCAAGCATGACCTGAAACAGTTCGGAAATACTTTCGTACGAAGCGTCCTTCATGTTCATGAGCTCGTAATGGGTGAAGCCCATCTTTGAGAGCTGCTCCATGACCAATGGGTTGGTGTATTTGCGCCGCTGGAAGAAGGCCTTCCAGTTGTCCTCGACATTGCCAGCGTCCGAATTTGTCGAATTAATCAAGATTGAAGTAGATGGCGCTGAGGCTGCGTCAGCCGTCACATTCAACTGGCATAGATGATCAGCGATGGGAGCGGTGAATGAAAATTAAAATCTACCTTGATTGTCTTGTGGGGTCGCTTCTGCTCATTGGGCAATTCCTCCGTTAACTCGATATTCTCCTGACGCTTTCTCTTCGAAGCACATGGTGCTGGCTGAGGGGAATCTTCAGTCAAAACCATACTGTCCAGAATCACCATAGGCCCATCAGAAGGTTCTGAAAATGAAGTACAAGGCGAACTACTGGAGGTCGGCGTAGGGGCAACAACAGAGCTTTGGGTCGTTGCAGTTAGGGACGGCGGAAAATCCCCAGAAAACGTGCTAGAATCTAGTTGGGGTGAAGCTGTATTAGCATCACTCGACTTGGATTGTGGTTGACTGGTGACTATGTTCGACTCAGTTGTCGTAGCAGAGTTGAGCAAGAAATTGGCAGCGAGCTCTTGGTTTTTGTCGCAAGCCAAGTAGGCCTCAGCCGCTTGTGCATAACTGAATCCAAGATCTACCAACTGTGATCCTAATCAGAATCCAGTAGGTAACGGGATAAATTGGGCACATACGATCTGAACTGCCTGAGAATCACCACGATCAATTGGTATTATGTGTATTTGTGAGTCAAAAAGTTCTGGATTTTCGGTTAGGCGTTGGGCTAACGCTGGATCCCTCTGCTCGATGTCCCGAATAATCGCTTGACGGATGGAGGGGTTCTCATGCAATGCTTGTGCTGTCCCACCGTCCACGTTTGCTTCAATTCCGAATATATGCGATACGGACTGGAAAAAAGTACTCAGAACGAGATAAAGCCAAAAGTAAAATCAGAACGAACTTGGTTATGGCTGTCGAGTTGGTCAAAAGGTAGTGCTGGCGTCTGCGAAGACGAGAATTGGGACAGAGCGTCCGTACTGGTGGGGTGTACTGATGGAATGCTTAATGGCCAATTGTTCACATGCGAGGGTCCCGCCTGCAGATGCGTTGGAAAATTCGTAAAGATTATGAAACAAAGAAACACCCACTTCTACCAGATTTCCATTTGTATAGTCAGAATGAGGCCGGATATTAGGGACGATTAATGTGACTGAGTTCCCGTCCTCTATGCCTACGGCTTCTAAAGTCTGATTGTCCTCCAGGACTTTAGCTATAACCAACGGTAAGAAAATCAAGAAGCAGACGAGGAAGGAATCGCGAACCGCCAACTACAAGTCTCTGCCTATCGGCAGGAAACCCCTCCGATCTGTAGATTTCGGTCTTTATATCTCCTACGGTTTGGCCAGGTTGAACCTCGACCTATTGAATTCATGTTAGATATGTTGCCTGAGGTATTGAGTAACCCAATACCTGAAACGTCTTCTGGGTTGAGTTGACGGTAACCTTCATTGGTACGGAGAGACAAAGAAATTTGAGGCAATAGCGAGCTGTTGTAAACAACTATATATCAATCTGACATAGGCGCCTGATGACACTAGAATCTGGAGGCAGTGGATTAATGCACAGGCGAAATGACATGCGGTTCAGAGAAATACCGTAATAGGATAAAAAAAACTTTGACATGGCACACTCTAAAACACGATGTCTTGACGGGTTCTGACGGTTCGTTCCGGATGCTGGCGGATGTAGTTAAAAGTGCCTACGGCAGATAATCTAAAATCAAACATAGCACAGGTATTTACTGTCTCGCGATTGATTATGGATGAGTTTATCATGATGGCGTGACGATCTCTGGTGAGTTCTTTCCGCTTGTGCGTATGTCGGCAAAGGCCGAAACACCTGGACCTGTGCGCTTCCCTGCCTGCAGTAAAAGATGTGCTTACAATCATAGTATAGATAATCAGTCAGCAATTATTTGGGGTGTATATGTAGTACCTCAAGGCAGTGTGGCAATTCTAGAAACTGTTGACGCCCGGAATCGCCATGTTAATGGTTCCGACCTGTCATATTGCACTGGTCTTGAGGCCGCTCGACGTTGTAAGAGACACCGTTACATGATACTTAGGAGTTTGTGCTTCTAGAATAGAGGCACTGCACTCGATATGAGACTACACGAGGTGGACATGAGGTTTACCTTATCTACGCAGAGCGTAAAGGCCGTACACCTTTGCACATGAATCCTTATACGGTTGAAGGTTTAATTGTTAGGTAGTTCAAAGAATGGCAGCGCTTCACTTTGTGTAACTCGTATCTTCTATAAATATCTACCTGGAGTTAGGCAGGTATATACGACTTGAATGTACAGCTATTTATATATCTTGTAGTAGTACAGTACTTGGATTGACTTCCAACGGAGACAACATTGGGCGATCAAATTGATAGACACACCCTGAAATTGGTGGAATAGCGATTTCCTCATAACCCAGAGTGCGACTAAGTATGCACTTATTTTTGCCAAGATCGCGGTGTTACACTTTTCCTACAGCAACAAGCAATAGATGGGCCAACATGAACATTGGCACTATGGCACCGCTCTCGCTCACTAATCGAACTATGGTTGAAAGTACGAGTATAGTTGAACCCATGACCCATACTCCTTGGTGGACGGCTGGTTATCGGGGGATATGGCTCTGATGAGGTAGTTCAAAAATAGATTCAAAAATCATCAAAATTTCAGACAAATCAGCGAATATATGTACGCAAGATACCAACAGTATTGTAGATTAATCCTGTGTAAAATTTATGGTTTTGCGAAAAGGTCACTTATCACAGTAGTTTCCGTACTATTTATCTCGTCCCGGGAGTGTTGCATTTGAACGGGAAAGAGTAGAGGGTTTATTTTATAGTGGACCTATGAAGTTTTAAATCGAAATTGCCGCTCACCGAGTTGGTAGTTGTTCGACGTCGTCCATAGTCGTTACTAGGTCTCTTTTGTCACCACTGCCGATCACAATAGACTATTTTCTATGATTTGTGCCCTACTGTGAATGCCTGACTTTTTCCTTCTCTTTTCGGCCTATGGATTTTTTCTCGCTCTGCCCTAAACAAGGTCGCTAGAAAGGTAAAAATTGAGGCTAACGGTGTGGACCTGAAACGCTGTGAGACTTAGGAGTTACGGATTATCAAACGTATGGGCTACCGAACGTTCAATTGTGATATCATATAAGAAAGCCTCACGCCCACATACCTTCAACACCCGGCAGGTTTTCAGAGTCATCAATCTCACTTTATATCGCAAAGACCACCACAGACAACACGGCAATGAAAAATGCGAGAGGCAAAGTTACCTTTCGCGAACTCAGAGCACTGTTTCGGATAAGAAATATTGATTCTTCAGACCACTGCCATTTTTATGGTGGACTCGAAGGAGGGAAGATCTATCCAAGGTATTATCAAGGATTGATTGGAACAGCGGATGGGTAAACGAACTCAAAGGCAGAGATAAGGCGACGTGACGTTGCTGAGGTTATGGCTTATGTGTAAGACTCGGAAGGATTTATTATAATTTTCGAAAATGTGATTGAAGGCGGCAGACACATTCACCAAAAAATCTGGCTTCTAGCTGCCTGTACTTAGACTAGACGATCATTGTGTGAGAGACCATGATGATGGATTTGACATAAATGATCAATGCTACTATTGGTTCAAGGTTGGTTGGAATAGGTGGTGGAAAGAAACGTCGTCATTGAGTTTGAAAGAGAAGAATCGATGACGCCGTGAAGTTGTGTCTCCTTGCACAAAGGCAAGTTCCACACGGATGTCACAACCGAACCACCATGATCCCACCCCGGCTCGAAACCGTGGCACACGTCGTGAACGCTCTGTTCAACCTGCTGAGGCACCAGAACGTCCTCGCGCACCTGAGACCCCTACCTTAA
>Ga0247741_1002327_pt1 | contig 10588 bp, 10 predicted proteins | sample UWRJL213509R2_FD_180945 | JGI IMG/M metagenome (GOLD analysis project Ga0247741, IMG submission 180945) | Plant litter microbial communities from Arlington Agricultural Research Station in Wisconsin, United States - UWRJ-L213-509R-2 | ecosystem: Environmental > Terrestrial > Plant litter >...
CTAACGAGCGTAAAAAGAAATGCTATGACCCCTGCTACCAAAGCTCCGAACAGCACGCCGGCAATCATCCATGCAACTACTCCGATAACACTGCCAGTCAGAAGTGCGCCTAAAATCCTGCCTAGTATTGCTCGTAATATACCGCCCAAAACAATGGCTCCAATCAATACCGCAGGGAGGATTTGTTGCAAATTCATGGAACGCGCATTACCTGAGTCAAGATCGCCAGTCGCGCCCTTTCCTCGAGTGGGCGGTGGTAAAGGTTCGCCATCGACGACTTTAATAATCTGATCCACTCCGGCACGAATGCCGCCATACATATCATCTTGTCTGAATCGTGGCATAATAGTTTCTTCGATAATGCGTTTCGCCGAGGCGTCATTAAGTGCGCCCTCTAGACCGTAGCCAACTTCAATACGCAGAGTTCGGTCGTTTTTGGCAATAATAAGAATGGCGCCGTCATCAATTTTTTTTCGACCCAACTTCCATTTTTCCGCAACCCTCAAGCTGTATTCTTCAATAGCTTCGGGCTCAGTGGTGGGAACCAATAAAACCGCTATCTGGCTGCCTTTCAGATCCTCAAAAGCACGCAGCGAATCATCAAGATCCGCCAGTTGCTCCGCTGTCAAAGTTCCCGTTAAATCCATTGCATGTTTAGTTAGCGGAGGAACTGCAACGGGATCCGCAAACGCGAAACTATTAAAAGCGAACAGGACTAAAAGAAGTGCGCGCAACTTTTGCATTAGCAACTCACTTTGCAGGTTTGGGATCATTGCCAAAATTTACTTCTGGCGCAGTAGAAATAGCTTTTTCATTCTCGACTGTGAAGTTGGGTTTTACGTCGTACCCAAACATTTTTGCGGTGAGATTAGCGGGAAAAGAACGAACAGAAACATTGTAATTTTGCACCGATTGAATGTAACGATTACGCGCTACCGTTATGCGATTCTCGGTACCTTCCAATTGCGCCTGCAAGTCACGAAAACCAGCATCGGCTTTTAACTGCGGATAGTTTTCACTCACTACCAACAAGCGCGATAAGGCGCTGGATAATTCGCCCTGCGCCGCCTGAAATTTGGAGAGAGTCGCCGGATCGTTAAGCGTCTCAGAAGTAACGGTCATTGACCCCACTTGAGCACGTGCTTGAGTGACTTTGGTCAGTACCTCTTTTTCATGCTCGGCATAACCTTTAACCGTGTTAACCAAATTTGGAACCAAGTCTGCGCGGCGTTGATATTGATTCACCACCTCTGCCCAACTTGCCTTCACTTGCTCGTCGCTGGATTGCAAATTGTTGTAGCCGCAACCGCTCAAGCTAAGGACAGAAATACTCAGTATCAACATTAGGATTTTACGCATGATCAGCTCCAATTTAAAAAAAGTCAGGCAATATTCAAACCGCACTAGTTGACTCCACGCAAAGTCAAACGTCTGTGCGGCACCTCACGGCTAATTTATGAAGGAAAGTAATCAGTCGTCAAAATTCTTTTTAATCCAGAGTGGAGTGAGTGATATCTGAAGCAATAAATTAGAATTGAATAACGCAGAATTGAATCTAACAAGATCGTATTTTTAAAGTCGTAAATCTTCGCAAAAATTATGTTGTCGTGTTACTGCGGTGATCCGCATAACAGTGATGCAAAAATTTTCCTACGGATTCGATGTGAAACTCTGTTCGTACCGAGTGAAAAATATCAAAGCCGTGTTGGGCCCCTGGCAGTTCGGCATAAATCAACGGAGCACTATTTTTTTGTTTCAATGCGTGTACAAAATTACGGGCTTGTTGAACGGGTACGACGCAATCCTTATCGCCATGAATAACAAACATAGGCAAGTGCAAATCGTTAATTCGAAATAATGGTGAAGCGCTTCTAAAACTATCCGGATTTTCTAAAGACGTTTTCGGCATTACGTACTTTTCTAAAAATGCACGCATCGAACCATCACGCTGATTTGTAAAATCGTAAACGCCATAAACTGGAACTACCGACTGCACTCTTGTATCTCGCGCTTCAAAACCTGGTTGAAACTCCGGGTTATTCGCAGTTAAGGCTGCAAGTGCGCATAAGTGCCCGCCTGCTGACTCACCGGTGATAGCAATAAATTTCGGATCACCGCCATAGTTTTGAATATTTTCTTTGATCCATACAATGGCTTTTTTAACATCTATCAAGCAGTCTGGATAGCGGTTATGTGGCGCAAGACGATAGTTAATGTCTACGCAAATCCATCCGTTTTGCGCCAAATAACTTATCAGTGGCTTTGCTTGTTGATTTTTATTTCCTATCACCCAGGCACCACCATGAATATGTAATAAAACCGGGCGGGATACATTATTTTGAGAAGCATCAACTCCTCGATAAATATCTAATTTGTTTCGTTTTGCATCGCCATAGGAAATGTTCTTTAAGCACTCGACACCTTTACGTGCATATCGAAATGGATTCAGCCAATCGCGTTGGTGAATTATGGAGGGAGACGCAACGCCAATACTCAGTGGCAACCTTGATTCAAAATTTTTGCCAAACGCATCGCCCAGTGCATCTTGCAACACCTGCCCTGCAAGCCGAGCTTTAACATGAAGATGGAACCATATTGCTATTGCTGCTACAACAATCACAAGGGAACACATATCTTTTACACTGATGCTTTCGCTGGATAAAAAGAACAAGCATGTTCCTGCAATTTGTGTAGTGGCGAATAGCCATGGCAACTCTCCAGGCAACCAACTGATAAAAAACCATAGCACTGACGCACGGCTAGATACAGGGCCGCCACACAGCGCGGTGACCGCAAGTAGTAGCATAAACACGTTAAAATAAAGCATAAATTTTTTACTGAAATTGCCTCATTTAAAAAATTTGAATAGCTAGATATCTATAAACTCAATAGCCTCTCGAAGCTCATCGACATAACGGATTCGTCTTCTTAATCAATATAGTGATTCGCTTAGCCACTACCGAGCAAGCGTTTTTTCATCGCCTCGTAAGATCCATCATTACTGCGCTTCAATGTTCGCTTAGGCACAGTGAGCTAATTGACGATGAGTATAATTAGTAACGAATTATGTCTCAGATTGCGCCTAAATACGGATTAACTTACGCAACAAAAATGTATGCCAAGTTGAGGATGTCTTATATTGATTTTAGAAGAGGTCATTTATATGAAATTAAAAACTGTCTTACCAATCGTTTTTCTACTACCTGTTTCAATAGCCTACTCTGATACACCTGTTGCAAAAGACTCTCAGCAGGTATGCGAAAGTAGAATTAATGCTTTTAAAACTGCATTACAAGCTTCGATTGACGCAAAACAAAATGTTGACGCATCTAAAGCGGAACTCGCTGAAATCAACAAGCTTCCAAGCAATCTTTCACCCTGTGAAAAGCAAAAACGAATTCCGGCTCTTTCAGGTGACGAAGCGTCTAAAAAGGCAAATGAAGCATTAACGGATAGAAAGATTTCTCCGTAGATGGAAAGCGCAGTACAAATGAAATGTGCAGTAATTAGAAATTCATATTTTTTAATTTGTAGATATTACGGATATGTAAAAATGTCTGACTGATTTGTTTACTTATTTTTTATGTAATTATTTGATTGCAGTTAAATAAACCTAACGGGTACAGAGTCATGTAACCACTCATAAAAGCTGTAAGCATAAAAAAAGCCCATGAAGTCATGGGCTTTTTTTTATAGATGGCGGTGAGAAAGGGAGTCGAACCCTTGATACCTTGCGATATACACACTTTCCAGGCGTGCTCCTTCGGCCACTCGGACACCTCACCGTAACTTGCACCGCGAATTTTTAGACCCAGTGCAAGGGGGCGCAAATGTACACAAGCGGTCAGTAAAAGGCAATATTATTTGGCAGGCCATTCACTAAAAATATTCTCTATATCCACCTCTGGCGGAGCTGGAATATCTTGCGCAGGCGTACCTACATAAATGAAACCCACTATTTCCTCTAACGCTTGCAGCCCCAGCGCTTGTTTTACGTGATCGTTGTAGGCCAAATCACCAGTGCGCCAGACTGCACCGAAGTTAAGGGCGAATAAGGCGTTTAAGATGTTTTGGGTTGCCGCCCCACAGGCAAGCAACTGTTCGAGCTTAGGAATTGATGGGTGCTCCTGACACTTGGCAATGGCGACAATGATCATGGGCGCTCTAAACGGCATGTTTTTGGTCTTTTCAACAACTGAGGGCGATACACCGGGATTTGACTTGGTTAATGCGGATACCAGCAAATCACTTAATTTGCTTAGCCCATCACCCTCAATAGTTAGAAATCTCCATGGCCGCAGCTTGCCGTGATCCGCAGCCCGAGAAGCCGCTTTAAAAACGTCAGTTAGTTGAGATTTACCAGGGGTTGGCTCAATCAACTTGGTTATAGAAACTCTTTTCTGTAAAACCTCTAATGCATCCACACTTCACCTCATTGTTTTCTCAATATGTAGCGATTTATAACCACCTAAATTCGTATATCACGGGAACCTGTACCATAATAAACCCTGTACCATCATGAATGGTATGTAGAATTAAGCGCCTCCAAAACAGCTAATAACCAGTGACGAGCCCAGTTCATGCAAGTACCTAATGCCATTATTGTGGTCGCGGCAGAAATTAACATAGTACTGCTCGTATGTGCGGTGATTTTTTTTATTCATTCGCGCAAGCTGAAATCTTTGGTTCGTCGCCAGCAGGAAAAGCTATTAGAGTTATTGCAGGCACAAAAAGATTCTTCAGCACAACCTACAACCGCGCCGCAAAGCTATAAAACCTTCTTGAACAAAGAGCTTGATGCGACATCTGAACGCTTCAACAAAGAGTCCCCCGGGCAGGATATTGCTCTCGAATTACCTTCCGATAGCCCTATTCTTCAACGTATCCTTGCATTACGTTATGCGTTTTTGCGCGCAGAGGAATTAGGCACAACTGAGGACACAGGAACACCTGACTACTGGAGCATTTTTCAGGAGGCATTAACACCTTTGCTAGCGGCGCCCCCTACTCTGGTTGATCCTAATCTTGAACTCGCTGCAGAGCTGGAGACTGCTAAAAAACGAATAGAAAATCTCGAAAAATTCAAGCGCCTATTTTTTGATATGGAAAAACAATGGGCGCAAGCGCAGGAAAATGCGCAGAGTTATTATGAACAATTATTGGCGATGTCCGAGGGTGTTAGTGATAGACCTGCATTTAATAAAGTGTTGGAAAATTATCACGGTGTGTACGACAGCATTCAACAAAATATCACGCAGGTAATTCAAAATCCGGATTCATTTGGCCACAATAAAGTAATTAACATTACGCGTCAGGATCCACGCGCAGCAGAAGAGATCGTTAAGCTTCGTAACGTGGCCGCAGATCAACATCGCATCATAAATGACCTGCAAAGAAAGCTTTCAAGCGCCAATACTAGCGAAGAAAAAGAAGTTGTAATTCAGGAATTGCAGCAACAGCTTCAGCGGCAAATTCGTTTCGTACAGGAATCTGAAACTTGCATTCAACTACTTGAAGATGAATTAGCTAAAGCACACGAAGCCTTATCGCTCAATGAACAAACATTGGATGCAACACAACTATTAAGCGAAGAAAATAAACAGATCAGAAGTACGCTGCATAATTTCACATTGGAAAGTAAAGACCTATTAAGCAGTATCAACGAACTTGAAGAAGAGAATGATTCGCTGAAACAAAATGCAAATCTAGCAAATGCCACAGGAAATGCAGTCAATGACAACTCAGCTGAACTTAAAAAATTGCAAGCCGAACTTAACGATATCAAAAACCAATATGCTGAGCTTGAAGAAAAATATCTGGATTTAAAACTGGGCAATTAATTTTCGGCATTTTAATAACTTGAAAAGGCCTTATCAGAAAAAAGCAGTACTTTTTAAACTTAGCAGACCAATGGACATTTAATTCAAAAGCACGTTTAATATCTGCCTTGATAAGTACTTGCAAGCGATCTAGTAAAATAACAGCGCTTCAGACCAGGCATATAAAATGACCAACAAACCAGAACCGTTTCAACTTATCGCAGAATCACCGCAGCAACAATATTATTTTCGCACGCTGATCTGCTTTGCTGCGTCCGGAACCTTAGCCGCTTACGTAAACTGGTCAAATATTAGTTACCTCTACGCGTTCACCATCATTGGCTTGTTACTGTATGCCTATGGCACTTATCACTTTACTCATAAGCAAGATTCCGAGACCCTAGAAAAATCTACACGTTGGTTATCCTATGTAGATGCAGGCCTTATAGGACTTGTTTTAGGATTCACTAATTTCAGCGTTTTACCCTGCGTATTATTTTTGACCATGATTCAGTTCAACGCACTTATCAGCGGTGGCGTTAGAAAATTAATGGAAGATAACTCGGCATTTGCAGTAGGCGTTCTAGTTAGTTTTATTTTTCACGCACCGAGCTTTGTGTTGTCGACCAATGTAGAAATAAGTGTTTCCAGCTTAATCGGCATAGCAACTTACTTTTTAGTCTATGCCGTATACATGCACAAACGCTTTCATAAATTATCGCTCTCGCAAAAATTGCTGGAAAATGAACAGAAGTGGCACAAGATCCGCGCTTACAAATTATCGCGATATTTACCACCTACAGTATGGAAAGCAATCAACCAAGGTAAAGACGAAACCTTGCAAGCCGAACGCAAAAAAATCAGCATTTTCTTTTCGGACATTAAAGATTTCAGTCAACTTGCAGAAGAAATTGAAGCCGAAGCGCTTAATGAATTACTCAATCACTATTTAACTGAGATGTCTAAGATAGTGACGCAACATGGCGGCACCATCGATAAATTTATGGGCGATGCCATCATGGTTTTATTCGGGGATAGCAACAGCCAAGGTGTAAAAGCAGATTGTGTTCGTTGCGTTTCGATGGCGGTTGCCATGAAAAAGAAAATGCGTTCGCTGCAGCTAGAATGGTTTAATCAGGGAATCAAGAAGCCTCTGCAAATTCGCATGGGAATAAATACCGGCTATTGCACGGTCGGCACATTCGGTACTTCTAGCCATCTCGACTATACCGTATTGGGAACGCAGGTAAACTTGGCGAGCCGTTTAGAATCTGCAGCAGAACCCGATGAAATTTTAATCTCCCACGAAACTTGGTCGCTCTGCAAAGATACGGTTATGTGTAGAGATAAAGGCGAGATTCAGGTGAAGGGATTTGCATTGCCCGTGAAGGTTTATCAAGTTGCCGATTTGCGCAAAGACCTCGGCAAAAACCAAAGCTATTTTGAAGACCGCGCAGAAGGTTTTTCAATGTATTTGGATATGGATAAAGTTCGTAACTATGACAAAGAAAAAGTTATCGAGTCATTAGAAAAAGCTGCCGAGAGATTACGCGATAAAGTTATTATTTAAACTTTATCGCACGATGCTAGTTAACATCACCACCGTCACTGCCGCAATAAGCGCCCTACTTTTGGAATTGCATCTTCGTGAGAACTTCTAAAAGGATTTATATCGAGCCCACCGCGACGCGTGTAGCGTGCATAAACTGAAAGCGATTCAGGCTTACAATAAGTTTGCAGATCTAAAAAAATACGCTCAACACAGTGCTCGTGAAAATCCTGATGCTCGCGAAATGAAATAACATATTTCAGCAAAGATTCGTGATCGATTTTAGCGCCAGAATATTCAACAAAAAGACTTGCCCAATCCGGTTGACCGGTCACCGGGCAATTACTTTTCAGCAAATGACTGCACAAACTTTCAGTTACAGTTAACGATTGATCGATAGCCAATAACTCTGGTTGCGGATGATAGCTTTCAACAGCAACATCCAAATCATCTAAACAGATCGCATTTAAATTTGAATGAATCGATAGGTTTGCATCGTTCAAGTAACGCAAATCGATAACAATAGTTGCACCTGCTGCTGCTGATAAATCTTTAACAAGTGCAGCTTTCACATCTTCCAAGCCTGAAAATTTTGTCTGGTTAAATGAATTCAAATAAAGTTTGAAAGATTTTGATTCGACGATAAACGGACTATCAATCGGGATTGAAAATTCTGCGACAGCGACTTCCGGCTTACCTTTTGAATTTAGCCAGGACAACTCATATCCAGTCCAAATATCTACACCATAAAAGGGTAATTCTTCAGTAACGCAAAGTGCTTTACGTGATTCGCTTCTGGGAATTGGAAACAACAAACTTGCATCGTATTCGGAAATATAAGCAGTTTTTTGCCCTAAAGGACTAAAATCAACAGAATGTGCCATTCAACATCTCATCAAGCGCGCAAACGCTTACCAGTTTTTAATAAGTGCAAACTAATAGCAAACAATATAACTACACCCAAGGATAATCCTAAAATTGCGTGCACAATATTAATATCGCTCACGCCTAATATTCCATAGCGAAACGCATTTACCATATGAAGGATAGGATTCAAACGTGAAATATGCTGCCAAATTTCGGGGAGCATACTGATTGAATAAAATACGCCGCCAAAATAAGTCAAAGGCGTCAGGATAAATGTTGGCACTATAGAAACATCATCGAATGTATTTGCATAGACCGCATTAATAAAACCGGCCAACGAAAATAACATTGATGTTAAGAACACAATAGTTATGGTAATTAACCAACTATGAATATGCAGATGCGTAAATATCAACGACATGAGTGTCACTAAAAACCCAACGCATAAACCTCTCGCCACGCCGCCCATAGTGTAACCGAGGAGTATTACGTAATTGGGTGTCGGTGAAACTAATACCTCTTCAATACTACGCTGAAATTTCGCGCTAAAAAATGAAGACACTACATTTGCATAGGAATTAGTTAACACTGCCATCATGATTAGACCTGGTGCAACAAACTGGATGTAACTAAAGCCACCCATGTCGCCAATTCGTCCACCAATTAATTTTCCGAAAATAACAAAATAAAGTGCCATGGTGATAACAGGCGGCAAAAGTGTTTGCACCCAAATACGAGCAAAGCGTTTTATCTCTTTACGCAAAATAGTAGCAAACGCGATCCACTGTTGACTGTATTCCATACTACTGCCCTCCTTTGCTTGCCGCTTGATTGCTTCCCGATTGCGCGATCATGGAAATAAACATCTCCTCTAAACGATTGGCTTTATTTCGCATGCTGATGATGAAGATATTTTGTTCAGTTAAAGCGGAGAATACTGCATTTAACGTTTGGCCTTTATCAACTTGAATTTCAAATGAATGCATGTCAATTTTTTCGATATCAAACCCAGCAATTGAAAACTCTGTAGGTAGATCTGTTGCGGTGTCAAAAATAAATACTTCTTTATTTAAACCCTGTAATAGATTTTTCACACTGGTATTTTTTACAAGCAAACCCTTGTCAATAATGGCAACATTTCTGCATAAGCTTTCCGCTTCTTCTAGATAATGGGTTGTGAGAATAATGGTGGTGCCTGCCTCATTAATTTCACGAAGAAAATCCCACATGGAGCGGCGTAGCTCTATATCAACACCAGCAGTAGGTTCATCCAGAATTAATAATTTCGGTTCGTGCACCAATGCGCGAGCGATCATGAGACGACGCTTCATTCCGCCCGAAAGCATACGAGCTGGCGTATTTCGTTTATCCCAGAGATTGAGTTTTTTTAAATATTTTTCTGTCTGGGTTTTTGCATACTCGCGCGGCAAACCGTAATAACCCGCTTGCTGTAACACTATGTCTTCCACTTTTTCAAACATGCTGAAATTAAATTCTTGTGGAACCACACCCAAAAATTTTTTAGCTTCAGAAAAATTGGTATCTATATCTACACCAAAAATTTTTACATCCCCAGCCGTTTTACGCACTAGCGAGCTGATAATACCAATTGTGGTAGACTTGCCAGCGCCATTTGGGCCTAGCACCGCAAAAAAATCACCGGGCATAACGTCGAGCGAAATGCCTTTTAAAGCTTCCAATTTATTATTGTAAACTTTCGTGAGATTACGAATGGAAAGTGCTGCAGACATAGCGCCTCTATTTTTCACAACAAAATTAATGGATAAACGAGATTTAAAATCTATGACAATTGATGTAGATAAAGCCTATTTTGATTTTCACATAAAGCTATTAAATGCATTTATCACCGAAGCAAAAGAACAACCACCATTTTGCTACGAAGATTGCGATCAAGATGATAAAAACTTTTTGATTGAATTAAACCAATTGCCCGAAGTTGGGGGTAGTGAGTTTTTAATTCAAGGGCAAAGTCTATTTTGCAGAATTGTAGCAGCCTATCCTCATCTTATGCCGATTGTGCCACGAGATTTGTTATGGTTTTTTGGAGGGGACTGTTTGCATTATATGCCAGACGAAGAAATACGTGTTTTTCAACTGTTAGATGATTTACGCCATGATGCGAAAGAATCCAACGAACCATTTTCTTATGAAAATGCACGCTTAAGCACTATGGGATTGCATTAAATAAACCTTCATCAAGGACGATGAATGATTTTAGAAATTAGAAGGGTAAAAATTGGAGCGGGAAACGAGACTCGAACTCGCGACCCCGACCTTGGCAAGGTCGTGCTCTACCAACTGAGCTATTCCCGCAAATGGCGTCCCCTAGGGG
>Ga0247741_1002328_pt1 | contig 10577 bp, 16 predicted proteins | sample UWRJL213509R2_FD_180945 | JGI IMG/M metagenome (GOLD analysis project Ga0247741, IMG submission 180945) | Plant litter microbial communities from Arlington Agricultural Research Station in Wisconsin, United States - UWRJ-L213-509R-2 | ecosystem: Environmental > Terrestrial > Plant litter >...
GCAGCAAGCGGGCAATGGAGCGATGTGGGCCACCTTGATGACCAATTGTCAGGGGAGGTACATCATAAATTGGTACGAGACGATGAAGGAGAACATCACGACGATATTAGCATGGCGGCAGCGGCTTCAAATTCCGTGTCGCCTAGTGGTGCTTCTCATTCAATCCGAGTCACATCCCCCGGGATTCCATGCTCATTTGAATCGATGTCCGAGGGTCGTCAAGGTATACGGTTGCCATATTCCGCATATTCCGAGATCAAGAAAAGACTCGATGAAGAGGTCAGCGCCTTCCTACAAGACAGCGATGGCGGCGACGAATACCCTGATCTCGAGCGAGGCGAGATTTTTTTGGAATGCAAAGAGGAGGACGTTGGCAGTACCCGCGCACAAAGTGCACATCCGGATCCAAGCCCAGTTCCTGTCGAGACGTCAGTCTTGATCCAGCCGAAGGGCAGTGTCGATGCCGAAGATGAAGAGCACAGTGGTCTGCAAGGAAGTCCTAAAATCTTCGAGATACCGGAGCTGCAGGAGGTGAATGGACGCTTTCTGGGACCATCCTTGTTTGATGTTTTCCAAGACTCGGAAGAGGAGTAATAGGCTATCTGAGACCGGAGGCGAGCCGTGGGAAGTTCGGGTCCCACCAACCAAGTTCCTTTTTGACTCGCTTTTGTCATCGCCACTGCGCTTGTCTTCCTGCCACAATCACTCCGCAAGGACTCTTGTCTCTTTCTCTCCAACCACATCCATAGGATTACGTTATATCGCTACTAGCTATACTGGTGCACGGCAATGTCTGTTTCAACTTCCACGGTACCTCCAGGCAAGAAAGGCATTGCCGCCAGTGCGTTGCGAAGCGCAGGTCTCATCGACCGAGACGCGACAATGCGTGATGCTACAGACAACCCAGGAGGCAGGAAAGGGAAGATTCGCTCTGGACGAACAACACGCATACTCGATATGTCTAAAGACCGGCCTATGGGCGCACGCATGGTAAATATACTGCTCATTTTCACCTACCCTTGACAGGAAAGCACTGCTAGCACACACTTTGCTTGGTCCTGTCGCCATCCCCCCTTTTCCTTCGAGTACTGAACTAGGCACTTACCGAAACCTCAAACGTTCCACGCAGCACCCCATTCGGCTCTCTACAAGCGCTCATGCTGGCCCCTCCGACCCTCTTGCCATTCGTGGTGCCTCACGACCGACTATGACTGGACGGATACGACGAAATGCAGTCTCGGGGACTGGCTCTGGCTCATCAACACCATCATCAATACCCATTCGGGTGGCAAGATCTAAACCTGTAGAGGCATGGAGAGAGTTCGTCCAGAAACGCTACAACCCCGAAACCAGATATCTCAACCTCGATGTAAGTTGTGTACTGTGCATGCGTTATGGATTGTTACGACACTTTTTCGCGGATCGCTCGTTACGTTCTCTATGTACTTACATGCACTCTATAGTCAATGATTGAAGACGAAATTGTCAAAAAGCATAATCTCGTCCCGCCAGGATATGGAGGTTCAGCTCGTGACGCCGCCGTCATCTTCAAGCTCGCCAGTCAGCTCAAACCAGAGGTAGAGGTTTTTCTATTCTCCTTACGGCGATTCTGATCATTCTTTAGGTTCAAACGCTGTCATTAGCCAATAACGGTCTATCAGGGGCCCTGCTCATGCAATTGAGCAAATACCTTCCAAACCTCGCCAACCTTTCGCTAGAAAATAACAAGATTCGGGACAAGAAGGAAATTTCGATGATTGTTCCGCGAAAGGACAAGATGATCCATTTACGCGAGCTCGTCTTGATTGGAAATCCTCTCCGAGAGCAGGCTTACAAGATTGGTAACGGCGCGACATATCGCGGGTATGTATTCGCACCTTTTAATTTCAAAATTTCAATACTCAATGGCCATTAGTGAAATTTCACGGCGATTCACGTCACTCGAGGTTCTGGACCAAGAGCCAATCGCTCAAATATCATTTGACGCTCCGCAACCATCGACGTCCAGCAATGTTCCCGTCGAGAAGCCAAATGCCACCACTTTCCCATTCGAAATGGGTCCCTCATTTGTCACAGGTGTAGATGGGGGTCTTGTTAGCGGGTTCCTCATTCGGTACGTCGTCGTCTTCACTTCCGGAAACCTCTTTCCTAACATTCGCATGTTCCAGTTTTTTCAATGCATTCGATACTCAACGAGAGCTACTCGTCAACGCATACGATCCATCAGCGACATTCTCATTCTCCGCCAACACAACTATTCCCACTAGAGCACGAATCATCGGTTTCCACTCGTCGCGCGACATGCCCAACCAACGCAAACTGGATTGGAAGACGTGGCTTGAAGCAGGTTCTAGAAACCTGAATCGGATCGCGGGAGACCCGCAGAAGACCCTCGTAAACCTACATATTGGTTGCGAGCAGATTGTCAAGGCCCTATCTAATCTACCACCGACAAGGCACGACATCAGTGGGCCTCCAGAAAAGTTTAGTTTAGACTCTTTCCCTGTCCCACACGGACAGAGTATGGGTCTACTCCTGACCCTCCATGGTCAGTTTACGGAGGGTATGTTGGCGTTTCTTATTGTTTCCCGGCATTCGGCGATTTGATTGACTGACGTCGAATGTTCGTTCGGACAGTTGGATCGGGAGGAATACGATCATTTGACAGGACCTTCATGTTGGTGCCGGCACCAGAGGGATCGCGGTATGTTCTTGCACTAGCGCTCGTCGACTGCTGAAGAAACTGATTTCTTTTTTTCTTCTAGCGCAAAGCTGAACGGATGGGATATATCCATCTTGTCGGACCAATGGATCATTCGCAGTTATTCAAGTCATGATGCTTGGAAGCCTGGCCCTATGTTGGTGCAGGCAGTGGGTGGCCAGGTTCAAGGACCTGCTGCGCCAAATGCGTCTCAGCTTGTACCTTTTTCAATAACCTCGTTGCCTCCGGATCAGCAAGCTGCACTCGCATCCCTCGTATGTCATATCGAGCTTCTGGGACTGTACCAAAATTAATGTGTTCATTTCCTCCTATCTAGCCTGAAGCGCAACGTAATCTAGTCGTTCAAGTATGTGCACGAACGGGATTGAACGCCAAGTTTGCCGTTGATTGTTTAACTGGCAATGCTTGGGACTTGGAGAGGGCCATTGCGAATTTTGAGCAAGTCAAGGTATATTACTACTCCTCTAGGCCTGGCCGTTCTAGTAGACTGAATTTGAATGGTAGGCCTCTCTGGCTCGGGATGCGTATCTCTAGAACCACCGACCTATGCAGTCGTCCATGACGACGCTGATTTAGGAATATAATCAGGACCCACGTAAACGTCGGACAGGGACATGACACGACGTCATTCAGTATTGGGACATTAGTTTCTTCTGTCTTCTCTCCCTGCCTTATCTGCGTCATTCATCGAATCCTCCCATCCCATTGCCCTCATCGCAGTTGTCAAAGTAGCTCGATTTGTTCACGCATGTAATCATACGCAACTTACATACAATCAACACCCACATCATATATATCATAAATTATTTTCATTTGTGATTTCTAGATGAGAAATTTCTGACAGGAATTTGAGCCGACTGTTATAAAATGAGTTTGTTCTGGATCACGTTCGGCAGCCTCTGGCTTCTTCACAACCACATGTCCTGGTCATCCCATCTCCTTTGGCGTGCGGTCCGGACAAATCACAGACATGAGGTGATCTCGAGAACACAGGCCGTAATATTCTGTCTAGGGCTGTGGTTCCTCTGATATGGGATTTCACTGGAAATTGGGTCCGTGCAGCGTGCTCGCCGTGAGGTTCACACCGCAATCGATGCGGCGTCAAGGCCAGGCATTTATATAGGAGTATCTTGTGATCATCTGGAGTTTGAGCTTCTGCTAACGATCATCGCAGCTGTACTCTCGTTTTAGACTGCAAAGTCTCATGAGAATGGGGGTTTTATGGCATACAATGTCTGCGACAACACCGGCTCTCAAGGATGTCATCTTAGACTTTGGCAGCAGATTGCTAAGAATCTGACTGAGTCTCTGCGCCCCTTCAACTTTCCTTTCTAGAACGGACCATATTTTGGAAGCACGGGCTCGTATCCAACATGCGGACCCCGAGAAACGAGGCCAGCTAGTTGTGGGCGGGGATGAGGAAGTCGCCAATAGTGTACAATCATGATATTCAACAATGAACTCAGCGCCCTAGACAATCGGGGAACTGCTCGAACAAGACATTGTGCGCCTCGAGGCAACCCACGCAAGTATGTTTTGGGACAATCGGAGGTCATTGTGCAGGGTCTAACAGTTCAGCCCTGTCGGCGCTATGCGATCGCCTCGTGCAGACTTTTCGCCGGTGGGTCCCACCGATTTTTTCTTACTTATGTTGCTTCGACGTTCCAGGCTACCTGTCTTCACCGCCTCCTGCTTCCTCCTCCCGCCCGCCTCACTCTAGCTAATACTAATCAAGCAAAAGTATTCATCCTCCCACGTTCTTCAAGTTCTTGCCTTCTTTCAGCATCTCTTCGTGCATCACGACTCCGTTCTCTTTTTAACTCTTGCATATCTCTTGCTTTGCCCTCATCACGTCTTGCTTTCGCCTTTCTTTCGGTTTATCTCTCTCTTTCACGATGGATTCAACAAACAATTCCTTTCAAAACTATGGTCTTCACCATTTCGCCCTACATGGGGACGACGAAGGTGTCCGACGCGCCTTACGCGACGGTGCGGACGTCAACGCGTCTGACGCTGCAGGGCGCACAGCTGTCATGTGTGCGGTAGCTGGCGAAAAGTACGCGATTTTATCTCAAATTCAATTTTAGACACGACTAATCGCGACGCGTCTTGTAGCTGGCAGAATATCGACGCGTTAGACGCGTCTTTCATGACTCCAAACCGACTTAATGCCCTCAAAATGCTGCTCAACTCTCCTGCAATTTCTCTATTCACTCTCAATAGCCCTCAATTATCCATGAATGGCGTGATTCCTCTGGGCATGGCCGCATGGCTCAATCAACCTCAAGCGGTCCAAGTGTTATTGGAGGATAGCTCAGAGTCCGTATCTGTCGATGGTATGGACTCCCATGGGGCCACGGCTTTGATGTGTGAGTAATTCGTTTGCTTAGATGGACTATTGTTTCTAATACAAGCCCGCTGTTAGATGCCGCTCGTGACGGTAGCTTAGAAGTCGTGCAACTACTAGTAAGCTAATCTCTTGGCGAATCCCCCAATTCCGTTCTAACATCCGCGCGTAGCTCTGCCATGGTGCTCGTCCCGACTTTAGAGACCAGAACCACCGAACCACCGTACAATTTGCGCTTTCCCATTCAAGGATCCTATGGCTTTGCGAGAGTGTCTTGCGCCGGCATAGATGGCGTGAAAGCAAGGTACGTCAATCTTCTCAACGAGTGAAGTCTCTAGCTGACTTATTGCTTTCTTCCAGTCCGCGGACCGAACGAGATTATCCTCATCAACGGAGCATCTCGTAGAACTTGCCCGATCATCAATGCCTTCCTCAGAAGACCTCGAACCTCCTCCTCAAGCAATCTTTACACAAGAGGCGTCCTCAAGATTAATCAACACCCTTATTTCCTCCATCCGTACGACGGACCTTGCATTCCTTCATTCACTACTTTTCTCTCCTTCAATTCCTTCATCATCTCCTTCCGCTCTGTACCCGATGTCCGTTCCTGTTCTTGTAAATCTTCCCGATTCCAATGGCTGGAGTCCTGTACATCACTGTGTCGCTGTCTCCGAACCCTCGATTGACATTCTGGACGCGCTCTACTGCGCTGGGGCCGACGTTTCGTTATTCACGACTCACGAACAACAAACACCACTTCACATCCTTGCTCATTTCGGACATTCTTCTATCGATGTCGATTACACCTCACATTCGTTGTATGATTTTGCTCTGCACCTCATTCAAGATTTGCGAGCGCCCCTTTCCGCTCGGGATGCGAATGATGAAACCTGTATTCATATTGCTGCTGAACATGGCAAGTCGATTGACTTGCTAATGCTTTTCCTTGATTGCGACACCAATGGGACTGTCCGTGAAATGAAAAATTCCAGAGGGTGCGTTTTTCTTGTGCGTTTTGGTTTACTGTGTTCACTGATTGTCTCCACCAGGATGACACCTTACGAAGTCTGCAGACGAGAATTCCTCTCAGCCTTTGGCGAAGACGGAAATCGACCATCGTCAGCCCTCTCGAACTACATCCGGCCTACAGACTCCTTCGCATCACTTGCATCTATCTCTGAACTACATTCATTTCGTCTGGCTTCTCCCAGCGACAGTTCCTCTGTCTACTCCTCCCCGACGTTTGATATCAACGCAGCCGTTCAATCTCTCCTTTCCAGCCTACGTGCATCCTCACCCTCCGCTCATCATTCTGCTACGCCTGCCCATATCCTACATCTCGAAAACTGCCTCGACGAGACGACCGACAACTGTCATTCGATCGTGCAACACTTCCGTGGTCGTATTGAGGAAGCCTCGAGAGCTATCGACGAACTACGGAGGAATGCCGACAGGATCAATTCTGTGCGGAATCTCGTCGCTCTCGCCACCAAGAGCAAGCTCCTTGTTCGGGGTATAACCCCGTTACAGTCAAGGAGGCGTCAGCGCGATTCTGAGGACTCACAGATGACTGTCGTGTCCGTTGACAAGGGTTATGGAAGCTCCAGCTATCCATCTACGCCAGTTGATTCAGAACCACACCAAGACAACTACCTCTCAACTGGTACACAGACAGCGCTATTGGACCTCTTCACTTGGACCTCTATCTCACACTCGAGCCCAATCTGGACTGAAGTCTTCAATCATTCCCCTGAATCAACCACATGCCGTGGATACTTTGACAACCTATGGGACGTTGAACAAGAACTTTCGCAACTACAAAGGCAAACCGAAACTACGGACAACGCAACGGAGACTCCGACCAAACTCGCGTTGAAGCTCAAGCAGGCGTTGAAAAAGAAGAAGAAGCTCGAGGACAAGATTCGTGATCTCGACGATCTCAACCTCAAGTCAGAGAAGCATGCATCATTATCCGGGACCTCCAGAGTTAAAGCCTGGTTCAAACGGATGGTGGTTCCTCAGCATGTTCCCCAGAAGCTCGAAATCGTTCTTGATCTTGATGAGCAGAACTGCAGCGTTGGTAGGGAGGTCAAACGGGCCAAATCAGCATCCACGAACTCTAGCTGTGATGCCATTGATGCATCTATCGTGAACGCTCTTAGGACATCACAAGTGGTTCTGGAAAGTGCATATCACGACTTGATGAGTATTAACGAGTGTATAACTGCTGTAAGTCCCAACATTCTCAAAAGTATTTTACGTTCTTATTCTCTTTCTAGGCCGAGCAGTTTATCGATTTGGCGAACCACTCGATATCTCGGACTCAAAGGGTAGTCAGGAGAGCTATTAAGGTAAGCTGTATCACATCGAATGTTTTTCGTGGCCATAATCTCATCGCCTTACTATGTACAGAAACGTGAAGCCTTCATCACGGATTTACAGACCAAAGCAGACAACGAGTCGAGACTCATCTTGCAGGGTCAGCTTTCTCCTGGCCTTCTGGGCTACTCTACTGCCATCTCCAACCGTCCGAGCCTCGCATCCATCTCCACCATCTATTCAACTACATCATCCATCGTATCTGTCGCGGCTACTCTAACGGAGCACGATGACGAGGACACCCGCGTTATTCGCCGTTTACTCCTTCGCAAAATAGAGGCGCAGACTTCTGGCGCTTGGGACGAAGTCGACAAAGTCATGGGTTGGCTGCAGATCGTCAAAGAGGCCATTCGTGGCGTTAAACGCAGGGCCTGTCTTTAACCACCATTCGTTTATCCTGAACTACAACCTAAGAAAAAAGTGACAATCCCGGAGTGAAACGGAACACTTTAAAGTATTTGTATCTATGTTGTATTTTATTATAGCTCGCATCATCATTGTTAGATAGTCGGCATAGTAGAGTAGCTATTGTCATCCAAGCAATCCATTTCGTCCTCAGTATGAATCTGATGGTTTAAATGTCGGTCCGCAAATGTGTCCAAACTTGTCGTGGATTGCATACGGTAATTAATTAATGCCGAAGGTAACAGTCTAATATGTATGTAGCAATTAGCTCTAGCGTCGAAGCTCATTTAGCCTGCGCGAAAAAGGTTCTCGACATTGATAATGGGTGACTTCGCCGCTAGACCCAAGGTAATGTCAGTCGGTGTTACAGAGAGGGGATGGCAACGTACCGGGGTGAATGCACAGCGATGACGCTGTTTCCCAGTCGTTTGTGGCATTGCGGGCAACTATAAAAGAAATCTGATTTAGGAGGATTCATTTCTAGGCTCTGGGAAAGACGAACATCCGACTGTCAGTCACCTTCACCCTCTTCAACTGTAAAGCCATGAGCCTTCGCGAGAGTTGATCATTTCTTGCTTTGCTGATCTGTTTCACGACCCTCGTATCGAAAATTGGAACACGCAGGGCATCAATCAAGAAAGCTTTGACATCGTCTGTCGTCACCAGGGGTGGCAAAAGCTCCAGCGTCTCCACAGAGTCGAGGCGTGGACCATGCCGGCTGATAAGGTCCAAAGCAGGTTGAAGGAGGTCGGCGCTAGTCTGCTCTGTTGGGCTGAGGTAGATTCGAAGGAGTGCGAGGAAGACGCCAGATGTCTCCCCGGTCGTTTGGTAAATGCGTTTGCAGTATCTATGCACCGATAATAGTCAGCTAGTGTCATATAAAAACGTTGCTTTCCCTACTCTTCCGCCTTCAAATAATCGTGCATCCTATAAACATAGGTCTCCAAAGCCTGGCCATGTCTGCCTTGTTTTCCCAAGAGAATAGCTCGAGCTTCGTGCAGATCTGTGTTTAAAAGCTTTGTCGTGATTTTGAACGTCAATGAATATGCATAAAAACCATACCAGTTGATGTGGTGAGTCCATACAGCCTTGAAACTCCGAATTTATCATTAGTTTCGATGAAAGCCAGAAGTTTCCTATAGACTTCTTTTCGCGTTGCTGGGATCATATCAGCTCGCAAAGTCAAGATGGGAGCAGAATCTGTCACCGACATTCATCGCCTTTCTTCTTCGAATTCAAGGTCATGTTCAAATACAGTTCTGCGAGACGATCATGGAAAATCGGAGACTCTTCGTGCCTTTCCGCGATGATAAACTCGAGGTACTTCGCACATAGCTTAGGATCAATTTTTTCCAGATAGTCAGCTACAGCTTTCCGAGGGAGTTCGACATCTTCTGAGGTGAAAACCTGCATGAACAGAATCAATAACTGAAAGTAGTAACCGATGCGATCATCATTGGCTTACCTTGAACGCCATCTCTCTATCGCAATCGAACATCCAGCGAGAGTAGTTGAAGACATGATCAATGTACTCCGGACCGAGCTTCTGCAAGTACTGAATGGTTGGATCTAGTTTATCCTCTATGTCGTCTTCATTGGCGCTTAGCCTGTGATCACGACGTTATTTGACCTCCGGTAATGTCTGCCATGTGAAGTACTCACTCTTTGAGTAGGTCTAATGCTTTCGAATGCATCTTCTTTCCTTGATATAGGTCCCTCATTTCTGCGTATTTCTGAAAGGGATAAAGGTTGGTCAGAACTCGCTGATCTCAAGACGTAATACAATCTACAAACCTTCCTTGCGCGTAAATCATCCTCGACTTCAGATACCTCACACCAGTTTGCGACTCTGCACAAGCTGCCCAATAGCGCGGGGCGGATGATCATATATGACTTGTACAGGGCCGTGTCCACAATCTGCGCAAATCGCAGTAATTGCTCTGGTGTTAGGGCCGACAGTCGTGCATTTGGTAATGCAAACAGATCTTCAACTGAAGCTTCCGAGAGAGGTGACGCGAGGTGCGACTGGCTCTCTGGTGTGATACCGACATTCTCCAGGGCAGCTTTGAGTTTCGGTCGACGATCTGAAAGGTACCGCACAAGTGTTTCGATGGAACGATTGAGGTCATCTGTCAAGACAGTATATGCGTGTCGGATGGGACCAATAGCTGTGGCAGAAGGATAACTCACCATGTAGGGTAAACTTCTTTGACGAAATCGACGCTGTATCGTCGTCCCTCCCAAATCCGCTAGGGAGGAAGGCACCAAGCCCAGCCAGACCCGTACGTTTCAATCTACCACTTACACTACCTGTAGTAGATGCCATACTGTCAAGGATTTGAGCTGCGGCTCTCTCATGACCACGCTGCGCGGGTGCAGCATCCTTATCAGTTGCAGGGTCCTTGTCTGCGCCTGCGGTGTCGGTATCATGACCTTGCTCTGAGGTTGTCTTCAAGGACGACTGTTCATCATCCAGAGGCGTAGGACCTCCATACAAGGTGATCCAGCTCTCCTGAGGCACTGATAAACGACTTGCAACAGATTCTGGGTATAATGCCACCACTTTCGCGGGGTTGAAGTCAAGGTCGATGAATGTGTCGATGGCCTCGTCAAATTTAGCCGCCCGGAACTGCGACACGGCATTGAGAGCGCGAATACGGGTTCGGCGTTGGTCCTGGAATATGTCATATGGTGCACTGATACTGCCAATTCAGATATCCTTAC
>Ga0247741_1002329_pt1 | contig 10573 bp, 8 predicted proteins | sample UWRJL213509R2_FD_180945 | JGI IMG/M metagenome (GOLD analysis project Ga0247741, IMG submission 180945) | Plant litter microbial communities from Arlington Agricultural Research Station in Wisconsin, United States - UWRJ-L213-509R-2 | ecosystem: Environmental > Terrestrial > Plant litter >...
TCAGGCAGTGGACCGTGCCCTTCTCGTGGACACACTGCCATCGTCAAGTCAAGCTGCCGGAAATGCGTGGGCTGCTCGCATGTTGGGTGTAGGCAGCGTCGTGGGCTTCTTCGTGTGAGTGCTGAATTTATGATATCGGGTTTAATTCTCATTCCCTGGTTCAGAGGCAACATCAATCTCCCAAAAATCCTCCCCTTTTTAGGCAGGTCCCAACTACAGGTCCTGTCCGTTGTCGTCTCCTTTCTCCTTCTCGCTGGCCATCTATTGATGGCTACGCTAGTGAAAGAGCGGGTTCTTCTTAAGACATCCAGCGTAGATGGGTACGAAATGCCTTTCATATGCTGAAATGTCTTACCAATGTTTGCCTCAGAAAGTCAAGTCGAAAATCCTTCGTTCAAGAATTAAAGGATATTTGGAATAATATGAAGACTCTACCACGAGTTATTCGTCAGATTGTGAGCCATTTTTAATATGTAATTGTGTTGTCTCATACGAATCTTGGCAATATAGTGCATCATTCAATTCTTGTGCGACAGATTCTTTTAACCCAGTCTCTTGACTAACATTCCGCAGTGCCTGGATAGCATGGTTTCCTGTTCTATTCTACAGTACAATCTACGTTGGAGATCTCCACAAGCGGACCTCACCTGCGGCGACCACAGAAGATGAACAACTGTCCCTCAATGCAGAAGCAACACGACTTGGATCTCGTGCTCTGTTCTTCTCAGCGCTGCTCTCCCTTTTGATGAACCTCATACTACCCGCGTTTGTGGCTGAAGCTGTGCCTAACGGAGGATCTGGGTCACTAAAAGATGACGAGTCGTGGCTTGAGCGTCTATGTCGTGTCCCTAGAGGCCTGCAAATCCACTTGGCAACTGTTTGGGCTATGAGCCATTTTGTGTTCGCTAGCTGTATGTTCGCGACCTTGTGCGTTCTTTTTCTTTCTTCTCACTGCAAGCTTAATAAGCTCACATTCGGCGCAGCTTTACGCACAGCGTATGGGGGTCTACACTCATCATCACTATCACCGGATTTTCATGGGCTATAACTCAATGGGCGCCTTTCTCTCTGGTATTTAGTTCTCGACTGCCGTCACTTTTGGTATTTCATATTCTAACTGAAGCCCTGCCCAGCTCGCCGAAGCTATTCTGACAGAACCAGCCTCACATACGTCCGAAGACGCTGGGACCATTCGACTGGCCGACACACGTACACAACCGAGAGCGAGCGCAGATCAAGAGCGGGAGGTCTTCCTTCCCGGCGATGATTCCGACGATGAGGACGAAGAGGCACTGCGAGAGGAGAGGCGACGGGTACTCAGTCATTCGGGTGCACAGTTGAGCAGGATAGATCTCTCTCATGCCGACGAAGATGACTATGAGATTGTACCTGAAAGAGAAGATAACCCTCGAAATGCCAGGCCGAGTGCAAGTGCGAATAAAGCTGGGACATTGAGCTCAAAAGCTGGTGTCATCCTAGTAAGTTGAATAACACGGTTTTATCGTCGCCTGGCACTCACACTTCTGCAGGGAATTCACAATATTTTCATTGTTATACCCCAATTCCTTGTAACCGGGTTCTCTGCTATTCTGTTCGCCATTTTCGATCCACAAAAACCTTCAATCCCAGGTCATCGTCCACCGATGTCGCCACATCCTGGGCCTGCTGCCAACGGCACGGCCTTGTTATCATCAAATGCAACCTCTGACGTCACCTCCAGAAGTGTTCAAGTATTGGGAACTCTACTCTCTGAACGCGCCGAGGTAGAGGGACAGGCAAATTCCAACTCCGTTGTTTATATATTCAGGTGAGGTGCCTTCGCCTCTAAATGTGTATTGGCCGCTGAAGCCTCTTTAGGATTGGTGGGATTGCTGCGGCTTTTGCATTCGTGTTGTGTTGGAGATTAGCGAGAGAGCTCCGGCACAGATAGATTGACTGGATGGACGGATGTTCCTGTATGTTGTGCACATTGTAACTTATTCTAGCGTAGTAGTCCTGCTTTGTAGTTTTCGATTTCGAACTTAGACTTGGCTTGTTTATTATTCGCTCCCTGGCACAATTCTGGACTAGGTGGGGGTGGACGTTCTGAGGATGAGTGGGTGCCCGTCAGCCACGTAAAACTCGGTCTGTCGACGTTTTCTTCAGCAGTGGCTGCTGTGGCAAATCTTAAAATTTGAACTGGTGGGTCTTGGTCCTTAACCCGTTGGTGGTTCGTGTCAGGTTGACAAGTTCTGCCAGTCAATCACTAGTCACATTCAGTGGACCTTCGTGAGTCAAATACAAGTGGTAGGTGTTGCATAGGCGAAAATTTGATCAAAGACTGGCTGATTCTTATTCTTGGGCTTGGATTGTACAAGGTGACAAGACCCTATGAACAACGGTAAGCAGAAAGAGTTGTCCTTAGGTAGATCCATTTGAATTCGCTGAGATAGATGGAAAATAGAAACACATCGATCTTAAGACATCCAGAAGGTCTGTAAAATAGAGGCGGTGAGACGGTTGGAGTTGGGGAAAAGAGTTACTCACGACGGCGTAGCCATCACGGAGTGGGAGTGAAGCCAGACATAACCTTCCTAGTGTTGTGGAATACCACAACATGGCGGCCGGAGCTTCCTCTATGGAGGTTGTCAAACGGTGTATACAGTCTCGATGGGACTTCACTTACTGCCATCCGAATTAATCCAGTGGGCTGGAAGCGTAGTATATCATCAAAATTAAGCCATTTCTAAAGGGAAGTTCAACATACCGATGAGTTGGTTTCCACTGTAGGACCAAATGGCAGATTCCGACTACATCACAACTATTCAGCTATTGCGCACTAGCTTCGAGGCTCATAATGTGTAGACAGTCTGTACTTACAGTACTAAGATCAAAGGAATTGCCAACATACATGGCCGAAGACCCTTGAGGCGCTAAGAGAATAGGTTGGAGCGACATCCTACTAGATGGTCTCAGCAAGGTCACTTACTTTTATTCGTGGTTGTGAGGGAATTAAACATAGGACTGGTTTGCCTATGTATCGATAGAAGAAAAAATTAGCATTGACAGTAGCAGGTGAAAGAGCCTACAATAAATCTGCTCCCGCAAATCCAAGATATGGATAGTCACCCCCACTGGTCTGAAAGAGACAACGTCAGCAATTACCTTTCGGCAAGGTGCTTGCTTACCACTGCAACGTTGAAAGGTGAAAACCCCGGCAAGAAGGAGACGGACATTCTTTCATCTGGAAACTTAGCCAAACCAAAGCTTTCAAAACAACGGTTTAATGGCACATCAGAAAGTATGAAATACGAGCATACCCAAAGAATACGACACTTTTTGCGACATAGCCCACAGTGTCACCTGTTTCCGCTTTGCGAACTTCGATTACACCTGAAACACTGAAGGAAAAAATAGTAGAAAATGAAACGAACAACGAAGGAGGCCACTCACGGTGCAGCAGACGGATTCGCAGAGCGGGCTAGCAACAGAGACGGTCAAACCATGTTTACCGTGCTAGATGATGCGCGGTACATACCAAGTACGCGAGTTGGATCGAACAGACTTTTCGGTTTCAGTGGCCCTAGACCAGCCTCCATGCGCTCAGCATTCGTGATTAAGGCGGTCTCGTCAACAAAGGTAATGGCAGAGCCGCGTCTGACAACATCACCGCTTCGTATCAGAGCATCGGGTAGTGCAAAACAGATCGAAACGAGGAACAGAAGAAAGATATAATGGCTCATATTCGTGGAATAGGCTAGAGATTCACGGTTGAAGCGCCTGTGTGGGAGGGGGGAACACTAGGGAATATAAACGAACTTATAAGTCTGATGTTTGATGTTTGACGCCGACGTCCCAGGTACAATCACGTTTGCCCTGCATGCAGGAGGACCATGAATTTGTACCCAATCTGATGTGCATTCAAACAAAGGATGAATGCCTGTCGGTGAATGGGTGCCGTGGCTCTTGGACGACACCGTTGAGTCCTGGCTCTTGTGATGACAATTTGGAATGTCGGCTTTCAAACGAGCTTAGATCACAGCGTGTTGAAGGTTTCTGCCAGTGCTTTGGGTTCTAAAAGTCATTTACATTCAGTAGATCATATGAAAACTGCCTCAATCGACTACATCTAGTATTTACCAACAATATCCTGAAGCTGCGTTTTGGGTATCGCGTTTGGAATTGCCTTCCTCTGTAGCCTGGTCCTTGTCTGTTGTTCGTAGGCATAGACCAAGGCAATCAGATGGAATTCGGAGTACGCGGTTCCGATGAAGGAAAGTCCAAGTGGCATGCCAGGAGCTGGGTAGACAGTCTGAGCTCCTGTTCGTTTGATTGTCACGTTCTTGGGGTAAAAACCTAAGGGGACTTGAAAACAAGTCAATATCATGGAAAACTTCTTGAGAAATGAAAAAGTAACCTGTGACGATTGGGTACCCAGCAATAGCTATGTATATCATCAGCGACGGAGGAGGAATACGACATCTTGGAACGCACCAGCAGGTGTAGTAGTAAAACCTATGGCAGGAAGGACGAGAGCATCGAGTTGGTGAGCATTCAAGGCGGCGTCGATGCCTCGAGTAGCCCCAAGTTCTTTGTTATAAGCTAAAGCCTTGAAATATGAGGCGTTGCGGCCAGTAGTGGTCTGTGCTTTGAGGAGACTGAAAACAGCAAGAGTCATGATCATAAACGGTCTATGGCAAGGATGATGGATGAAGTGCCTACTAGCTCTGGTCGGTATAGTTAATAGGCTTTTCGAGGGAAGGATGCGCATCATTGAAGGCGATAAGATCTTCCAGACTCCGCACGCCCGATGGGTTACTGACAAGTGATGCAAAGTATGCACCGAGTTGGATTTTGTAGTCTGTCAACGCAACAAGGGACTCGTTGCCTGAGCGAACGATCTCCTCAGCCGAGGGAAGATCTGCAGGGTCAACGACAGTCGCCCCGAGAGCTCTGATAATTTCCAGAGATCGATTGAAAGCAATGTTTACGAACGGATCGCTTTCAGTCAATCTGTCGTCTGTGAAGACAATCCTTGGGACGCCAATTCTCTTTCCCTTGAGTGCGGTCTTTTTTAGTCCCTTGAGGTATTCGGGGATGACTGTCGGTTGTGCTAACGTGTAGTTGTCGTTGGAATCCGGACCGGCGATTATGGACAGGACGATCGCCGCATCCGTTATTGAACGTGTTATAGGACCAATGGTGTCTTGGTGCTCAGTAATTGGGATGACTAGGAGAGCTCATGAGCACTATTTCTGACAATGTCGGCAGAGTTTGAACGTACCTCCAGCTCGTGAGGTTAAACCAAGGGTGGGCTTGATTCCAACAACATTGTTGTTACTCGAGGGACATGTTATACTACCATCGGTCTCTGAGCCGAGCGTCACTGCTGCCAATCCAATGGAGGCTGACACTCCTGAGCCTGCGGAGGAGCCGCAAGGATCAGCATTTGGATAATACGCGCCGGTGCATTGACCGCCTCGTCCGGACCATCCAGATGACAGATTCCCTCTGGCATGCGAGAACTCTGAAAGATTTGCTTTCCCTATGACAAATAGGATTTTTTAGCATGAAGATTAAGATTGGGATTAACGCACCTAGAATAATTGCCCCTGCTGTTCGCAGCCTCTTCACAACACCTGCATCATCCGGCACAACTGACCCAAGGAGACTGTAGGATCCCGCTGTGGTATTCATGCCTATAGATATTCGTTCTTGTTAAGTGATTGACATGCATAAAAATCGACCAATCAACCTTCGAATGCTTGTGTAGCGATGTTGTCCTGTTTGGATTTTGTCAGCCGTGTGGAACAGGTTGATTCAGAAGCCAACCTTGAGAAGTACAGGGATCCCGTGCATGAGAGAACGCGCACCATGTAGTCTCCTTTCATAATCCAATGCCGCTGCGGCTTCTAATGCAGATGGGTTGATTTCGATGACTGCACGAAGGGCTGGCCCTTTCAAGTTCACTTCCTCGATTCGAGAAATGTATGTCTGTCGAATTGTGAGACATTGTAGTGAAAAAAAAATGTGCGTAGAGAGGGGTATACCTTGACGAGATCCACACAGCTGAAGTGCTCGGCGTCCAGGCCTGCCCGCAATTCGAGAACAGATGCTTCATATAGATCTGGATAATGAACGCCTTGGATTTTCTTGGCCTTGTCAAGAATGCGATAGTTGATCATAGGAAGGATTCCTGAAGTCTGAAGGCACACTAAAAGCCCTAGGATAGCATAAAGACCCAATTTGAAAACCAGCATCATCTTCGTCAATGTAATCTTGCCAGCGGCAGCTTTCGGACCCCCGTCCATTGGTTTAGCCTCCAGAACTCGAAAGTAGTCGCTAGGCATTCCGTCGGTCTTCATAGTCACAGATTGAGTAGCATGGAAGATGTCTGATTCTGCGGCCTGCTTGATAAGGCATCTCGAAGAAGCTCTGCGCAGTCGATGAGAACATTGATAAGTTGCAATGCAATTCAGAATCAAAATTGGGATGGAAAGTTTGCTACCAACACGTGATTGCGTCTTCAGCCCCTTCAAGTTGTCAGACCTGATCAGCGCTGACGTTCTCTCCTTATCCCGAGCTGTAAGCTAACAGTTTCGACTAATTCTATACCTACATCGCACTTGCCATTCCCCATATGCGCTATCAAGAGACTTGGCTGGCTCTGCATCCCCTTTGCGCTTTACTTGACAACATCGCTGCCTTGATGTACTCGGATTAGGCTCAGACCTCCGGCAATTGATAGCTGACTGACACCAAAAACGAAACTTTCTTACTGCTGGGGAGGATATGTTCAAAAAAATTGGGCTACCCATATGCTCTGAAGTGTTTGGGACGTTCTGTTCAGGCTCTTATTTGACCTCGGCAAGCCTGGTTTTATCGGAAGTCGTTTTTCTGGACCAGCCTAATTCATAACTAACTGGAATGAGAGCTCCTCAATCGACGGTTGACAATTACACGATATACTCTAAGTTTGCCATTCGGCAAAATATTATGGGAAAGGCCAGCCGCAAGGGGGATAAAGACCGATTTGAGCTTGTTTTTTCCTCGCTACTCCTTGGCCTCTTACTGACACTTGCCCCGTGCTCAGTTCGTGTGTCTCAGTAGCTCGCTCTTTACCTCATCTTTCGGACTCGATGATATACATCGCCTTATCCCTTGGAACTCTGTACAGACCGTGACTGCCCTGGTCGACTGCCTTAGCGGTTTACAATGAATGGTCAGCTACTTCAGCTTTATTTAACGTGCCTGTCTAATCCAATGCCGGCCCATCCACCCGTCAACTGTGGTTGTCCGTAGGGTCTCTCGGGGAATCGCCCTGTAAAGGACAACCTAACCTTCCGTGAGCTCGTCTGACATGTCGCTTAGAGCAACCAGCGTTGGTAGCAAGCCATAACTAATAGTACGTTCACAATAAGATCATCTTTGCTAGTTCGTTGACCGTCTTTCAAGATATATATCACTCAACGCCTAGGCTCCAGTCCCGCAACTCGCCATGCACTGTAGTATCTCGGTCGAATAAAGAACAACAATTTGTCTACGGCTAGGTCGACCCTGCCCCCTAGCCATGGGCGAAATAACCCCAGCCGTGGGTAACAAGGTCCTTTAGCTAGGGTTACAGTCACTGAGATGGAGGGCCTTCTTGTTACCTTCTTGGGGTCCGCCTCCGGTTATAGGCTCACAATCGTCTTTTTGGCGTGCGTAGGAGCGAACGCTGTTCTACCCGATATTATGGCAACATTCTCGAGTCACACCATTGACACGTTCTCCGCCGGCTTCCACGGGTAAGCCTACGATGTCACCTTGCTTCTCGTCTCTTGGACGTGAAGGATTCCATACCCACTTAGCCTCGTATATGCATCTGCTCCGCTACGACAATCCTTCGCCAAAAAATCTATATGCTCATTGCAGATAATATAAAACAGCGGTTCGTTTCACGTCCTTCTCTGTAAACTTGTGGCTGACTATCTTCTCTGTACTCTCAACGCTGGATACTGTTTTGAACAATAATGTGTGGTATCGTCTACCTGAAGTATCATCAACACTCCCAGCTTCATTTCTCGGTATGGAGACCTCATTTTGACCCAGCTTCCAGGTGTGTTGAGGCAACGGTTTAAAGTGGACGACGCAGCATTATGACCTTTAACGCTTCACGACTCTCTTCATTTTCAGATCAGGCTCCAAAAATTATCTACAAGGAGCTTTCTCCTCTCAGCACCCCCTTCTGCTTAATATCTATCAGCTTCTACACGGTTCGCCTTGTTCTTCTCTACCTGTCGTCAGCGTGTCGTTCTTCTCATAGAATCAGGTTTTCACCAACACTTTCGTTGATGCCCATCTGTGCATCCGATACTGTGAACTTCCCTGGTCTGATGGAAAGGACAAGAAGCCTTTTCTCTTATCTATTCCCAACTTCTCTGAGGCAACCATTTGACAATACTAAAAGGCCCTCCAGCGATTATTAAACAGTATATGCTTGGAACCTCTTCCTCGTCTCCCGCCTTTCACTCTTTCTTGTGTATCTCATAGCTGTAGCTACGCCTCTAAGATTATACATTCCTAGCCCACATACTATTTTTTCGTCTAGATTTCTATTTTATGATACAATAGGAATATTTTACCCTTTCGCACAGCCTAGCCAGTACTTCAACTCAGTTGCATGAATTCTTCTTTTTTCAGATGTTTGTGGCATACCGGCTTGGGCTGTGGTTTATCCAACGACAAGGAAGGCAGGAGCATCATGTTTACGAGCCTTGAGAGTATCGCCGATTATTCGATGACACTGGAGATAAATGTGATGACCGAAACATACGAGTTGGGAAATTATCCACCTACCTGCACTGGTCTGTAATCCGTTTGCTTTTCAAGGTCCGGGTGTGGGTCATTGTATGATATCAGATCTGCAAGACCCCTGATGCTCAATGGAGTTTTCAGCAGGAACGCGTAATAGGCGGCGTTGAGTCGTAGTTTGAAGTCAACATCCAGAATTACCGTCTCGTTGTTTGTATTGGGGTCTCAAGAGCCAAAGGACGGTCACCAGGTCCACGACGAAAGTCTCCTAATCTGAATTGTTGGGTACGACGTTGGTGTATGGATGGTTCCAAGTGAAGCATGTCGTTGGTGAAAAATGATCCTTGGAACACCGATCCGCATTCCCTTCATGATCAGAGAGCTTCGCGTAATTAGGGATGACTGCTGGTTGTGCAAGTGTCATTGACTGTTTTCTACGAAAGATCGCTGCATCTGTTGTTGAGCAAACTACAGGTCCGATTGTTCCTTGATACTTAGATAGTGGTAAACTTATAACTATGACAAACTGTGAGTGACGCTTTTGATGAGCCATTGCATATGATCTCCTCCACAGAATCAGCACAAGTAAACGCCACTTGGTGTCCACAGCGGCCGCATCCAATGAATTGATTGATAGTCGCCTGGCATCATGCATGCAGTTGACGTCGAGGAATCAGTCCAAGATATAATCAGGCCAATGTAGCGTTTCCAAAACCTAGTTGTTATATTATTGCTCGATTTAATTTCCTTATCCGAGAAGAAACCCATAATTCTGAAGACAGTCTGAGGACCAATTCGAGGCTGCCCCTACGGTAGATCTCGGGAGTATCCAACGATATAGACGGCTCTAGTAGCGGCGGGTTGGCGAGAGATCTATCCGTGGATCGTGCAAGCGTGTGCGGAGGTAGGAAGCCATTGTCAATGCAAGTAGCAGGAAGTAGCTGAAATCTTATCGCCAACTTGAAGTAGCACGTGATTGCCGGGTACCGGGCACGCAAACCTCCAAACCTTCCCCCAACTATAACCTGTCAACAATTTCAACCTCGAAACTCTATGACGAACATTACTAGAACTACACCAAATAGTATATAGCCGAACGAAAGCTTATCTTCGTACTCTGTCCGCTGTTCGCAAGCCGATGTGGACGCGTTGCGCGTTACAGAGATCGGAACTTGAAAGCTGAACAAACCGCGATCCGACAATTATCAAGCCCAGAGCGCTCGTAAGAGCATGCCTGTTTATTGGAGAGGACCAGCCTACTGGTGTGTCGAAGCGGATGCACGACGACGGACCTAGGTGTTGAGGGTACACCTGTTGGTTTGGGTCTCGCATTCGACGAGGTCTGCAACCACCTCCACCTCCACCTCTCGTCTGCGTCTCTCGTTTGATGGTGCAGGCTACTATTTAACCTCTCGTTCGATGAGGGTGTACCCTTATCCGTTTTCTCATTCGGCGAGGGTTTAACAAAAGGCGATTGTGAAGAGAAGGTTTGTTCGCCATAGACCAATACAACATTTTGTGTGAGCGTAGCAAAGGGGGACAATCAACTGGGGCTGAGGAATGTAATGCGTCTTCCGACGCTTGCAAAATACATGGGTAAGGCAGCTCAGTAGCCGCCTTAGCCGCCTCCGCCTCCTCCGCCTCCTCCATTTCCACCTCCTCCGTTCCATCCGCCACCTCCTCCGTTGCCGCCTCCTCCGCCTCCTCCGTTCCATCCACCGCCTCCTCCGTTGCCGCCTCCGCCGCCTCCGCCGTTACCTCCTCCGCCTCCACCGTTCCATCCACCACCACCTCCGTTGCC
>Ga0247741_1002331_pt1 | contig 10563 bp, 12 predicted proteins | sample UWRJL213509R2_FD_180945 | JGI IMG/M metagenome (GOLD analysis project Ga0247741, IMG submission 180945) | Plant litter microbial communities from Arlington Agricultural Research Station in Wisconsin, United States - UWRJ-L213-509R-2 | ecosystem: Environmental > Terrestrial > Plant litter >...
CAGAACCCAGCTTAGAATTGAAGCCAAAGCCTTTCGATGTAAGCCCTGATCGCGACGTTCTTCCTGAGAAGATGGGCAATAGGGTCACGCGGTACCTGAAGTGTAAGTAACACAGTGCCACACCCAAGGTTTTTATCTAAACAATTCTCGCCAGTCAACTTCTGGACTGCGTACAGGAAGATATTCACATTTATCTTCACGGCAAATATGGCAGTCTTCTTGGCAGTAGTCTTGAAAAACCACGGCACTCCCTACGCTCCAGACATTGCTGACGCGGCTTCTGCCAATCTCATGGTCGCCATTCTCATGCGACAAGAAAATGTAGTCAACCTTTGCTACGAGATCGCTGTTTGCGTCCCTCATTCTCTTCCAGTCTCCTTTCGTCGGCGACTGGCTAAAGTCTTCCACTATGGAGGAGCACACAGTGGCGCCGGTACCGCAGCTGTCGTATGGTTCATTCTCTACACCGCCGTTGTGACCAAAGACTTTGTCCACGATCGCCACAACCACATGAACATCGCTAACATCACGATGTCGTACATCATCCTCGCCATGTTCCTCACTATCCTCGCTGCTGCATGGCCCCGCTTCCGAGTGATCCAACACGATCACTTTGAAGCCATGCACCGTTACGCTGGCTGGGTCACCCTCATCACCTTTTGGATTCATAACGGAATCATCGCAAGATACATGGCTATGGATGCCGGTATCTCCGTCGGGCACCAATTAGCGATCTCTCCCAACTTTTGGTTTTTCATCATTTCGACTAGCTGCACAATCATCTCCTGGTCCCGCCTCCGCCATCACAAGGTCTACCCCGAAGTCCTCTCCGATCATGCTACCCGCCTTCACTTCAAGTACCGACCTATGCAGCCCTTCTACGGCCTCAAAGTTTCTACCAAGCCCCTCCTCGAATGGCATGCGTTCGCCACCATTCCTGACGAGGATGAGAATGGCAAGATCAACGGCTTCTCCATCGTCGTATCCAACGCTGGTGACTGGACCAAGGAGGCCATTAATAACCCTCCCGAAAAGCTCTGGATCCGTGGATACCCTCTTCACGGTCTCCTGTATACCTCTCGTCTGTTCAAGCGCGTAGTTGTCGTTGCCACCGGATCAGGAATCGGCCCCTGCCTCTCCCTGTTGTATGCCAATGTCACTCCTCGTCGGGTGCTCTGGTCTACACCCCACCCCGAACAGACGTATGGACCGAAGATCATGAACTCGGTCCTCAAGGCTGACCCTGACGCCATAATCTGGAACACACGTACTCTGGGCCGTCCCGATATGGTCGCTCTCACCTACCAACTGGTTCAGCAGAGTAACGCTGAGGCTGTGTTTATCATTTCCAATCCCAAGGTCACGAAGAAAGTCGTCTATGGGATGGAAACCCGAGGTATTCCGGCTTACGGTGCCATCTTCGATTCTTAAACGTCAGGCCTTTTGTGTTGGCCCAACATCAGTAAATCTTTTCCATAGTAGATCTTTCTATTCAGCATGCTGATTCGATTGTGGCTACAGCCATAAATCAATCCTATATTACCCATTCATAATTTTATTGCTTTAGAGTTAGATGGACAACTTTGCAATAAGGCGCCTTAGACACTCTGCGATGTAATCGTAGTCTCTCAGATATAATTTATTCAATTTTGTCACTATGAACGGGGAAATCTGGGGCGGATGCAAATACCAAATGCGGTTCTTCCTAAAGTGGTGGCAAGTCCACAGTTCCTGCCTTTTATGATGCTCTCATCGAGATTCGACACCTATCATGGGCAACCTTTACAAAAATTTCTACGAGGCCTCGACATATGATTTTAATAAAAGCACTTCGCTGGTGCATTACCTCCTTTTGCAGGGTTTCTGGATTTTTTAAAAAAAATCGGACGTCGCCAAGGAATCGTCACCAGCCTCGCCCAGCGGTTAAAACCAAGTCGGTCCGCTCAACGCTATGTGACGCATTCAAGGTTCATCCCCGACTATAATTTAAGATAAGACAGGGTTCTTTCATCACACATGAAAATGAAGGTGCGCCGTGTATCCCTTTTTACAGACCCTGGGCGCCAAAATTGAATAGCCTCTAGATATTTACCAACCGCTAACCTAGCCCAGAACGTGCTGCTCGTCTGGATATTGACCCGATGAGTTGGATGAGGCTGGTTTTTATTTGATACTTAATCACTCAGACGCACTATAATTTTTCTGGTAAGATTGTTCTGGTGTAATACTTCAACTGCAACGCCGCAACCGGTTCAGTGGCCGCTCCACCTCAGGCTCCCTTTCAATTGCAATCGCCTTCATAATTCGTATTTATATCGGTGCTTGGCACTCACATTTTAGCCATCTCGTTCACTGTGTTGTCATTTATTACTCTGTTATCAACTGCAGTTAGCTATTTTTACCCCACCGTTCGTTGTTACCCTTCCTTCCTCATGTTCAAGATTGTCGCATTACTCACCCCATGATTTCAAAGTGGTGACACTTACTATGTTTATAATCGAGTTGAGTCATCTAGCGGGAGTTGGAGGGCACATTTACTAAAGTTTGGTGTCATTGCAAACCATAACCATAAGTTAACCCTACTAGAGATCGATCAGGTGAACACAAAGATACAGGCGGAAGGTTTCTTTCAATTGAAAGCAATGTGCGTCTTATCTCCAAATTTGTTCTCTGTAATCTGTCCGGTAAATCGACTACCCGACTACCGAGGCCGTACGAAAGTAGTAGCTGCATTTCCAGTTATGGGTATTATGCGCCACAATATTGCACCCGTCCTAGGCTCGGCTGCTGAAGGATCAGGTTCTATTGAAAGGGGTGTCACCTGGTGTCACTGAAAAACAACACAGGCGTCAGGAGGAACACTACAACTGGATCCGGTGCAGCAGTGAATGCAGGTTGAGTCCAGCGTCAACTGGCCTCAACACAGGTTGAACTTCGGAGGGTTCCAAAGCGCTCAGAACCCAGTGAATTAAATGTACTGCACCGCGTGGAATGCATCAAGAAAATTCAGTCTTCTGCTCATATGACGGACTCACCTGAGACGGAGGACCAACTATCGGAAGGCCGCAGTCGTTCAGAAAGCTGTATAAAGAGTGGGTTGGATTGCTACTAAGATCTATCACAACACAAGTAGAGAGCCACTCTAACAACAATGTTCTTCTCTCAACTTTCTGCCGGACTCGTCATCCTCTTGTCGGCTTTATTGACGACCGCTGCACCTTCCTCTTCCCTGGAGCAGCTCAAGAATCGCCAGAGCTGCGCTAGCGTGGTCGTCTACTTTGCTCGAGGAACGACTGAGACAGGAACGTTGGGGATTGTCGTCGGTCCACCATTTCAAGCTGCCTTGGCGTCAGCTCTTGGCACCAGGTCGCTGAATTTTATTGGGATCAACTACCCCGCCAATGTTGCAGGTTATCTTGCCGGGGGCGATGTTGGAGGAGCCACTACGATGGCGAACAGTGTCACTTCAACCGCCAATGCGTGTCCAGATGCCAAAATCGTTATTTCGGGATACAGGTATGCTTGTATTACCTCCAGTCTCTCACATATATTCAGTCCTCACCATGTCGCAATTTTAGCCAAGGAGCCCAAGTTGTCCACCTAGCCGCCGCAAGGCTCTCCTCTGCCGTCCAAAGCCGTGTCAATGCAGTAGTGACATTTGGTGACCCATACAGGGATCGGGCTCTTCCCGGCGTACTCCAGAGTCGCAGGGACACGTTCTGCGCAGTGGGAGACCTCATCTGCGAGGGCCAGCCCATTGTTTTAGCTCCTCATTTGAGCTATGGAGCGGTATGTGAAGAGATCTCCCAGAAGTTCGACACACAACTCACCCATCTTTTAGAATACTCCAGCCGCTGCGGCTTTCGTTGTTGCTCACATCTGAGGGTTATGGCCAGCCAAAGGTGATGATCTTCTGCAAGTTCTGGATCGATTCTCTAAAAGGTTCAAGAATTATAAAAATGTATAAATGTGTAAGAGTACGGGTATGAGTAGCTCCAGAGTGTATTATTTGTTTGAGCGTTATATAAAAAGTCTTGGTTACAACCGACTCGTCTGGGTGAACAAACTTGCGTCTAGAGGTGCTGTGCCCCAGGGCCCAGAGGCGATGACCCCACAAAAGCCGCCCAGCTGACGCAACATAATAGACCCACCCCAAAGCGGTGGTCAACAATAACCCGGTAAGTAAGTTAATGCGTCGATGCACGTGTGGTGTAGGAAGGTAAGGAGGAAATAATATAGTAGAGATTTGTTGAAGGGTGGGAAGCTTGAAATGCGAGGTGGTGAAATGTTTGTGGACATAAGGTAGGTTTGAGTGGTTGACAGTTGACTGAGTGAGGAGATGCGGGATGTGCGAGCATAGGTTGAGAGTTGGTTGTTGGTTGTGATCAATAGTCCTCAACATCAAGGTCGTACTCGAACCTTTATGTCCGCTTGGATCGAGCCTCAAGCTGTTTCCACAAACTCAGGTGAAATACCATCGGGTCTACCCCAGAATAGGTGGCTTGTCGACGAATCTCCATGTCATAGTTGAGCCAAACGTCCCAATATTCAGCACGGGTAGGTGAATCACGTATGCGTGCGAAGTGGAAGTCCCAGTAAGAATATTCTGTTGGGATATATTCCCGGATGAGGGATAAGAGTCGAATCCACGCTTGGTGCCATTCATCGAAGGATAAGTTAAGTTCGCCGATAATAGCAAGCTCTTCGGTAGAAGCTGTGATACTAATTAGCCCAGATTCACGATCGAAGGATAGGGTTCCGTGAATGGTTCTTGAGGCCGCGCCGCTTTGACCACAGTGCATGTCTGTTAGATAGGTCAGTGGGACATGGGTTGTCCAACCGTCGGCAAATTTCTTGCGAATTTGATCGGGTACGAAGTAGGCTGTGCTCTTGGCCAGCAGGCCTGGTATTCTCTGAGGGCGTTGATGTTCAGATAGTTGAAGATTGGTAGCCATAAGAGGCAGGCCACGCTCGTAGGGAGTATCTAGCATATAAGAAAATCGATGGTCAGACATATTGTTTGCAAATACTCAAGTCTGAGTAGAGACGGCGGACAACGTCGATAAGCGATACGCGAAACGGACTAATGGTAGAGTCACCGATAACGAAAGCCCATAGCACCATGTTAACGACATGCTAGTGGTGGCCGTTATCAACAAAAATTGATATTCGTGTAGGACATGATAATCGTCATTGAGAAGACGTGTAGAAGAATACGGTATGTCATGGACACTGATGGGCTCGACATGTCGACATGTAAGTTCAAAGTTGATGGAGGAGAATATGGTGGAGGGGGTTCTTAGGAAAAGAAGAAGGGATTACTTACTACTTCGTGGACGCTCTCTGACGCATCCGACATTTTGTTGATTGGCGTTGGAAGGGACATGCTTACTCAGAGCAAGACTTTCTCTCGGACTGCCGCGAGGTCCATTTCCGAGTCGTTCCTGGTCAGGCCTTCTCATATTTTTATTAGAATGGACAGCTGCGGGAGCGTATGTGGTTGGTTGTGCCGAGCCAACTGCTGCTGCTGCTAAGTCCTGGTGACCAAGATGAGGAAATAGTCCCTTGTAGCGTACATCGTCCTGCAGTCGAGCCCTGTTGTTTCGCAGATATTTCTGCAGACGAGCCTTTAGAGTGGGCACGGTGCCGTCAGTTGGTTGCTCGAAGTGTTCGCAAAGTTGTTGGAGGCCTGGTTTCCTCATAGAAGCCACAGGCTCATTGTACATTCGGAAAGGTGGCATAGTAGTGGCAGAGTCCTTACGGACGGTGAGCGAGCGTACGATGAAGGATGGACCACTCTTCCGTCGATGTAGGATAGGACTTAAGCTTAGGTATTGAAGGCATGACACGTCGGCTCCCTGAAAGGGACATTGAGACGCGACTCGTAAAGTTCCCAGGAGGGGTTTCTTACTCTTCTTCCTCCCCCAGCACAAGTCAACTACCGCAATATTGTCATTTATCTTTCTAATGTTCACTCTCCAAAACACATTCGTCAAAATTCACTGCAGTACTACATTGGATCTTATCCCGGGCTGAGAACGCGCTTCCCGTCGCTTATTGGGATACAGACTGCCAGACTGGCCTTGACACTCAGAAACATGTTCTGCTCGACGGTCAGCCAACTGACCCCCGCATTTATAAGAGGCTGGTCTCTCATTCCCATCGTCCTCCCCAGGGTCTTCCCGTTCCACTCCTTAAAGCTATCTTGCTGTCTTAACCTCAGAAAATGACGTTTCTATCTCGTCTACCCAAACTATGGAGTCTCTTCTTCATCTCCGTCGTCTGCTGCACCGTCAACGCACATATAGCCGTGTGGGATAAAGGTTAGTCGCTTCCCCTTTGACATCAGCAAGTCGTCTTGAGCGGCGTTCTTACTATCATACTGGCACACAGGCATGTACTGTTACAAAGGAAATAAAGACTACGAAGATTTCGACACCAGCGATGCCGTTTACCCACTCTACAATGTAATGTGGCTGTCGTTTTAAAACATGGTACCTATTGACGATCTACTCTCGCAGCTAACCAAGGAAGATTGGTGGTTCCATCACGTCAATAAAGTGAGTTGGTCACTCCCCAATACGAGCCTCACCCAAACGGTTCCCTTCTTTCCCTAGTGCGACGAATTCCCTCCCGCTGCTGGAGATTACCTCGTAGTGTAAGCCTCCAGCATCTCACTTTCCTATCTCACCTCCATTCCTCCCGCTTCCACTCGCTCTAAACTTCTCTTCAAATTTCCAGCCCCGCCAACGGCGAAATGTCTGTCGAAATGGCCATGAACCGTGCTCAGACCAGCCATTCATACAACGGCGTCAACGCAGGGACGTTTCCAGACGGCAAGGAGCACCCAGGTCTGGGATACACAGATGACGGAAAGAAGGCGCACGACTCGTGTATCTCCAATCCAAATCGTACGTACTTGAACTACCTTGCTCGTTCTTCCACCTATCGCCTCACTTTCTCCTCGTTCTTATTTGGCATCCTGCTGACTTTTCCTGACGTTAAACCTCGAAATGAAACAGTCCACACCCAGAACGAGACGAGGGCCGCAGGAAGCGCGTTTGCGATATCTTACACTTCCGACTTGAAAAAGGTGACCAACGAGAACTTGGTGGTTTTTTCTGTTAAAGATAAGTGAGTATCTGCTTTCTTTTCGCCTTGCTTACCCAGAAACTCATGTAGAACGTGAACAGGACGCCCTGGAAGAGATATGCCACATTCTCCGTACCCGGCCTTCCAGCCTGTCCCGCTGGAGGCTGTATCTGTGCCGTACGTGACGATGCCCCTTCATACTTGGTTCTTCGACTTATTATTATTATCAAAAATCTTCAATCTAGTGGGGTTGGGTACGGTTCCATATACTTTTGTTTATCGACTCTTCATTTCTCATGTCTTTTTCACACAGGTTCCAAACGGCTGCGGCATACCCAACATGTACATGCAGGGCTTCAAATGTATCGTCACAAACGCACGCAGCACAACACCCGTCGCACCGGCCGTACCTCCTGTCTGGTGCGAGGATGATCAGAGTAAATGCGTTAAAGGCGCTAAACAGGTCAGTGCGCTCATGATTCATCCGTGATCACAGAACGGGGCTCTTATGTTCAAATACAGATGATATTTTGGCACCAAAAAACCGGTAACAACGTCCAAGTCGAGGGTTATGATAAAGCCGGGGATCCAAAGTCGCCAGCTTACAATTCCAAGATGGGATTTCATGACGGTTAGTCACTTTTTTTCGCTTTTTCCATCCGTCCTTTCCACACGAGACTGACGATATGTCATAATATGACGTCCACTGTGGTTAGGTGCCCAAACGGATATATTCGTGAAACATAAGCTTCCTCGATGTACGTCTATTTCTACAAACATCGAACATGCATCCTTACATTCATATTATGCTTTACAGCACCATGCAAGCTCAAGATCGATTCGGACGTCTAGCCCCGACGACTCGTCTCCATTCCACTCTTTTGTTACACATTCATTATTATTTATTACACCTACTTTCACTATATACCCTATTCCCTCTTGCGTTCCACCCTGTCCTCGTATATATCCCTTATTTGTCGCCCCCTCACTCGATATCATAATACCGAGCGACAATACACACATTCTTTGAACCATTTCCCCTCTACGGGCCTTCAATCACCTCCAAACGCCTGTCTCGACTCACTTGTCGTTTCTGTTCTTCTCTTGGTATCCACACCTAAATGTGGTGGTGCATACATCGTAAGTGGAAAATGAACAGCAACACACGACACCACTCGAATTAAAATGTGAATCATATCAATTATTACAACATCGATCGACGCCCCGCACCAGATCCTAAAACCCTACAAAATTGACCACTACATGTACCCCAACTTGTGTACGTACGTATACTCAGAGCCTGATACAAGTATACAACCAGACGAAAGGAAGTGGGCACAACTCTACTAATTAAAACCGCAAACACTAAGCCGGGATCATAAAACCCTAAACGAACCCACGAACAAACAAACGAAAAAAGATCCCGAATGAGAGAAAATCCACCAAGCTGTCAATGAGAACGGGTCGTCATCCACGAGAGCAACTTTATCCTCCAAGTCCACAACCCCTCACCCTCCAAGTCAAAAACGTTCGTTCGCGTGCCCGTACGCGTACACTTTCCTCCCTGTCCTCTCCGTCCTCCACAGCCTGTGCACAGATCCTACTCTCCCAGCCCGACATCGCGAGTTGTGGCCGATAAACACGCTCGTCCTAAATCCCAAATAAAGATGATACCGCGGTGCGATACGGTGTGATGCGGGCGTGGTGTGGTGTAATATAGTGGTGTGGCGCACGAGATGTGCGTTTGGTTTGTATGACCACGCAGGGGAGGCACAAGGCGTGTATTATCGAATCGAAATTTTAATTTTCGCGCCTGGGGAGGGAGGGCTTCGGTCCTCGGGCTGCCAGGTGGGTATTGGTGTATGATAACCCAAATCTTGCAAGCCCAAGGTAACCCCCCCGCACGCACGAGCCTACTGAAAGAAAATATCTGTCCGAGCGGGAAAGATCTGGCCATGGGTATCCGCCAGTCTGTAGTAGCCAGTAGCATCCGTGTATGGGCAGGTGCAAGCTTGAAAGAATCGCGAATAAACAGTCGATTTCGGATAGTATATGTGTGGTGGCGATGGCAATTGTGGTGGAGGGATGGGTCTTCCTCGACCCCTATAGGCCCTCGATCCCAGTCCGTGCCAAGGGTCAGATGGTGCGCTGAATAAAAGAACATTTCCGTGGTCAGTAAATTTGGTTTTTTGCACGGGGAGGTTGGAGAGGATGAAGAAAGGACAGGGAATACAACCGGCAGTTGATATCGCACGATCCCTGCCCGACGGTGTCGATGGAGCATAGGGTACAGACGATATTATACCCCACACCACACCATTCCATACCACGAAAGCCATCCACCACGTGAAGGCAGCAACACAAAAAGTCTCGGTTGGAGACGGAAGGAAAGAAAGTTAAAGGAAGGAAAGAAGAGAGAATAATCGGCATCGCACGATCCTGTCCATGGAGGATAGGGTACAAAGTACCAATCCTATACCCCATACCACGCCACTATTCCATACCACGGAGCCATCCACCACGATAAGGCAGCAACACAAAGAAACAAATCCGAATTTCCATAGATCTCCATGCTCAATCAAAAAGAAAGCGTCTCTCCATTCGAGATGAAAGGAAGGAGAGACAAAAAGGATGGAAGAAAGGAATAGAACATCACTTGAAGAAGATGAAAGAAAAGCACTCACCCCCACGGAAGCCCATTGCACGACGACGTCTTTGATACGGTCGCGCAATACTTCATGACATTGTTCGCAATCAAGGTGCTCCATGAGTGGGTTTAGAGCTGAATGCATGGTGCTCGTTGATAGATCTGTGATTAAGATATGCGAGAATGAGAATGTAAAGGAAGTAAAAATAAAAGTATAGACGGAACAAACTCACCTGGCCTCGCCTCCCACGCCAAATATGCACTAGCCAACGCCCACGCCCTCGTCAACCGATTCTGCTCCCCAAACCCACATTTCTTGCTCGACGGATGCGGGTGCGGCGGTTTAAGCAAGATCTTCTTCAATGCTACTCCCCGCTCGACGTGCAGTAAAAACAACTTCTTTAGATAAATCGCGCCGAGCCTCTCGGCCTGCGTGTCAGTGATACTCGACAAGGAGTACGACAGAAGGTGAGAAGATGTGGCCACCGCAAGGGTGTGCAGACCGTGGTACGCTGCCAAACCGTACAAGTCCAACGGGTGGAGTGGTGCCAAGGAAAGGAGGAGGGTGTAGAGAGGCGTTGAGGGGGTGATGTGGGTGGAGGGTGTGATACCCCACTCGGGCATACGGTCGATAGCATTAGCGAGCGTCTCGAAGCTAGGTAAGTAGGCCGCCGAGGAAAACCCGTAGAGCGCGTGGATTATTATGTTTACTTCGGCGGCGGGTACGTGGAGGGTTATGGGGGTGTTGCGCCATTTGGGGTGGGAGAGGGGGGCGGAGAGGGGCAGAATAGAATGTGAGCTTGAGGAGGTGAAGAGGCCGGGAC
>Ga0247741_1002332_pt1 | contig 10563 bp, 8 predicted proteins | sample UWRJL213509R2_FD_180945 | JGI IMG/M metagenome (GOLD analysis project Ga0247741, IMG submission 180945) | Plant litter microbial communities from Arlington Agricultural Research Station in Wisconsin, United States - UWRJ-L213-509R-2 | ecosystem: Environmental > Terrestrial > Plant litter >...
TGGCTAGAATCCAGGCACAGGACTATGAATCGGAATACGAATTTCATCTCGACCTTTCTCGCTCTTTCAGGAGGTTGAATGATGGCCATTGCGTCTGGCTCTACGAATGCTACGTGAGTCTTGACATATTGCTGATCTGGATTTTCTGAATAAGCTGCCTCTAGGATTGTAAGTTTCTCTTCTCAAGAAAAGCATCGTAAAGTCTCATCCGCACTCAAGCGTTATTTGTAAACTATGTTCCGACTCCTCTGGTTCTCCTCACCGCCAACGATGGATCTCAGAACGTCCACATTGCACCCGAAGCCTTCGACATCGCTTCTGTTGAATTCTCAGACCAAATCGACTTCTGGCAGAATGCCTTGCCAGACGCCTTAAAAGGACAACTAGCATCGGTATGTCTGTATGATTTTAAAAAATGCATTTGTTGATATCAATGTTAGCTCTCTGGTGCAAGAGTTCTTACTATCAATGGAAAAGATCCGTTCATCGCCGTCAATTCCAACGCTCAAGTCACAGGAGATTATCAAGGGTTTGGTACACGCCAGAACACGTAAATTACGCCTTATTCAATGGTGGGCATCTTGTAAACTCACTGCCTCTCAGCTTCTTTTCCAGCTATCGCGTAGCTTGGGGAGGATGGATCTATATTTTTGGCGACTTCGCTCAACAGTCTTTGCCTCTAAGCGACTCTGTCACTCTGAAGGTCCAGCGGGTGAATTATACGGGTTCTGAAGACGTCGTTGTGAGTGTACACCAGACTTTCTACGAAATTAATCTCACCTATTGTGGAAAGTTGCCATATCGTTCGAAATCAGCTATCCGGTTCTCGAGTACCGCGGCTTGGCGCAATGGTCACTGCATTAATCAGGGCTCACAGAGCAGACTATCTTCAAGTAGCGCGTCTCGCATGCCTCTCCTAAACACTCGGCATACCGGACAGGCTTCTACTCTTGTTGCAGAGAAACCACTCGTCAACGTGATCCGCGAAAACGCGCTGATCTTGGACATGTCTCTTCCCTCTGCTTTGGTACCTCGTATCAAACCAATCACGGCCAGTCGGCATGCAGCTGCATTTTATATGTTGGGGAATAACAAGACTGGGGTACTTGCTCTGGGAAGCTTTGAGGACGAAATGCGGCCACTCATGCGAACATTCCTGGAGGGGTTGCGGGCATTGAAGGCACTAGGAGCTACTCAGCTGATTATAGACGTGGTAAGTAGTCTTGAATCTCACCATACCTGGTGATATTAACATACGTCGTTCTATTACAGACCAATAATGGAGGGGGAGTCATATGTGCAGCACATGTGAGCCCTATTTTAACTTGAGTTGTGGGTTTGAGACTCACCCGGGGTACGATTACAGTGGCTTCATCGCATCGTACGTCCATACTGTCCCCACAGGCTCTATATCCATAGCTTTCGCACAGATCGCAGGCCCCAAATCCACCACCGTCCCGCAATCAGGACTGGACACCAAAGCGCGGGCCAGTCCTCTCGCTCAGCTGATGCTCCAGCAGGTTGTTGACGGGAAAGCTGACCCAAAGTCACTGTACTTGTACAACCCAACCAGTATGGCCGACGCTTCTGGGAGGTTCTTCAACGTCACTGAGAACTGGCTAATGCCGCCCGTCCCGACTACCGTAAATGGCCGTGAAGACGCCTTCAGCCAACGGTGCGGTTTTCAATGCACCAGTCGACTAAATAAAGTCTCATATCTGGCTCCGTTTTCTAGACTTGGCGCAGAGTGCGCAGAAAGTAATTACCCTTCCGCACCTCCAGAAGAGGCTCTCTTCGATCCGAAGCAAGTAGTGATTGTGTCAAACGGAAGGTAAATTATTCAATCACAAGTAATGTTTTTCTTCATGATTTTACCGCTATCTTTTCAGATGCGCGAGTTCCTGTGCACTCTTCAGCGTAAGCACAGTCCCTAAGTGCAGTCCGATTTTATCTTATTATCTAATTAACCCAGATCACTATGAACAAACTTGAAGGCTCGAAGACGGTGGTTGTTGGGGGAAAGCAGGATGTCCAGCAGCAATACTGTGGTACAGTAGGCGGTCAATCAACGGATTCCGACACCATCCTGTCGGATGTGGCGGTATGTCGGCCCACTCTCGTTTACGACTTTTAAGAGATTGATGCGCAACATGGGCAGACAACTCACCTAAGTAATCACACACTAGCTCCACCTCAGAGGTGGGTCAGGCTTTATATGGTTGGACGAGGATAGAGAACGTAATTTGATACTTTTTATAGTCATGTTTACGGCTCCTTGGGCATAACCTGGAGACTCGCTTACGGAGTTGATAATCCCCACGAACCTGAAGGTATGTTTACTGGCCTCTGAAATTCAATTTCCATTTCGATTAACTGGCGAACCAGAATGGCAAGATCATCCTGCGGATTTCAACCTTCCTCTCACAGCTGCGATGTGAGTTTGCTTGAGTGCTGGCTCCATTCTGTTCATGGGTGTTGACTGGTCATATAGTGTTAACAACCCCGCGGCCATCTGGAATGCTGTGGCAAATAATATCCTCTCCTAGACTTTGGTTTGCCAGTGACACCATAGACTTTCCCCATGGCTGTTCCCATATCTGCCTCGGACCTGGCTAAGAAACATGGATTTTAGATAATATTCGTATGCCCTAATATAATTATGTCTGCTGCCATCGGTGGTGGGTTGAGACCTATTAAATGAGATCGAATACTTATAATATTGTGGACTGTGCTGGTGAGCGCTTAGACAAGTGGTCAGCATCAGTGGCGATGCGTCGGACACAAACATTCGGGTGCTGTCGGTGGTGAACGTTTGAACAGGAGCCTTCTCAGACGGCGATCAACGGCGGCATCTCTTACTAGCCCAGTATTCTTGAGCACGACATCGAGATAACTATTGGAGTTGTTTTGCCTGGCAGCTGCCCTTGACGGCGGACGCTACTGGCAACAATTATAAGGACTTGTATGTCGTTGAAGTGCTGAATTCAGCACTTCAGGTGTACGATGCTCCGAAAAACCTCGTGGCGTTCCTCATCTCTAGTCCGGATGCGCCAGTCGATGAGCAAATCAAGATGTACAAACAAATAGGTGCTCTGACTGCTGGATAGGAGAAGATTGCGTCTGTACCAACTTTTTCTAACTTTCGAGAGTCAATATGGCTGACGTTGCTGCATCGAGATCCAGAGTCTGCGCGGCTTTTGGTTCCTGGGAAATGGACAAGGAGAAGGCCGACCTAGTTCCCAATATCACGTTGCAATACTCAACAAGACTCTCTCTCTTGATTTACAACGACGCTTACTTCGTCAAAATCCTCGAGAATGGATACAACGGGGACGAGCAGCTAGAGCCGGAACGGGTTCTGGGGCTGGAAAAGGAGATCCAATTGATGATTCTGGCCGGTGACTGTTCGATTCAACCCGTTGGTCGAGTACACAACCATCCGGGATCTCTGTGCGGTGTCATCATGCACTTAGGAGTTGGGATTGCGCCTCTACCTAACTCTAACATGCCCAAAGTGCCGAAGCCTAGTCTCCCTCTGTCGAACAGACAAATCATCGACGAGTTAACGAACCTAGTCCCTCGCCTTCATGCAAAAGGCATCATACACGGCGATATAAAACCGGACAACTTGCTACTCTCCAAATCTTCCTCTTGCCTTCTCTTCTGTGACTTCGGGAGTGCGATGCTGGAAAGTGAAAACAAATTCCCCAGGAGTGGGACTGACCAATACAACTCCCCCTTCCGTTTAATAATGGAAAGAGCACCCCTTGCAAGGGCAGATGACCTCTACGCGACCGGAATCACCATATGGGAGCTGTACACTGGATGTTCACCCTTCGAAAATGTCGATTCTTATTTCATCGAAGATGTCGTCGCCTCGGGATTCCAGCCCAACCTATGCGCCGTAAACGACGACGCCATCCGCCAGCTCATCCTTTCTTATCTCGACGCAGGTAACCCGGTATTGCCAGAAGGCCAGACGTTCAGAGGCAGCTGCGCGTGTGTGGCCGCAGATGTGGTGTTTGCAGATTGTGTCGCAACACCACCGCATACATATGAGAAGGTCGTGCATCTCAGGGGCTGTCTCCCGGGCTCTCAGCAGGAGGAAGGTTGTCAAAATCTCTATCGCGTGCAAGAGGTAGTGAGCAGTGTGGAGAGGTTGACGTGCAACCAGTGTTACGCAGTTTCCACTTGAATTGTACAGTGAGCGGACTTGTCGTTCAGATGTAAATAATTATATGTGCCCCCCAAGCAGATTGACGAGGAAAACCGACTATGGGTTCACTCTATTTGTACGACGTAGAAAACGCGAAGCGTCCGATGACGGAGCCAAACGAAGTTGGATTCTGGTCAAAGTAAATCGTATTCCTTATCAGGCGAGAGGCCGAGCGTACTTTTCGAGATCCGTGTCTGTCGGAAATCGTTGATTGGCCACACAGATCATTGGCGTTGTTCCCAGCTGCTTCATCCGTCCACGTACAGTATGACAACTTCCGTGGTAACAAAATCTTCTCGCAAGCTAACAGGCAAGTAGTCATATGTCTGGGATTCGGAGTGAGTGAAGTACTTAGCTCACGATTATACCTCAGTTCTGGTAGGTACAGAGTGGTAACCAAAGTCCGTCCAATAACACACATGGTGCGGGCTTTTTCAAGTCTAAAGTTGGCACAGGCGCTGATTTTTTGCTGGAATTCATGTGAGTAGAACTCACCGCTTCAACACGTCTCTTGGTCTTATGATAAATATTAGACTCGTTACCGTACTCAGCCACCAAGTTCTTCTGATGCTGTCAAAGAGCTAAAGAAAGCCGATGCCTGTGAATGCGCAGCAGGTCGTTGTTCGTTGCAGGGCACGAGATGCAAGTACTTTGAGTCCCACTTTTCTATAGAAAATCTTTGAATGCCAACGCGATTTATGCATTCCTTTTTGACTCTTACGAAATTCATTACCCTACACTGCTATTGTTGCCTCGCGTGCATGGTGTGGTGCGTGGGAGATGAGGTCAGGACTCGGCCTGAGAAAGTGACATCTTGACTGGGGCCATTTGATTGAAAAGGGAACGGCCTTTTTGCCAATTCGCTTGGTGCCTTTCTTCCCTCCTCCTCGTAACCTTCACCATGTCTAGAGCATTCTGCATTCCCGGAATCATCTTCCTCGTTTGTGCCCTTGTGCTCAATTTCTTGGTGTCGATTTCGCTGCCTTATCTGCCAGCGTTGGACATTGCGAGGACGCACTATAGAGGCGGTGGCCTCACCCAACAAGGCCAGCCAGGTATTACTGAGATCCGAGTATGTGCTATTCCTTTCTGTGATTTCGAATAGTACTAACATATATGCCTTATCAAGTTCGGCATCTGGTAAGTTAACACTCTTAGAACAAATGTCAGGCGATACTGATATCCACTAGGGCCCCCTGCTACTACAACACCCAGGGTGATCGCACTTGCCAGAAGACTGGTGCGTCTCTCAGTCCCTGCAATATCACTTAACGCTAATCCTAGCAAAGGTCATGCCTATAATGTCCAAATCGTCACCACCACCGGAAAGGAGGCTAACGTTAGAAAGTCCTACACCCGTGGTCTTGCTGTACACCCAGTTGGTGAGTCTCTCAGCAAACACGTCAAGTATCATTGTTTTAAGTCGTAAAATTGCAGCTACTGCTGTCACTTTTGTAGCTTTATTGCTCAGCTTCTCCTCCCACATCACCGTCACTCTCGTGGCGTCGCTGGTGTCATTCCTGGCTGCCCTCTTGACGCTGATAGCGTTCGCCATCGACATTGCGCTGTACGTGCTCGTCAGGCATCAAATGAACAACCTCAACATCAACGCCAATACCAATACCGCTCCAGGTTCGTCATGACCGCTTCTTTAAGTCTCAATATTCTTCTCACGCATACTTTACCTCCTCCTTTTGTCCATCGCCTCGTGTTCTGTCCGACCTGCCATCCTGATCGTCCGCGATCGCGAACATCACGTGTATTTTCGTACGAACCCCGTGCCTCACCTGGTTACAATGCTCCACTCCGAATCATCAGGCTTCTGGATGACGCTCGTCGCGTTTGTCCTTTTGCTTCTTGCCGGATGCACGGTCTGCTTTGGACGTCGCAGGGATCGCATGTCCGGAGCCACCACCACCTCGACGTACCCGGCCAAGGGCGGGATTTTTTCGCGCTTCCGCCGCCGATACTGATTAAAAAACATTCAATCACGTCCTAATTTTTCATCTTGATACGTTACGCACATCTGAAGATCGAATGTCCTCGCCGACGACGTTTTGCTTTCTACACCTACATCAGCCTTTCTAATATGTTGTTGCAACGTTTGATTCACGCATTGATCTAGTTGTGCGACTTACACCTGACACTTTCACCTTGGCTTGTTTAAAACGGAATTGTGTATACCAGCTTAGAATGTCATTTCGTTCTTGAAACATGGTTCATTTCAATTCATCATCCAAAAATCTCAGGGTAAGTATATTTTGGATTCTCCTTCTCTGAATCCCGGCATTTCTAAATCCTACCTGGAATGCATTCCGCCAAGTGTATGCACTTGAAAGAACGCCTTTGATGGTCGGCGTTCCACTGATGTAGAATGGGTTTGAGGCAATACACATTCCGAAGTTCCAACGAGTGTATCCTTTGAAACTTATCCACGGCCTTAGTCATTTGTCCCATAAGCCTCGTCCGAACGCACCGACTTGCATTCTGATTTCTCATTGACGTACATGCTCATGGCATGTCGGAAAGAAGACGGAATCTCAAGCAATAGAGTCGATGATATAACTTCTAACTACAAGCCTCAGGAAATTTGGAAATGGAGCATGCGTATTGAAGCTGGGGGTCCGGGGAACACTCTGCAAGGTCGAATTCCGTCACTTCCGATGTCAATGTCGGCTACTCAGACCTCAGGTATTCTAAGTCCACTGTCATTGTCAAAGTAGTTTCAGGCTTGACAATGACAGTACATATGTCAACCTCGCATAGCTTTCTTTTGAAAGCCGAATTCACCATTTGGAAAGATACCCAATTGGCCATGTTATGTTACTTACGGTAACGTTTAGAAGGAAATTGACGACGTAGTAACCCCCGATGGCCAGAGACTTTACGAAATTAATGAGTTTGGTAAAGTAGATGGGGAAAATATTTTGCCTTATTGGCTTGCATTACGGTTATAATCATGTTCTGGCAATGTTGAGAGGGAAACGAGGACAAAGGTATCCCCCGATGGCTAGAGACTTCTCAAATTGAATCCAGGAGTTTTGTAAAACCGGAGTAGACAGTATTACCCCCCTGGGTCTAGTAGTATTGACACTGCGTCGTCGTTCGTGAATCGGTAGTCGAGGCAGTCTCGCTGAGACTATTCCCCGTCGCTCCTCTTGAGCTGGGCTACCGATTCATGAATGAAGGGCCAAGGGTATTTATTTCAAGGACGTATTGCCTATTGATAAGCAAGCTGCTTCTGCCGGGGTGTGGCAGCTAGTGATGATCTAAGGCTGTGCAATGGGTGTGCCAATCTATTGATCACGATGATGACGAGCTCGAATCCCGGCTCCAGAAAAGGAAATTAATCCCAGATATGGATATCGATGCACGCATTTCGATAGGCACATCGCTTCGGACTTTGGATGTGGCTCAAGAGAACGTCATTTTGAACCTTGTACGAGAGGAACGTGTCAATTGATGAACTCAAACCTGATTACGGAAGGACAAACCCAATGCGACCATGATTGTCCCCTAACCATGCATTGGTTTTGCAGGTGTATTTCAATTGGGCGCTCATTTGGGCGCTCTCAAGTTGCTTGAATCCCAATTGATATCCTTGCTGGAATCTCAGGATCCGTATGGACTGCCATCGGTAGAATTCTTCCCAATGGTACTTTCGTACCGATCTCTGTTTCTTGATGCTTGAGTTGATAACTTTGCCCGAGACGTAGGTTAGTGACTCTGATCGCCGTGTTTTCTTGTCTATTCATTCCACAACCCCATCTGGGCATGTCCTACGCCACATTTCATAGCATTGATCACCATCCCATCATGAGATCGTTTTCAATAGCTAGTTAGTGAGATGAAGTCAGAGTCCCGCAAACAGCCTCGTCAGATACATGTGAATGGCAAGATCGCCGAAGGCTTCTCTGATGCTCCAAGTATATAAAAGCTAGTAATGTTGCTAATAACTCACAATGGCCTAATTCCGGCCATTGCCCCAATTGTCATTGAATCGTCAGTCCACACGCCCATTGAATGAATGTTGAACTAACACGGAGGAAGACACAAGACGGAAACTTGGTTCCGACACAGAGGGAAATCAATGAGGTTAGATGTATACAGCAATGACACCTACAGTTCTTGATACCCCATGTAGTGATTTTCCAGAAAACCAATTCATGCGCAGCACCCATAATTCTTCAAAGTGTACAAAGGTACCCTTACTGGTGTTCGCGACCCCACCCGACTATTCCCATCGGGGAGATCAAGAATCCAATGGATGGCTTGGAATCAGAGGGTATACTCAATATCCTATTCCCCAGAGATAGCTTTTGGACATGCGCGCCTGTATTTCACATCCAGCCAGTACGATGATCAGATCACTGGATTTCTAGTTAGCTTTAGTCAATTGCATTACGCGGCGAGACACGACCGCGACAAAAGGTGACGCGGGGACGAGGCAGTGCCGGTGCGGTCACAGGAACGCTTCACTGCCAAAGAATTTAAGTTCACTGGCAAGGATAACTGCCCTTGCTTTATTTCTCTCTTCCATCCCAAAAGCTATGGGCTTTCTTAATACAGTGTCGAACCTCTTGAAGAAGGCGTTCCCCTGGTTGAAGAACAAGCCAATCACTTCTGCAGCCAACACTCAGGAGGGTCACAATGAACACGTGCAGCCAGACGCTGCTGAAGAACTCTCCGCCATTCCTCCTCGTCAGGGAATGAGCATCCCCTTGATCTGGTACTCGATGTGGACCACGATCACATCGACCGGCCGCCTTCTCCTTCGTCCTCCCGTTGCCCTCGCCCCAGGGTACCTGAGGCTCCAAGGTTACTTCGAGAGGAGGCTAGAGTCGTTGGAGACAAGGAGAGTGGCCCTCGGTGTGTAGCTTTACGCGTCGTGGGCAGTACGCACTAAATTCTAGCTCATCAGCGAATGATTTTGTTGGTCGAGTGCTTTCGCTGTTAGAAGGGGTGGCCGGCAGCAGCAGCGACGACGACGACATGGAACAAGGGAGCCCAACATCTGCGCGGAGGGGACGTATGATGCGGCCTATCGAGTCTATCATCCGCAGGTGGTTACCGAAGACGATGATCATCGCGTCCACCACTGGTCTCGTGGCGCTGTTCTTGAGGACGATGCAATATGTGCAGGGGGTGGCCGATTAAGCAACTCGCGCGGGAGGCGTATGGCATAGATATCCCCGTTCGTAACACGTAGAAGCCGGGCCTGTACAGCTCTAGATGCTGGGGATGTGGGCTGATGACTCTTTCTCACTTTTTCTTCTTGGATGCTGTATAATAAAATGTAGTTATTGACTGGAAATTTTATACCCACCTTCATAGGAAATAGCCGAACTGTCACCGCTGCGTTTTAAACCCACTGACACGAAGCACGCAAGGTGCGTAAACATCGTCGAAAGAACATAGAAGAGGGTCCCAATTCAAGATGGTGGGGTGTTCGGGAAGATCACGAGGTACCACGATAGAGTTCATCTTGACACCGATGACAGCCTGGGGAGATGTCCGTAGAGTCCTCTCAATGGCAAATGAGGATCGTGGCTGCACTCATTCATCCGGACCACATCCCACAAATTCCTGGCGAAAAAAAACCACAGCTCTTGCAGAAGTTTCAATGAGTCATCTCGATTGAAACCAACGGGCTCATCGCATAGTCTCGTCCCTCCTCCCGCCGTTCTGGACAGCTGGAATGAAGATCGATATGACTCAGATGATAGATCTAGAGCCCGAAAAGCATCGATTTCTGAATTTCTATTCGTCTAGCCAATCCAAGAAGCTATGAAAGGTTCCTTCGCGCCTCCTGTTGGGCCGAAGTCACACAGCAAAGGTGTGCCATGGAGCGCAGAGTTGGCGCGTAGTCCCGAGGACCATCTTCAGCAGCTTTTCTACAAAAATCTGAGCTTTCCTTGAGCTCCCGTGCCTAGTGACAGCGCATTGGAAGACAACATAATAGCCCTGGCTTCAGCGGTTTGACACTGGCATATTTTAAACCGGCGCTTAAGCCAGCGACGACTACAAGACAGGGCAGTCGCCTGATTTCGAGGAGGTTTGGAGATACCTAGTGCCACAGGGATTTCATATCACCTCAGATGCTCGACTCGTCCAATTTATATGCCCCAGCCAAAGCCAAGTGGGTCAATGATAGTGCGCCATTCGGATTGCCGGGACGGCGATCCGGTAGGCCGAGTCCAACAGCACTGCAGGACATTCCGATGTCATTTCGCAGTGAGGCCTCAAGTATGGCGTGAAGAGAAGTGAGGTTACACACTGCCGTAGCTGATGGGTAGTGCTCTGTGTCCCACAACGGCATAGATCGTTTCGTTGACACCGAGCTTTGC
>Ga0247741_1002333_pt1 | contig 10562 bp, 15 predicted proteins | sample UWRJL213509R2_FD_180945 | JGI IMG/M metagenome (GOLD analysis project Ga0247741, IMG submission 180945) | Plant litter microbial communities from Arlington Agricultural Research Station in Wisconsin, United States - UWRJ-L213-509R-2 | ecosystem: Environmental > Terrestrial > Plant litter >...
AAGAAGGCGGCCACGAGGAGGATCTTCGGTTGGTATTCTTCCGGGTTAACGGAAGGTGGGTCGTAAATTTCGTCGAGTAGTGCCGTCGTATAAGGATATTGAACTACCACGAGAACACGGAGGAGGTAGAAGCACAAAACTACGAGAGCGACAGGAAAGACCCGTAATATGAGTTGAAGGAGCACCCTTCTTGCATAATGAGAAAAGCAGGATCGGTAGCTTAACCTAGCATGCATGGAGGAAAAATTTGTCTGAGGCCTTTTTTTTTTGTTTTGACGAGACTTCATTAAGTATCTTAGCCTTCGCGGCCACTGATAGCCGACAAGGGTTCAGAAAAAGACACCAAAATTCGCCTATCGAGAGGTTCAGCCAGCTGCCACCTTCTCCAGCTCTGTGTGATATAATATCTAAGCTCGAGCAAGCCTTAGACCATGAGTTATCTAGATAGTTCACCAGTTGGATAGAATGCTAAGTCACGGAGGTCAGATGGGACACATTCAATGGCAGTTCGTTAAATTAAACAGGTTCCTGAGGACCTGCCAAGGAGGTTTGAGGTATGTAGAGATCCTCTTATGTGGAGATGGAAGGAAGGAAGGAAGGAGGATTGAACTAGGATTGATTACTGGGTCCCTCTATAGGAACGACCGGCCCGTACCCACGTCCTTAATTGTTTCCGCTATTTCCGCTGGATCCGGCGGAAATGGCGGACGAATTCCACATAAGTACTACCAGACTCAGTCTACCATCTTTCTGCTGCGCGCCAAGTTCGGATGACCTTCTATTCTCGACCACGGAAGCCCCAGCTCTCGTTCTCGATGGTAGACGCGAAGTCAGATGGGCAGCCGAGCCTTCTTTACCCACAGGTGAAACCGCACAGCCATCTGTCCTGTTCACCTGCTTCTTCTCGTCCCCCATTGGCCTCTAAAAACAAATTGACTCAAATGGTATCTCTGCAATGGTACCCCACACCTCATGATGAGAATGCATAAAAAGTTCACGATGAACATCCTGTGTATTCGGTTTCTTGCCTCTCGCCTTCTCACTATCATCTGGAGAACGGACGGGATCTGCTTGTCCTGTTTTTGAAGTCCAAGCTTATATCTGACGGTCAACAATCATGGCGCATGCCGTCGCGACACCGCTTACAGGTAAGAAAAACTCAACTATGTACTTTTGGTTTATCTATCTGACGCAATCTTCTTAGGATCCCAGCTTACTAGAGGTAGATGGCTCTTTGCCTTCTCCTTGGTGACATCCCTATTCTTCACATGTAAGCCTTTGGCTTTAGATTGCTGTCGCCATACTGAACTTTACTTACAAGGGGGCTTTGCATACGAGGTACGTTTCTTGATATGTACGAAGACGCAGGGATGCCACTGATCCGACACCGTCTTTAGCTTTTGGACGTCTTGAACGCCCATGTCAGAGCTATCCTTCAGATCAATACAACACAAAGTTCGCTGCTCCGGCTCACTTACTTGGGAGCATACGTTGTGTGGTCGCCGTTTGCTGGAGTCATCGTACGTTCCTGTCAGTTTCTATTCTAGGTTGGGCTAACCTTTCGAAGATGAGAAGATATGGCTACAAGGTGAGGAAATGCAGTATGCCTCACTTCCAAATGTCAGCTAACTCATTTTATCAGGCAGGCATTCATCTCGGCCTGGCGTTGTACAGCTTGGGTCAGTCTGTTTTTCATAGATACCAGTTCATCGCTGATACACTGGTCAGGCGCCATCTTCTTCTGGCCATCTGCAAAATTTGCCAAGTATGGCGGCTTTGTCGGATGCACTTTCGTGATCGGTGAGCTCATTCTTTCTCAAAAATTTAATATGATCGCCTTATTGATCATCCTGTAGGCTGCGGACTTGCCACGCTTGAGGTGGCTGCAAACTCATACATTGCTGTGCTTGGGACGCCAAAGTACGCTGCTGCGAGGTTGAACTTCAGTCAAGGCCTCCAAGGTGTCGTGTCATTTGCTGGACCTCCTATTACATCGCGATGGTTTTTCCGAGGAGCTAACGCTACCAAACTGGGTACTGTCCAGTGGTAAGCAAGCTTTTATCTCGTAGGCACGCATATACTAACTGGTGGCCAGGGTGTACCTTGCTGTTGCAGGGTTTGGCGTAGTTCTCAACATTCTCTTCTAGTATGTCACATTGACCGATTCCATACACCCCATTCTAACCAATCTGGCTCTTAGCTTCTGCGACTTGCCCGAGATTGAGGAAGAAGCTACTTTGGACCAAGTCCGCAATCAGGATGGCCAGAACGTGATCAAAGCAGAGCCATTCATGAAACAGTATAGGTGTATCTTTGGCTTTGTCGCGCAGACCACATACGTGTGAGTGGTCGAGATTTCTGCTTGGTGGCAGTACAGCTGACTTTAATGTATTTTTGTTCAGTGGTGCTCAAGTTGGAGTGGCAACCTTTGCAATTAACTTCATGGTTGAACAAGGCATTGACATTCATCACTCGAGAGCCAGTAAGCTTTTCTCCTACTGTCAGAAGACGTTCACCGCCGGAAGGTACACCTTATAACGAACTCATTTATGGCCTGGAACCTGCTAATCTGTGCTGGCCACTAGATTAATTGGCGTAGCAATTCTCAACTTCATTGATCCAGCACTTCTACTAAGCATCTATGCTGTCGCTTGCGTTACACTCACCCTTGCAGTGGTGTTTGCAACCAGTCAAGCGGGTATAGGCTGCTTGTTTGGCCTGTTCTTCTTTGAATCGATTTGCTATGCTGTAAGTCCCATTTTGTTCAACCTTGCAAGCTAGACTTAACTTTTGCCAGTGTATCTTTACTCTCGCTACGAAGAATCTCGGCATACATACGAAGCAAGGATCAGGCCTCATCGTCATGGTACGGGTTTGAGGTTGAGCATATACGCAAAGCTGGTATTTAAATTTCTCGTGCAGGGTATTGGAGGTAGTGCATGGTACCCTTCTTTGCAAGGTGCTCTAGCGAGCAGGTCATTTACTCGAAGGTCTTACCTTGTGCCCCTCACGGGGTACATCACCATGGCCATATATGCCTTGTAAGTTAGGCCTGTTTGGCTATTCAGGACCCAATCTGACATGCAATATCGCATCCGTAGCGGTATCGTCATCAACCAGGCAAAACAGGAGGGCTTCCGAGTCCGCAACATTCACGAGAGCAATCATCGCGTGCATTCGTCACACGAATCCATTACCGAGAGTGGAGAGAAAGGATCTAGTTCCGAGCATGTTGAGAACAGTGATATCAAGAGGGCTTAACTCTAACGTGCTTGAGAGATTTCTTAGCTTTTTGTTACCAATGGGAAAATTTTGGGCTTGTCAAGTAATGTATATGTAGAGTACTTTTTATATCAATGAGCTGGTGTAGATGACTATACTGTCCCATCCACACACGAAAAATAAAGCGACCGTCGATTCCGAACTTGAAATTCATAGCATCTTCATGGGTTTGGTGTCCCATGCAATATTTTAATGGTTGAGAGGTCGTCCCACATACGAGTAGAAGCGTCTAAACAGAGGTCGCAGGGATGTTAAAATTTACAATACGGTGGTGTTGTTAGGGTGGTATTACATGATATGTATAAATACGAGCTCCGAAGCCTTTACCGTCTAACAGCCAGCGGGGACAGTCATGTCATTGACATAGGGCTTCGCATTGACACCCAAACCACGGCTGGCAAAGGCATTCCAGATCAGACAATTGTTCTTACCTCCATAACGCGCCAGGTCTGCCTGAACAATTGCATCCCGAGCATTTTAATCGCGCTCGAAGTACAAGGAATGTTCGATTGACCGCAGGAAGTCCCAACTCTACTCTACGCCTGGACACTTGTGATTCCTCGTCAGATGGAGACGATATCAAACGACTCCGACCGTCGGAGCAGGTTCTCCTGCATCGCACACAACACATCACCAACCAGAGGCAGCCCTACCAGACCCAGGACGACGTACCGCGGTCTCAAGACATAGACGCATTTAAGAGCACAAATATATCAGTCGCCAAGTCCCAATAGACGTCAGAGACACGCTGAATGTCAAGTTGTTAGACAACCTTGGTCTTGTGAATTGCGAATGAGCTTGATAACAGGGACAGAATCTCATTAAGGCGTATACCGAGCTACAGCGGCTACGGCGGCTACGATACACATCAGACAACTGTAGAAGGGTCCCAAGTACAATTTTCCACACATACCAGGGGGCCGTACCGACCATAGATGCCCACAAACGAGCGTGGCGAAGCGCGCGATTAGTGAATCCAAACAATTACAAACAATACCCTTCAGGCCTGATTCAATTTCCTATCCCAAATTTCAAACGATGTCGTTGCCTCTTACCTGTATTTTTTCCACTGAAAGAGCGGCCTCACCTCTTCATCATACGCACCAATTTGTATACCCACCCACGACACGGCCCCCATGATATGGACACCCAGCAACTTGACTGGTTTGTATTAGGTGTATTTTTACCATACGCGCGCGCGTGTACAGCATTCCGCCTCCGGCGTGATAATTGATGCGATACAAACTATCAATTAGCTTCTCCATCTGATGATGAATCACAAGTGTCCAGGCGTGTAGAGTAGAGTTGGAATTTCCTGCGGTCAATCGAATATTCATTGTAGTTCGAGCGCGATCATTTCAGTGGGCGCTCGCCACCACATGTAAGTAATTCACGAAGGAAATCTATATGTGACATAGTGATGGTTTAAAGGCTGAGAAAACTAGCCACTGGCAGCGGGGATCACGGGCGTTTCAGATGAACGCCGTGCAACATTCAGGTAGATTCACAGTAGATCCAGATATGCACTTTCTATTCTAGTCTTAGAGTTTTACAAGACCTGGACTTTCGTAAAATAAAATAAAATTATCGTGAGCGAATGAGGTGTGTACATCCATAATGATATTGTTGTGAAGTTGTTGACCAGCTGGACTTTGACGGGCGCTTATTCTATTATTAGATATCGAGTGAATAGTTTGACTTTATGACGAAGGGAATTTGCGATCGAAGGCATAAGGTGAGGTCTATAGCATCGGCGATTGCAGTGCTAAGCCTTCGCTTGCACTCACACTGCGACCAACTGTTCGCGCCGCGTCTGCAAGTGTGGCTAGGCCTTTCTTTTCTCATTGATCCTCTACGCTATCATTTGCTTCTCTATACAGGCCCTCTCACAGCCGAAATTCGGACTTCGCGCTGCCACGCCGAACGGAAAACCCTCACCTTGCACAACCTCCGGATTTTGAAGCTGACCATCTTTGCACGGTAGATGCGACCTTGGCTACCAACGGCCGACCAGTGGAAACCATCATCGCGGGGGCGGGGCTCAAGGATGCTCGGCTGTTGAGCAGCGAGATTTTGAGGATTGGGCAGAGAATCTCCGCTGGTAGCTGTAAAGCCATACCTGGTGGTGGCGACGACGACGATTTACCTATGAAGATGTCGAAGGGCCTTGTCATTCTGATGGCCACGGTACTTATCTGGTTGCTTGCCTCCTTCGGCATCCGGCCCGCCCACGGGTGGTTTCTTCAATGATTCACCTGAAATCCTTCAAAAACAAGATGAAAATCGTCCTGACCTAATTCCTCAACAGTCATGCATTGATATTGTAATACGATAGTGCAAGGGAAGACAAAGCGATCATAAGCAACACTAAACATCCTGGCTACAAAGGCCTTTCAAACGGTCAACCTGCCACAAGTCATGTGCTTTGCGCATTATGCCATATCCTCGAACTTCTTCGGCCCAAGTGTTGCTCTTATTGAGCGATGCTGGATATCGGCTTTCACCATCCTTCCCAGGCCAGTCAAAGTGAACGAGGGTCACTCTGCATTTTGACGAGTCCTCAGAGGCAAGACAGAGAATGTTTGGGTCCCGCAGATCTCCAAATATAAGGCCGTTTGCATGGAACAGAGATACTGCTTCCTCGACCTTCTCCCCAACAACAGCGGGAATTGTCTTGTCCCGCCGCAGCTGCCAAACAGAAGGCGCATCAACACGCTCCATAACAACCATGAATAAGCCACCAACAACAGGCTCGCAACAGTATAGCTTCGGGGCAAGTTGAGCCTTGGCGAGCAAGCGATGTGCGTCAGCATTGTAACGTCCAGTAAATTTGACGATAACTTCCTGGCCGGATTCTTCTAGGGTGGCAATATACATAGCAGTATTCACCTTTCCCAATTCTACGACAGCCGATGCGGGTTGGCCCGCTCGCGAAAGAAATTTGCGATACGTGACGAGAGGTAAACATGTTCCGGCAACAACGGGGACCGGATTGGGGTATAGACAGAGCAATTTGGGTGGACTCGAGACTTTGATTTCGTCGTAGTACGCCCTGAGCGTGTCATCACATTGCCCAAGCGCTTTGAAGACACGGGCCAAGCGGATTGTGTTGTCGGAGGCATGAAAACCAAAGGAGAGATCCAGTACGAGCAGCCTAGTTACATAAACCCGTCCTATGGAAACGGCCACGGCGATTTCAAGGCGATTCGCTATAGCCCCGATGAGAACAACTGGGAAGTTGCAGTACTCTCGGAAGGGCTTGTACTGGAATGATCGTTAGTCGAGGAGTTCAATTAGTGGAAGGTAAATCTCGCATCAAACCTCGTTATAAGAAATTAATTTGGCGTAATCGACGGCAGCTTGAAGAACCGCATCCCCGGCTAGACCTAAGGTGTTCTTGAGCTCCAAGAACAGCGTCACAAACCCGTTGTGCGACCAACTTGCGTCGGGTCTGAAGTTGGCATGAGACCATTCGCCTTTGGTCCCAATCGCCGAATCCACCAAGTCTTTGATCGCGCTTTGACGTAAGGCCTCGCTGTCATGAAAAGCGACAGCCTTGCCAATATATTCATGTGCATTGTCCGCTTCTTGGGGAGTTACTGTGATCTGTTTGAGATGCTCCAGGTCGTGTTGCAGCTTAGCGAGGATATGATTGAAAATGACGGCAGGGACACCACCAGGCCGACCGATATGGATGACTGGTTCGACACCGCCTAGTAGGGTAGCTGTTTTTTCGGAGCTGTGGACGCAGTCTGAAGGAGCAGGTAGGGAAGCCCCTTCATCCATAGATTTGAAAAGGGCTAGGAAAGGGCTAGAGTTAGGTGAACAACTATAACAACAGCTAACGTCAATGCACCCTTTGTGACCTTCTGCTTGTAGTGGTCATCGGGATCACTAAATGTTTCGAGCTGCTTCCTAACTTGCTCCCTAACTACCAAATAGTTAAAACAGACAACAGTAAAGCAAAAAAAAAAGATCATACCTTCCGGAGTGGCAAGGATGATAATCATGATATCCAACTTTTCGCCCAGTATAGAAGGGCCATCGGGGAAGTAGGTTGCAACTAGGTTCACTCCCCGACGCTCTTTGTCGTCTGATTGTCGATGAAGCCATTCAAGGACACGCATGACCATGTCGCCTTCGGGTTGCTGGGGAACATCCGTCTTTTGATGCATTAGTGAATGTTGCCACTCAGAGAATAAACCTACTTTGAACAGGTGGATATCAAGCCGTTTGACGTCATATTCATACGATTTGAGCTCCTCAAAGACGGCGCGACGTAGCTTGTCGACAAAGCGGACGCTACTAATACCAGTTCCGCCATTGATGGACGCCCGTCCAGGACATACGCATGCCGAGTGCGGACGCTGTTTCATTTCATGCAGATCCTGTTTGAGCGCCACGAGTACTAGACGTTGATCTAAGGGTCCAACACGATCATATCTTTATTATAAGACTCCAAGGCATCTCCAATAACTGGCCAGATCCCTCCTCCTTCTCGGCTGAGTTAATCACTTTATACAATGGCTCTCACTACCTCACTGGCACCCGCTGAGGCCAAGGCAAACTCAAGCCACCAAGCGCACCTTGACGCTCCGTGGACACCCATCCCCATCCCAAACGCTCCGGTCATTTTCTCCCCGTCAGATTCCCTAGCTCCCTAGCCGACACGTTCTCCATAGACATGGCTCTCGTCCACAACATTATTATCCGCGGTCTCAATTCAATCTGGACAAACGCGCCTCTCGTCTGCTCCACCAACCCCGAGGGCAAGACCGACTCGGAATCCACTGCGGCCTCCAGTCTAAAATCGTGCCCGGACATCGCAAATCTGATGGGCTACGCGCAAATGCTCCTCATCATGATCCATCAGCACCACCACGGCGAGGAGACCGTCATTTTCCCCCTCCTCCAAGAGAAAGTAGATATGGGCATCAACGTCGACCAGCACGAGTCGTTCCAGACTCCGATGAAAGCCTTGGAGCAATATATTGGGGATGTGAAGGAGGGAAGGGAGATATACGATTGGAAGACGATGAGGAGGGTAACAGAGGAGTTTGCGGAGCCGTTGATTGAGCATCTGAGGGAGGAGGTATGAGTTCATTTCGTGATTTTCAATACGGAGCTGACTTGAGATCGTTACAACTTTTACTGCCACAGATTATAACACTTTCTCCCGAGAATCTCTCCGTATTCTCCAGTGATGAGCTAGCGGCTATTAATTTAGGTACGCACTGGCACTAATGGGCTCGTTTTGTGGCATTTAACCTCGTCGCCCATTTCTATCAGCTTTCGGGAAGTATCTTAAATCCCAAGGTGGTTTCTTTACTTTCCTGCCAATGGGTTTATCTGCACACAACAGACTCGACTCTCCGAACTGGGTACGTCTTTCTCCTTGCAGGACATAGACGAGTGCTAAACCACCGCGCGAACTTCACAGCCACCGCTGCCAAAACCCATACAATGGTTTGCAATGAACATTGGTTGGTGGTATAATCGCAGGTGAGCGGTCTTGGGTTTACATTTGTGCCATTTACTTCGTCATGGTGGCTGATATACCTCGCAGTTATTGGAAGTTCTCCCCGTACACGCGTACAGGCGAGCCACAGACTTACACGCCAATAACTCGTGCTTGATTACAGTTCAGTTGCAATATCTAGCTTCTAGATGCACCGTAGTCGATAGATACAGATATACCCATTATCTCCACCGCTTCGAACTTTTATCTTCTAACATAAGTTATGATTTGTTGTTTCTCCAAGGGCCTCAACTCTCGAGACCATCATGGCTGTGTGGTGGATAGGTTTGGTATTCCCCATCAATCGTGTATGGTGCGAATTTCCAGTACCTTGCCGAAGAAATGATTAATTATTTCGCTCATTTATCTGTCACGCAGACTCACCCTCGATGAATATGAGACCCAACATGACTGGCGAACCACTTCACAGAAGCAGGTACCGCAGGCTGAAATACGTGTATAAGTTTCGACTGTCAAACACTGAGAAATATATCTGCGACCTACCCAATGGGCAGCACTCTCCTTGCAGTGGGCGCTTAGAATGAACGGGTACAGTGTCGAAGAGTCTTTGAGACCCGCTCTATGATGTTCCAGTGCTGGTTTCAATTTATCTCAGAACCAACGCAGTGTCGTGTGAGCAAGTGGCCTACCATGGGCAAGGTCATCCAGCTCGTCTTTTGCAAATCGGAATAGATATTTTGGAGAGACGGAGTCAATCTAAACGGTATCTTCAATGATAGACATTCTAATCATAGAAAGGTCCCCGTACCTCGTCATGAAAGTGTTGAACTAATAGTCCTCCAAACGCTTTCCCCATCTCCAACACCCTATCTGCATCCAATTTTTCCACTTTGTCACGCACCCTAATCAAATATCTCTCAAACTCGCCCAGCCTCCCCTCAACGGCAATATGCTGCGCCATGTTCTTCCTCATGTCCATCAGCTTCAACTGCAACAGCGGAAATAAGATCCTTTCCTGCATCTCATGATGCCACTTTATCATACCAACACAAGCTAGGGCGTAGCCAGCAAACGCGGTTTCGTCCTCTGGCTGGATTAAAGGCGCGTTAAGCCATATGGTGTTTAGGGCGCGGATGACAACGTTGTGCGTTAGAGCCAAGTCGGTGGATAACCACTGAGCGAGTGTGTGTGGGTCGGTAAAATTGAGGACGGAGGGGTCTGTGGGGAGTGGGATGAGAGGATAAGGTCCTTCGTGGTCTGGTTCGATCTGAATGAGCTGCTGCATGATCAGACGTGGGGGTTACAATCGAGATGCTCCGTTCAGAAGTCCATTAAATATACTCACCTTTAACATCGGACGTCCATTGGTATCAATGAATCGTCACCGAAACGTCGGAAGTTGTACAATACCGTGATAATCTCGACAGCACGGGGTGACGGCGAAATGCGGTGAAAATCATGAATAATGAGGGTCGCTGAGTATGAATAATGAAGATTACATTGATGATTGTGAAGGATAGTACATGTTTTTGGTGATACAAGGGTCGAGAAAAATATTTGGAAGAAAGATAATCGAGTTGGTCATGAAGTACCCTATTTCGCACGCCCCTATTTCGCCCCCATGCCTTCTTGGGAAGAGAATAAATATATTAGGCAGTTTGTGTGGAGCCACCGGGAGCCACCCGTGGCTAAAAAGTGATGTGTGAGCCGGCCCGGTGGCAAGCTCGTGGCTTCGTCGGTGGCTCGAGTCGCATGCCAACCACTCACTATATAGCAGGTAATGGCGTGAAAATCTTTGGAA
>Ga0247741_1002335_pt1 | contig 10557 bp, 8 predicted proteins | sample UWRJL213509R2_FD_180945 | JGI IMG/M metagenome (GOLD analysis project Ga0247741, IMG submission 180945) | Plant litter microbial communities from Arlington Agricultural Research Station in Wisconsin, United States - UWRJ-L213-509R-2 | ecosystem: Environmental > Terrestrial > Plant litter >...
CCGGCAGAGAACCACGCTTCATCGCCGACGAGTGAAACAGTCGCCCCATAGGTCTCGCGCCGAGCTGGACTAGACGACAGTGGCCAAACTCCTTCCAGTGCGTTCACCCCCTGGGAAGCGCGGCGAGCGAGCAGGTCGATCTTCCACCAGAAAGTGGCGTCACCCGATGCTGGAACCGAAGCGAGTGCTGATTTCCCGTAATTTTGCGTCCACCAGTCGCCGTAGTAGTCGAGGTAGTTCTGGTGCGTCACCGAATTGATGTTCTTCTCGCAGAAGAGATAGCCGAGGGTCTCGAAGTCGACCGGAAGCGTTTGCGCTAGCTCGTCGTATTTCGCCTGCATGAGCGCGGGCTCCGCCGTCACGATTCCCATCTCTCTGTCGATGCACATCTTGACTGCTTTGCGCAGGACGATGTTCTCGCTCAACGCGGCCCCCTCGTCACGACATCGGCTGCGAACGTACGCATCTCGGGACGAAAGGTCGACCCTTGCGGAATAGCGCGCGTGCCCCGTCTCGTGGGCGAACTGCGATGCCATATTCAAGTCCGATGCACCCTTGATTATGAAGATTTCGCGCTTCTCGCGATCGGTATACGCCGCCGTGCCGTAGAGAAATCTCCAGTCGTCGTCCAGGAGACCTTCGATATCTCCTCTATACCGCCGACTGCTGTGGACAATGTCGTCAACACCCTCTCCAAGCAAGGTTTCCAGTTTCGGAAGCGGGTGTGGGAGATCGGCGGTGCAAAGCGACTGAGCGCCTGCGAGTGCAGGCCACACCGAGGTGAACGCAAGGAAAGGCAGGCTATCTTTCAAGCAAGTTCTCGCCATCTGTGATTCTCCGTATCGATACATGTCGACAGCGCGAAGTACCCTATGCGCTATCCCTACGTCGTACGGCGAACCAAGCCTCTTTCGCCGTCGACGAAGCAAGGATTCCGGATGGCAAGACGTCAGACTTGAGAATCTGGACCAGTTTTAAATAATGTGACGCGTGCACGCGTACTGCGCGCCCTCAGGCGCTTAAACCCGAGCGACGTAAACAGTGAAAGGCTGCCGTCGCAACGGCATCAAGCCTTCTTACACCGAAGGTGCGAGCAACGCGTCCAGATCGCTCTCGTCGAAGCTCAGCCGCTCGCGACTGCCACCACCTTCCAGCACCGCATCGGCAAGCTCGGCTTTGCGGGCCTTCAGCTCTTCGATACGCTCTTCGACGGTACCAACCGTGATCAGGCGATAGACGAACACTGGCTTGTCCTGCCCGATGCGATGTGCGCGATCGCTCGCCTGCGCTTCGGCAGCCGGATTCCACCACGGGTCGTAGTGGATCACGGTGTCGGCACTGGTCAGGTTGAGACCCACGCCACCCGCTTTCAACGACAGCAGGAAGAGCGGCACTTCGCCATCCTGGAATCGCTGCACGGGTTCGGCGCGATCGCGCGTCTCGCCGGTGAGCGTGACGTAGCTGAGGCGACGACGATCGAGTTCCACCGCGATGAGTTTCAGCATCTCGGTGAACTGACTGAACAACAGCACGCGACGCCCCTCGGCGAGCAACGCCGGGAGCATGTCCATCAGCAGTTCGAACTTCGCCGATTCACGCACCCCACGGGCGGCTTCGAGTTTCACCAGTCGTGGATCGCAACAGACCTGGCGCAGCTTCAGCAGTGCGTCGAGCACGATGATGCCGCTGTGGGCGATGCCACGCTGGGCGATCACCTCGCGCAATTCTTCCGCGAGCGACAGGCGCAGGCTTTCGTACAGATCGCGCTGTTTCGGCTCCATGACGACGCGACGGGTGATCTCCGTCTTTGCCGGCAGCTCCGAGGCGACCTGCGCTTTCGTACGACGCAGGATGAACGGCGCGATGCGACGATTGAGCCGCTCCTGGCACTCGACGTCCTGATGCTTCTCGATGGGTCCGCGGTAGTGGCGGCGGAACGCGCCCTCGTCGCCCAGCAAGCCGGGGACGGCAAGATCGACCTGCGACCAGAGCTCACCGAGGTGATTCTCAAGCGGCGTACCGGTGAGGCACAGGCAACGCGGTACCTTCAGCGTAAGCAGCGCACGACGCGCCTGCGTACGGGGATTCTTAACCTGCTGGGCTTCATCGAGAACCACCAGGGAAAACGGCTGCTTCTTCAGCGTTTCCACATCACGCGGCAGCAATGCGTACGTCGTGAGGATCACGTCGTACTCGCCCATATGAGCGAAGGTCTCCGCACGCTGGGGACCGTGCAGTGCGAGCAGGCGCAGGCTCGGCGCAAAGCGCGCAACTTCGGACACCCAGTTCGGCACCAGGCTGGTCGGGACGACGACGAGGGCGGGCGCGGTGAGCGACCCAGCCTCCTTCAGTGCAAGCAGATGCGTGATCAGCTGCAGCGTCTTGCCCAGACCCATGTCGTCCGCGAGGACGCCACCGGTGCCGGCTTCGGCGAGCGCATTCATCCAGCGCAGGCCATCGCGCTGGTAGCCGCGCAGTTCGGCGTTAAGACCGGCAGGCACGGCATCGCTGGCGCGCTCGGCGGCTTCCCGCAGACGCTTGGTGAATCCACGCAGGCGCTCCGGGGCTTCGAACGAGCCACCACTGGGCAAGGCCTGGACGAGTTCTTCGAGACGGCCGGCCTGCACGCGCGGCAGGTGCAGTTGCTGGCGTGGTTTCTCGAGGTACTCCGCGAGAGGCGCGAGCAAGCCACGCAATTCTTTCAGGCGCACCGGTACACGGCGGCGCTCGTCGACCGGCGCATACCAGACCGAATCTTCGGCCTCGCCCGGTGCGGGACTCAGGCTGAGCTGATGCTCGGCGAGCGCCTGCGCGACGGCAGGCAACAGATTGACCCGCTTGCCTTCGACATCGATACCGATTTCCAGATCGAAGGCGCGATCGGCTTCATCTTCGTTGGCCTTGCCATACCAACGCACCGGACCTTCAAGCACTTCGAAGGGGAAGCTGGGCGCGTATTCGAGCAGGAAGCCGTCGGCTTCGAGCTTCGGTCGCAGCGCCAGCCAGCGTGCAGGCGTATTCACTTCCAGCGCACCGGCATAACCCTTGCCGGGGAACAGCCAGGCGTCGTCGGGCAAGGTATCGGCCATGTCCCAGGGCAGGCCCTCGGTGTCGACGGCGGGATTGAGGCCAGCCGTTTCGAGCGTCTCCATGGTCGACAGTTCTTCGGCGCGACGACGGCAGATCTCCAGGAGCACGCCATTGCGCACACGACGCACGAGGGGCTCGCCACCGCGGCCTGGCAGGCGCTCGCCGGCATAGTCGAAGGCAAGCCTGCCATAGGCCAGCGGCGGCGTACCCGCCGCCAGACGCGCGTGACGGGTCAGCGCATGCAGGACGAGGACCGGGCGCGGCGAGACCTCGGCACGGCGCATTTCGCCGAACACCTGCGGCGCGGGCACGCGCGGACCCATAGGCGTCGAGGCGAGCTCGGCGCGGAAGACCGCCGTGTTCTCCGGCGCCAGGGGCGGCAGGTCGAGCCATGCACTTTCCGCGGCGTCGGCTTCGAGTGGGCCGACTTCCGCATGCTCGGCATCGAGATACCAGAGCGCCCCGATGCGGAACAGTCGCTGGCTCGGCGGCACGGCTGGCACCAGCTTCTGGCCACCGTCCTTTTCGAGATTCCAGCGCCAGGTCAGGGGATGCAGCTTGCCGCGCGAGAGATGGAGGCCGGCGACGCCCCCGAAGAAGCACGGGGCAGCGTCGAGGATGTCGGCAAGAAGATGGTCGCCCAGCGAGCCGGCGAAGCGCGCGTAGCTGCGACTCTTGCGCAGGGTCTGCGGCAGGCCGAGAAGCGTCGCTGCGAGGCGGCGTTCGGTGTCGGTAAGCGGCGCTTCGGGAAGGTGACGGCTGTCCAGCGGGATGGGCCGCGAGTAGCGGCCATCGGCGCCAAGCGTAAGCAGCACGGGAGCCACGTCGAGACGAGCCGCCGGCTCGTGGTCATCGTTGATGGCCTCGAGGAAAAAACCGAGCACGCTGCGCTCGCCGGCCACGGCCGGCTCGGCCTGGCCCAGCACGCGCTGCCACGCCAGCGGCAGCGGGGCTGCCACCTCGTTTCGTTTGCGCTTGTCGTCCGGTTGATGCATCCGTATCGATCCCGCCCGCACGATCAAAACAGGAAGCTTAGCAAAGGCAGCAGAACGTGCCCGTAAGACTTTTTTCCTGAGGACCGCCCCGGTTCAGCGAAGCGGGCGCAGGCAGACGACGCGCCGCGGCGTCAGCCGCGGCGATGACCGAACAGGTCGACCGGATATTCGGGCTTCTGCTCGCGTCCCATCAGGGCGCGCAGGCCCTGGACGGGGGTGACCTCACCGTGCAGGACGGACCGTACGGCCGCCGCAATGGGTAGATCGAGGCCGTGGAAACCCGCCAGGCGGGCCACCTCGTCCGCCGTGACCACACTCTCGACGACCTGGCCGATCTCGCGGATCGCCTGGTCGAGCGAAACGCCGCGACCCAGGGCGAGACCCAGGCGACGGTTGCGCGAGAGGTCGCCCGTGCACGTGAGAACGAGATCGCCCAGGCCAGCCAGGCCCATCAGGGTCTCGGCGCGGGCGCCCAGCGCCACACCCAGGCGCAGCATCTCGTTCATGCCCCGGGTGATCAGGCCGGCACGGGCGTTGAGCCCGAGCTCCATGCCGTCGGCCACGCCGGTCGCCACGGCCAGCACGTTCTTCATCGCGCCGCCGAGCTCCGCACCCAGGATGTCGTTACCCGTATACGCGCGGAAATCCGGCGCGTGCAGCAACACGGCCAGTTCCTTGCCGAAGGCGTCGTCCGTGGCATGCACGGTGACGGCACTGGGCAGGCCGGCGGCCACTTCGCGCGCGAACGACGGTCCGGTGATGACCGCTGCCGGTCGCCCGGGCAGCTTTTCATTCACCAGTTCATGCAGGAACCGACCGGTACCGGTCTCGAAGCCCTTGGTGGCCCAAGAGATTTTCGTGCCCGGATCGAGCATCGGCACGATGTCGTCGAGCATCGAGGCAAACGCGTGACTCGGAACGACGATAAGGACGATCTCCGCGCCACGCACGATCGTGGCCAGGTCGGCCTCGTACGTGAGCTCGGTCGGCAGATCCAGATCGGGCAGGTAGCGCAGGTTGCGGCGCGACGCGGCCATGGCCGCGAGCGCATCCGCATCACGCCCCCACAACCTCGTGGGGACGTCGTTGCGCGCCAGCAGCGCGGCCAGCGCGGTGCCCCAGGAACCGGCGCCGAGGACGGCGACGGTGGGTCGGGAGACGGAGGTCATCACTCAGCTGTTGAGCGTATGGGCCCCGGCGCCCTCGACCTGCTGACGCTGCTGTTCGGCGTAGAGGGCATCGAAATTGATCGGCTGGAGCAGGAACGGCGGGAAACCCCCTTCCTGGATCATGGCGGAGACCATCTGGCGGGCATACGGGAACAGCAGGTTCGGGCAGTACGAACCCAGGATGCCGTCACGGTCTTCGCTGGTGAAGCCACCGATGCCGAAGATGCCGGCCTGATGCACTTCGGCGAGATACGCCGTGCGCTCGCCCAGGTTGCAGGTCAGCGTCAGGCTCAGGACCACTTCGAACTGCTCGTTGCCGAGATCGACGGCCTTGTGGCCCAGGTTGAGCTGGACCTGCGGCTGGGCCTCGGTCTCGCCCATTTCCTGGAAGACCTGGGGCGCGTTCGGCGCTTCGAAGGAAGCGTCCTTGACGTAGATCTTCTGCAGGACGAGCTGCGGCTGGCCGGCCTGGCCGTTGGGGGTGATGTCTGCCATTGCGTGTTCCTCGGAAAGGCGTCTTGTAGGCGGCTTCGTGCGGAGGCACGAAAGCGGGGATTGTTTCACACAACCCCCGGCGCCGCACAGTCCGGCTTGCGTGAACACGTGAGATTCTGAGAGAATGCCCGGCTTCCCTATGCCGACCCGATTCGTCGGGCAGGTCCGTCACGCGATGCGGGCCTCAGCGGCGGGAAGGCTCCACCCCCTCCAGCCATCGCGTGGCGCCCCGTATCCATGGGTCGCGGCTGGGCCGATGCCGTCCTGGCCAAAGGGCGGTCAAATTATCTAAAGGAGGTCGTCATGGCCCGTAGATGCCAAGTCACCAATAAGGGTGTGCAGACCGGTAACAACGTCTCGCACGCAAACAACCGCACCCGTCGCCGCTGGCTGCCGAACCTGCACGAGCGCCGCTTCTGGGTCGCCAGCGAGAACCGCTGGATCAAGCTGCGCATCTCGAACCACGCGCTGCGCACGATCGACAAGAACGGCATCGACGCCGTGCTCGCCGACCTCCGTTCCCGTGGCGAAAAGATCTAAGGAGATCGAACATGGCTGGTAAGCGTGATAAGCATCGCCTGATTTCCACCGCGGGAACCGGGCACTTCTATACGACGGACAAGAACAAGAAGAACACGCCGGAAAAGATGGTGTTCATGAAGTACGACCCCGTCATCCGGAAGCACGTCGAGTACAAGGAAGGCAAGATCAAATAAAAGAAGCCGCCGAAAGGCGGCTTTTTTTATTTGATCGCGCGCGGCGCCAGCGCCGCGCGCGTAGGAGCGGACTTGTCCGCGAACCCTCAGCGCTTCCTATCGCGAATGAGGCCATGCACCGCGACAAGCCGGCTGTCACGGCAACGAAGCGGCTGTATCGCGAGCACCCATCGCCGATGAATCGGCTCCTACCAAGCGCGTCAGTGCGAGGCCGAAGGCGAGCCAGTAACAAGCACCCGCCCAACAAAAAGGCCCGCCATTGGCGGGCCTCTCCTTTACCAGCGAGCGATGCGTTTACGCACCGACCGCCGAATACCCCTTCAACCGCTCGGCAAACTGCTGCAGCGAGCGAATCCCACTCTGCTCCGCCTCGACGATCCACTGCTGGAGGGACTTCAGCGCCTTATCCGCGCCCCGCTCCTCCATCAGCGCCACCAGACGCGCACGGAACTCGCAGACCGTGGTCAACGCCGGGCGATTGGCCAGGGCAGCATGCATGCGCTCACGGGCATCGTTGTCGAGCCAGCGGCCGCCATCGGCGAGGGCGCGGCGCACGCGGCGCGGGACCGCCTTCACGCTGTCGCCGGCCTGACTGACTTCTTCGCGCATGGTCGGCAGGATGACGTTGCGGTAGTAATCGGTCGTGGCCTGGAAACGCAGCGCCAGCACGCCCTTGAGCGTCTCGGCATCCGGCAGGTGGACGTTCGGACGGATGTTCAGGGTCGGCGCGACGCGCAACACCTTGGCCAGGCCGACGGCACGCAGGGTGCAGATGGCTGCCCAGCCGATATCGAACTCCCACTTGCGCAGGGCGAACTTCGCCGAGCTCGGGAAAGCATGGTGGTTGTTGTGCAGTTCTTCGCCGCCGATCCAGAAGCCCCACGGCGAGATGTTCGTCGCGGTGTCGGAGCTTTCGAAGTTGCGGTAGCCCCACCAGTGGCCGATACCGTTCACGAAGCCGGCGGCCCAGAACGGAATCCAGACCATCTGGATGGCCCAAAGCGCCATGCCGACAACACCGAACAACGCGACGTTGATGATCGCCATCAGCGTCGGACCCCAGTAGGGGTGCTTGCCGAACAGGGTGCGCTCGAACCAGTCGTCCGGCGTCCCGCGGCCGTACTTCTCCATGTCGGCCTTGTTGTAGCTGGCCTCACGGTAAAGGGCGACACCGTCGAAGAAGACCTTCTTGATGCCGAACACCTGCGGGCTATGCGGATCTTCCTCGGTCTCCACCTTGGCGTGGTGCTTGCGGTGGATCGCCACCCACTCACGCACGACCATGCCCGTGGTCAGCCAGCCCCAGAAACGGAAGAAGCCGTTGAGGGTCCAGTGGAAATCCACGCCGCGGTGGGTCGCGCTCCGGTGGTAATACAGGGTCACCGTGAAGATGGTGAGCTGCGTGACCACGAGCATGTAGACCACCATTTCCCCCCAGCTTGCGCGAGAGAGACCGTTGGCCAGGAAATCGAGCAGGGTGTCGAGCATTTAGTCGGTACCGCGCAGGGAGTGAAGGGAAAGTACAAGTGTATATTGGTAGTCTAACCACCCGTTTCCATACCCACCAGCACGTTCTTCGGCGAAATGTGAAACCCATGGTTGTGGGAACCGGAGCCCTTTGCGCACAATCGCCGCATGAGCTTTCTCCCCGTCGTTCAGACACGCCCCGTCCTGCCCACACGTTGGCCGCACGATCCTGCGAATAGCCGGTGGTTCGGCGACGTAGCCGTATGAGCGACGCCCCGCTACTGAACGTCACCGGTCTTTCCCGGCGCCGGGCCGGGCGTGCGGCGGTCGCCGACGTCTCGTTTTCCCTGAACCGCGGCGAAGTCCTCGGGCTGTTAGGGGTCAATGGCGCCGGGAAATCGACCACCTTATCCATGCTGGCCGGTGCCCTGCGCCCGGAATCGGGAAGTATCACCCTGGATGGTCGCGACTTCGTCGCCGATCCCGGCCTGGCCCGCTCCCTGGTCGGCTGGCTGCCCGAGGCCGCACCCCTCTGGCCGGAGCTGTCCGTCGACGAGCACCTGCTCGCCTTCTGCCGGCTTCGCGGCGCGACGCGGGCGGCCGCGCGCAAGGCCGCCGATACGATCATCGCCCGCCTCCAGCTGGGCGACCTGCGCCGCCGGCTCGCCGGCGTGCTGTCCCAGGGCCAGCGTCAGCGCCTCGGTGTGGCCTGCGCACTGGTTCATGAGCCGGCGCTGGTCATCCTCGACGAGCCGGCCAATGCGCTGGATCCGGTCCAGATCGGTGAATTACGCAAGCTGATCCGCGAACGGGCGGCGGCTGGTGTCGCAGTGATCCTCTCCACCCATGTGCTCGGCGAAGTCGTGGCCGTGTGCGACCGGGTGGCGATCCTGCACGAGGGCCGGCTCCGCCACGATGCGCCCCTCCGGGACGATGCCGGCGGCAAGACCCTGGAAGCCACCTTCTTCGGTATCGCGACGGGAGCCGGCGCATGAGCCTCGGCGCTGTCACCCGTCTCGAACTGCGTCGGCTCGCCGTGCGCCCGCTCGCCTGGGCGATCGCCGCCCTGACGATCGCCTGGCTGGCCTGGAGCTTCGTCCTCGGCCTGGGCCAGTTCCTCGGTGCGCAGGTAAAACTCGCCGGCATGGCGGATGCGCCCGGATTCACCGACCTCGTCGCCATTCCCCTGCTCGCCGAACTGGCCAAGCTCGCTTTCCTGGTCGTCCCCTTGATGACCATGTCGCTGCTCGCCGGCGAACGGCGGACCGGCACCCTGGCGCTCCTGGCATCGACAGGGCTTGCCCCCTGGCGCATCGTCGTCGGCAAATACCTCGCCGTCCTCCTCTGGCTCGGCTTGTGGTTGCTGGCGACTTTGGCCATGCCGCTCCTGGTCGGTGCCGAGTCCACGGCCGACTGGGGCAAGCTCGCCGCCGCGACCCTCGGCACCGCCCTGCTGCTCGCCACACTGGCGGCCATCGGCGTGGCCTGCTCCGCCGCGACGTCGTTCCCGGCGATCTCAGCCGCGATGGCGCTGATCGTCACCCTCGTGCTCTGGACGGTCGATCGCGGCGCACAGGCCGCCGGCGTGAGCGGTGGCTTCCTCGAGTGGCTGACCATGGCCACGCACCTGCAGAACCTCCTGCGCGGCCTGGTCGTCTCCAGTGACCTGATCTGGTTCGCGCTCGCCATCGCGCTGTCGCTGATTCTTGCCACCCGCCGCCTCGGCGGCGACAGGGAGCGCCAGTAATGCGCCGCCTCGATCGCTGGCTCATCCTGTTGGCCCTGGTCGTTGCGACCGGTTGTATCGGCTTCCTCAGTTCCCGTCACGTCTGGACCTCAGACTGGACGCGCGGCGCGCGCGCGAGCCTTGCGCCGGAGAGCGTCGCCGTCCTCACGACGTTGAAGGGGCCCGTCGAGGTCGTCGGTTACCTCTCGCCGACCGGTCCATTGCGCGAAGAAGTCGCCGCCGTCATGGAGCGCTACACGCGCGAAAAGAAGGACCTCACCCTGTCCTTTGTCGATCCCGACCTGGATCCCGCCGCGTCGCGCCAGCTCGGTATCGCCGGTAACGGCGCCTTGCTCGTGCGCTATGCCGGTCGCGAGCAACGCGTCGAGAGCCCGATCAACGAACGCAACCTGTCGAACGCCCTCGAGCGCCTCGCCCGTGGCGGCGAGCGCATCGTCGCCTTCGTCACCGGTGACGGCGAGCGACAGGCCGACGGTCACGCCAACGCCGATCTGGGCACCTTCATGGGCCAGGTCGAACGCCGTGGCATCCGCGCGGTGCCACTGAATTTCAGCCAGACACGAGGCGTACCCGAGAACACCGACCTGGTCGTTCTGGCGAGCCCCACGGCGTCGTTGCCGGCAGGCAGCATCGCCGCCCTGGTCGACTATGTCCGGTCTGGCGGCAACCTGCTTTGGCTGGCCGAGCCGGGCAATGCGGATCTCGGCACCGGCGCGCTCGCCGACGTGCTGGGCGTGCGCATCCTTCCCGGCGTACTGGTCGACGGACAGGGCAGCACACTCAACGTCAACGATCCCCGGATCGTGGTGGTGGGCGACTATCCGTTCCACGCCATCACGCGGGGCTTCCGCGATACCAGCCTCTTCCCTCAGGTCGCC
>Ga0247741_1002336_pt1 | contig 10554 bp, 12 predicted proteins | sample UWRJL213509R2_FD_180945 | JGI IMG/M metagenome (GOLD analysis project Ga0247741, IMG submission 180945) | Plant litter microbial communities from Arlington Agricultural Research Station in Wisconsin, United States - UWRJ-L213-509R-2 | ecosystem: Environmental > Terrestrial > Plant litter >...
TCGGCATCGCCTTTTTCGAGCAGACCAACACGCTTGCCAGTCCTCGCTGGGCTATTGTTCTCACCAAATCGACGTATCAGTCAGACAGCGTCTCTGTCCATAGCATCTTTCCAAATGGTTCCAACGGAGACTGGTATGCTGCACACAACGTCAATGCTATCCGCAACGCAAGCAACCTCATCGGGATCGTGCACGTCGCTGATATTTCTCCCTTACCGCCTTTCGAGATGCTCGACAAGTATCTCAAGAGCATGTCGCCAAACCCCAAACCGAGTGGACATCATCCGAGAGATCTTCCTTGGTCTGCATGCGCTTGGGCACTTGGAATCTTAGCAGGGCTTAATGTGGCTTACAAACTAGGACTACCTCAGCCTTCGGCTATGCACCAGTCTGCATTGCAGAAGCTACAAAATTTAAGTCATATGCCTAACGTTCTAGGACAGGCAAAGGTCGTCAACGTTTAATAATAACTTTGTAATTCTGCCCCGGTGTTATCAATATGACCGTTACGCAAATAGTTTCGAATGGGAATAGGTGGGATGGTTGTGATGGATCGAAAAGGGTGCGCTAAAGTTGATCGAAGGCATTTTCCGTTGCATCCGCGTGGTCGATGGTAAAGTGGACGATCGTGGAGCCCCTGATTAAAGGGAAGCTAGTAGTAAGAAAAGTATGGCGCGCCTCATCCCAATCTCGATTCTCCGGGAACTCTTGGAAAACCCCATCATCCGGGTCATAACGAGTCAAAAAAAGGATGTCCACGGCCCTGAGTTTATGAAATGTTTTACTCGCCAGTGCCGCATCCAATTTCGAGAAGGCATGGCTCGGGTGGAACACTTGGATTCGTTGTTCGGGGCTGCTGCCAGATGTGTAGATTGTAATAGATAGTGTTTCAAGAGGGAGACGACTGCCCGATGGCAGATCAAAGAGCTGGAATATAGAGGAAAGGGACCGCATCGGCAAATCGTCTTCGAAGAAGACAACGAGATGTAGTTTCAATTTCCGAAGGACGGAGAAACGAGATAACTCGATATTTCCAGGTAAAAAAAATTCGCCCCAGACAGAGTATATATCACCTCTATATAAGGAGAATATATCAGTGCCCACTGAGGCAAGAATAGGCGTAAATCACCATGACTTACATGAGTAATGTGGTCAAACTATTCCTGGAAGCGTCTAACATCCCTTCAATTTGGGCTGAATCCGCTTCCTTATTTACAGCTGAGAGAAAGGAGAAGGAGAAGTTTTCGAGAGCATCGAAAGAGATTTCTCGGGATTCATTTCCTAGAAACAAATCCCCAAGATGCGATTCTTTCGACCATAAAATCTTGAGAGAAGGAATTTGACGAGGCGATTCCAATTCGGAAGCAATATAATAAGCAAGCGATTTATCTCGCTCCGGGTGTTCTGTTCTGCCAGCTGGGATGGATGTCCTAGATAGGCGTAGCTCGGTCAAGGAATGCCCGCAGTGAATGATAAAGACTGGAAATTCCCTGATAACATCCAAATGCAGAGTCTGGATGGATGTGCGAGTGTCGTGTAAAATGCGCGCAAGCGACTTGTAAAACTCCAAATCAATGATGTGTGGATATCCAGTGTCACATGAAATCTTGAGGGTGTGTAAGCCGTCATATCCACACGGTTCCCCATGAAGAAGATCGACAATGCAAGGCAGAAGAGGAGGGTATACGACTTCCGGTTCGACCCACTCTGAAAATGTGGATAACTCAAGGAACTTGATGAAGGAGCGAAGAGCTGGGTTGGTAGTGAGGATGGCGTGTAACCCTTTAACATGATTGTGGGAACCCGAAAAGGCGAGCTTGATATGCGCAAAGAGGTGACGTTGCGACCGATGTTTGAAGGAGTGCGATACCAAGGCGCATGCTTTGAGAGCAGGGGCTCCAAAGCCGCAACCAGCGAGATGGCGAATTCGTCGAAAATCAGCTTCGATCTCATGTACGGGCTGCGGTGATACCATCGCGACCTCGTCAATGATAGCGTCCAGAATTTCTTGTGGTAGTGTCATGAAGATCTACTGATTTGCTTGAGACTTGGGACCTTTTGTTGTCGTAGTTCACTGAAAGATCTAAATTCATCACGTGCGAGAACGTGGACCTAAGTTGTCTGCAGGTCGTATTCGGCTTTCTCTCTGAATTTCAGCCGCAAGAGCTTGATCTAGTTTGCGCTCTACTTGCCAGCATAAGCATTTCCCCCACAAAGGTTTCAATGTTAATTAACCACAATAAGTAAGCAAATTCCAAGCAGATCTCGAACCACATAATCCAGTTGGTACACCATGCCGACCTCTGGTCGTTCGTTCAAAAACAATACGTGCACAATTGCATCGCCAAGGACTAATCATCCATACCAAACATTTGCCGACCCACAGCGGCAATACCCCCGATGCCAGGATGGAAGGACCGGGGATCAGGTCCCCGTGGTAGATTGAGGCCCATACGACTAGCAGATGGACTGTTGTAGATCTTGTCCGGTAAAGGTTTTCCCATCCTGCAACATGGCATTCAATCGAGTATCATAAATGGGGTGTGAGGGTACACTCACCTGCAGAAATCACAGCTGCATGGTTTAGATCCCGTTCCATGGTGGTCGCAACCAAAGCGAGTGTCTGCATCAGCACCACAACAGGTCCATCGGAATGCCTGAGGCCAATATTTGTAAAGCTTCTCGGGGTCACCTCCAAATTCAGTCTCGAATTTCCTCTTCATATCGTCCGACTCTTCTGCCGAGCAGTTTCCCCATCCCATTCCTTCTTGAGGAGATGGCCAGGTAATCAGCTCAAGCTTGCCTTCATGCTTTTCGCGGTTCCCTCCTTGCCCAGTTTTGCGAAACCTATCGTACCATAGTGTAGGCTTGCATGTTCGTTTGTGTTGTGGCCAGTCGGTCTTCTGGCAGGTTCGACCTGGACATGGAAAAAACACATAAGCTAGGGTCAAACTACGTCGAGAAAAGAGGCTCGGGTATGGAGCGGCTTACCACAGTAGAGCCGGGTTTTGCAGCTGGTACATCGGTAAAGCTGACTTTCGTCTGCTGATTTGTTGCAAAGAGAACAAGACTTCATATTGGAAGCTTTGAAGATGGACGCCTTGCTAAAGTAAAGTCTGCCAGTCTGGTCAGACCTCAACTTGAACGAAGTCCAGATATGGACGCTCTTGGCATATACGACCAAAGCCACCACCACAGCCACCAGAAAGACGATTGAGAAGTGGGGCTTTGAACGCCAGATGTTGAACCAGACTCTACTCTGAACTTTGTGCGTCTTCCCATTTTTCCAAGAAGAGTCTGTGATCTGAACACCTTGAGGCACTGCTTGATGTGTTGAGTCGCGTCTAACTACTGTTTAGGATCTCTAGAGCTCGCACTGTGTCAGCTCCGACTCGCCTACAACTTGAAAGGCATCGAATTCTTCCAAGAACTTTGAAGAGTCGTAACCTGGAATGAAAAGTCGGCAGCGATGTAAAGAAAAGTTAACCTCAGTGGACTGACGCTCCTACTTGCAGTCCAGCTGTCGCGGAGTCGAAAGTCGACATCTTTGGGACCTATTCTTTGACAAATTTTCAGGCTTATTCTGGTCACTATATCTGGCCTACGCCGACAAATAAATAGCCCTGGCTTTAGTCATCCGACTGACTCCTAATCTCCAACACTGCACATATGATCATGAATAAACAATTGCAGGCGTCACTAATTCCTTCCTAGGCCTTAAATCTCAATCGGTGCCTTGGATGGACCACTGGCCTCTCGAAAAATCAGGATGGGCGGTTGGTTCGACAGGATGAATGCTCATCTAAAATCCCCGATCCTGGATGCTGGTCATTTGTGCACTCGATGTTCCTCCACCTATTGACGTTACTGGAAACGTGCCTCCACCAGGTCCACTGCATATACATTCTGAGGAGCAAACTCTAATAAAGCGCACCCGATTGAGTCACTATTCTTGCTACAATCGCCGCCGTGTCTGCCCAGTGTCAAGGAGCTTATGGACTACCATCTCTAGGACCCTTTTCTGCCGGGCTTAAGCTATTATTAGCTTTCTATCCCTGCAGTCTAATTTTACGCTGTTGACTCTGTGGGGACTGCATGCCAAGGAGATCAACGTGATTGGGTCGCCACTTCCATCAATCGTACCTTATTTCAGCAGCAATGAATACACTCTGAGCGCCCATTCTGAAAGCTTGAGTCCATTTGGCATCTTCTCCATTCTCGCCTGTCCAAGAAACTCAGAGTCTGCATGTGGCTGAAAATAACTCGACACTTGGAAAGAGATGTCGCGCCCGTTATGTTCGCCCTGTCCTCTCTAGAATGGTATAAAAGTGACAAATACTACCCACCTACCTTTCTTTCAAACCGCTACAATCTCCAGGTTTAACAAAACACAATGTCGCACTATGTCGTCCACTCCATCCCCTTCGAAACTCGTCTCAAGCACCATACTGCGAAAGATATCCTCGCTCACGACCAGGCGCGTGCCCAGAGGCTATTGAAAGGTCTGCACCCCCATGGACCGCTTTCTACTGCACGTCATCGTGGCTTGACCGGTGATGACGGTGAAACCCTATCTGCTGAGTTTGCCCAGCCCCAGCCTGTTCCTCCTGCAGGAGACCCAGCGGCAGCGCAGAATTCTATCGATGTTACCGACGCTGGTGAGTCCAACTCGCATTTCACGTGCATGTATGGATATAAACTTCATTTATAGGTGTCACCTACACAATGTCGTTTGGCGTTGGGGAACCTGCAACCAACTACACCCTTGTGATTGACACTGGTAGGCTATTAGTCTCAGCAAATCCTGGCTACTAGTCTGATTGTTTTTTTAAATAGGAAGTTCCAATACGTAGGTTTCCCCTATGCCAGTCGATGTCGAGGCGCTAATTATCGATTCTTTAGTTGGATTGGTGCCGACAAGAAGTATACCCCTACCAGCACCAGTCACAACACCCGAAACAAAGTGGTACGTCTGAGTTGTATATTCGGGTGAATACATTTTGACAAGGGGAATAGCATGTCACATATGGTTCTGGATCTTTCTCTGGAATTGAATGTATGTGCTCTATTTTATTTTTTAGCGTTTGCTGTTGCTGATTTTCACGGTATACCACAGTTATCGACCAAGTGACGATGGGGAATTTTGTCATCAAGAACCAATCTATCGGTGTGGCGTCCGAGACCGTTGGCTTCCGGGACGTAGACGGAATATTGGGGTGAGTTATAGTATTGGCAGGCGTGACCAATGGCTTTCTTATATAATTATCAAGAATTGGACCCGTCGATCTCACCACGGGTTAGCGACCTCTTCCAGAGCATCCGTCTACCTGCTGAACAAGCCTTCTAGGAACCGTGGTCAACACGGCGACTGTTCCGACTGTCACAGATAATATGCTCAAGCAGAAACTCATTCCTACTGAGACAATTGGAATCTCGTACGAACCTACGACCAAAGAGGGTCAAATGAACGGTTCCATGACCTTTGGAGATGTCGATAAATCTCAGTCAGTGCTTGCGAGCCTGGTTTATACTTCAGCTACTCATTTGTGTTGTCCAGTTTCACTGGAGATATCCATTACGTCCCTATCACTAAGACGTCTCCGGCAAACAAGTACTGGGGAATTGATCAAGTTCTTACTTACGGGAAGACAACGACGATTTTAAAAGGAAACGCTGGAATTATGGACACCGGAAGTACCCTCCTCTTGATTGCCACCGATGCCTTCCATGCATATCAGAAGGCAACAGGGGCTACTGTGGATAGGCAAGTCCTCTATGGAAGTCCACCCGCAAATTTAGCTCACCGTGTTACACTAGCCGCACAGGCTTGCTCACGATTACCGAAGCGCAGTTTGAGAAGCTACAAAGTTTGTTCTTCAAGATTGGCAATGTCAGTTTGTTTAGCATCCGTCTTCTTTCACTCAGCTGATATATGAATAGGCGACATTTGAGTTCACTCCGAATGCCCAGATCTGGCCGCGGAATCTTAATGCCACCATTGGTGGTAAAGAAGGTAAGATCTACCTCATCACCGGTGACTTGAGGAGCAACTCTGGTGCAGGGCTTGATTTCATCAGTACGCCTTTCACATTTCTGCATTGCTTCGACGACCGACATCCGATTTTGTAGATGGATTCGCTTTCTTGCAGCGATTCTATTCCGTTTATGACACCTCTGGTAGTCGCATTGGTATCGCTCCTACACAATTCACCACCGCCACCAGCAATTGAACAAGGAGTTCTCTAAGAAAATGATAATCACATTGACAGAATCTGTAATTGTAATATGATCTATTTTCCAGCTGTACAGAGTATGCAGGAGTAAATACGGACTACGATTTTCCTCGAGTAACTGTTCTTCTTAACCCGCTAAGTCTTGGGTTCTCTCGCACCTGAGCTTCCGCCACCGCGACCTCCGATCCGAAATGCCACCATTTCAACCAGTGCGGATTTGATTTGGGGGCAACCTGATAATTTTTTAAGTGACAATAAGAAACTTGCAGACGTACTTTGTTGTCCACCTACCACTTTGTCGACAGAGTCTACCTCTTCGATGCGAATGTTATCCAGTTCCTCGTCTCCGTTGCCCTCCAAACCCTCCTCGTCTTCATCAACCTTATCGGAACCCCAGGGCCCAGTCTTGAGTCCCCTGCTATATCTCAGATTTGGCTTATGTATCTCCGCCCACCATTCAAGCGCGATGCGCCATACCAAAAGCGGAATGCGCCGCGCAATACGCCGTGCGGCACTGCTCGTATAAGAACGGAATGATATTTTGAGGAAATAATCGCCGCTAAGCCAGAAATTGGACGAGCAAAAACAAATCCTGTTGGCTTGGAATCGAGGTCAAACTACATGTCTGTTGAAATATAAGTTTGACACGGGGCGGTGTGCTCTGGCATATCCATCGACGCTGAAAAACTGGAGTACAGCTTTCAAATACCGGAAGGTTGATCTCATAGGTTTATAAATAAATAAAAATGTTCGTGTAAGATTCGAAATGCTCGAAAGCCAATGTGTTGTGTCAATTGTTACTTACTTGCAAGAAAACCACTAGAAGGGGCTTAACAAGTTATTGTCTGTGCCTGTTACCTCGGCTCACCATTGATGTTGAAATTTTTATGGCTGCGGAGGGGCCAGTTTTTATTTTTTAAGTGGAATTTGCGGACTTGCTGTAGGGTCGGCCAATGCCCGAGGGCCGAGGCGGTCTTAGCTTCTGTGCTACCTTACCGTGTGACGGTTCGATGACTTCCACATTTGGTGCGCGTTACGTTTGGATCTGAGCCGCTTCAGCACCCTCATCGTCCTGCTCAGAATCACTCGCTCCGTCTACCTCCGCATCAGAATATTCCCTCTCTCAATGTCATCCTCGTCCTCGCTATCCGATTCACCCGCTATTGCATCAAGTTGCACTTGCCAAAATTCGTCCAATCCATCGTCGCCCAAAGCCTTCATCAGTCTAGCCCTCTCCTCCTCCTCATCAACAAGCTTCTCATTTATACAATTTCTACTTAACGATGTCATCTGCTACATTCTGGCTTGGTGAGCCTTTTTTGGTCATAGCATGCCTTGTGATTTACTGACCAGGTGAGTTGTAACATCCGGGAAACACGCTCGGAGAATTGAATCCACCCGGATAGGTGCTTCGTCTGACATTGGACATCCAACGACCGAAGCAGGGCTCAAGAACAGTGACAGGGTTGTGGCAACTCTCCGAACACCTGATGCGCTGGCTGGTCGCCAATCCCGCTACTCGATTGAAAAACTGCTTGTCGTCAAGCTTGACGTTACCAGGTTAGACGAGATCGATGTTGCATTCGCAAAAGTAAAAGCGGCTTCCGGTAGCATCGACGTTGTCTTTAAAAAGATTCGTCTTATTGTGGTCGGAGAAATCGAAGGCACTCAATGTGCGCAGAGTCCGAGGTAGAACATTCTGACCGTTTATATATTCTCATTGTAACGCTCTTGCAACAAGGTTCTATTTTTCGGCGCCGCAAACGTATCCAGGTCTACACAATCGCAGAGTCATCACTAATTCTTTCCTAGGTCTTAAATCTCAATCGGTGCCTTGGATCAGGATGGGCGGCCGGTTCGACAGGATGAATGCTCGCCTCAAGTCTCTGATCCTGGATCCCGGTCATTTCTGCGCTCGATGTTCCTCCATCTGTCGACGTTACTGGAAATGTGCCTTCACCAGGTCTATTGTGTGTGGAGCAAACTCTAACAAACCGCACCCGATCGAGTCACTGGTCACCGCTGTGTCTATCTAGTGTCAAGAACTTATGAACTGCTGTGTATATGGCGTCTTGCTCCCGCTCCCTTCTTATCACGCGAACAAGTTATTGTTGGCATCTATTTTTGCACTCTATAATTTTGCACTGTTGACTCTGTGGGGACTGCATCCAAGGAGATCGACGTGATTGTGTGGCGTGCCGCCATTTCCATCAGTTGTACCTCATGTCAGTAGCAATGAATACCGCCTGCGCGTTCATTCTGAAAGCCCGAGCACCTTTGGCGGCTGCTCCATTTTCGCCTGTCTAACAAACTCGGAGTGTCCCAATATGACGCGCTTGTTATGTTTGCCGTGCCCTCTCTGAAATAGTATAAAAACGACAAATACCACTCACCCACCTTTTTTTATTTATTCAACCGCCACAATCCCTAGCTATAACAACGGACAATGTCGCACTATGTCGTCCACTCCATCCCTTTCGAAACTCGTCTCAAGCACCATGCTGCGAAAGATATCCTTGCTCATGACCAGGCGCGTGCCCAGAGGCTGTCGAAAGGTCTGCACCCCCATGGACCGCTTTCTACTGCCCGTCATCGTGGTTTGACGGGGGATGATGGTGAAACCATGTCTGCTGAACTTGCGCAGCCCCAACCTGTTCCTCCTGCTGGCGACCCAGAGGCAGCGCAGAATTCTATCGATGTCACCAACGCTGGTAAGTTTAACTCGCATATAAGGAGCATATGTGCAACTGAACTTCATTTATAGGCGTCACCTACACAATGTCGGTTGGCATTGGCGAACCAGCCACTGACTACACGCTTTTGATTGATACTGGTAGGTTATTAGTCTCAGCAGATCCAGGCTAGTCTGACTGTTTTTTTAAATAGGAAGTTCCAATACGTAGGTTTTCCGCTATTCCAGTCGATATCAAGGTGCTAATTATTGATTCTTTAGCTGGATTGGTGCCGACAAGAAGTATACCCCTACCAGCACTAGCCACAACACCGGAAACAAAGTGGTATGTCCAACCCGTATATGTGAACGCATTGGTATTGACAAGGCGAATAGATAGTCACTTTTGGCTCTGGATCCTTCTCTGGCCCTGTATGTATGCGCTCCAATATGTGTTTTAGCGTTTACTGTTACTGATTATCACGGTATACTACAGTTACAGACCAAGTGACGATAGGACATTTCGTCATCAAGAACCAATCCATCGCCGTGTCATCCAAGGTCGTTGGCTTCCGGGACGGCGTAGACGGCATCTTGGGGTGAGTTGCAGTACTGGCAGATGCAACCAATGGCTTTCTTATATAATTATCAAGAATTGGACCCGTTGACCTCACCGTCGGTTAGGAATCGCTTTCGGGACCTATTTCTACCTTCTGAACAAGCCTTGTAGGAACCGTGACCAACACCGCGACTGTTCCGACTGTCACTGATAATATGCTCGAGCAGAAACTTATTCCCACTGAGACAATTGGAATCTCGTACGAACCCACAACCAAAGAGGGCGAAATGAACGGTTCCATAACTTTTGGGAATGTCGACAAGTCTCGGTCAGTGTTTGCGAAGCTTGTTTATGCTTCAGGTGTTCACTCATGTTGTCCAGTTTCACTGGAGATATTCATTATGTCCCTATCACCAAGACGTCTCCGGCGAACAAATACTGGGGAATTGATCAAGTTCTTACTTACGGGAAGACGACGACGATTTTAAAGGGAAACGCTGGAATTATGGACACCGGAACTACCCTCCTCTTGATTGCCACCGATGCCTTCCATGCATACCAGAAGGCAACGGGAGCTACTGAGGATAAGTAAGTCCACAAGGGAAATTCACCTGCGATTTTAGCTTACCATGTTACACCAGGCATACAGGCTTGTTCACAGTCACAGAAGCGCAGTTTGAGAAATTGCAAAGCTTGTTCTTCAAGATTGGTGATGTCAGTTCGTTTCGCATTTGTTTTCATTCACTTAGCTGATATATGAATAGACGACATTTGAGTTCACTCCGAACGCCCAGATCTGGCCGCGTGCTCTTAATGCCACCATTGGTGGTGGAGAGGGTAAGATTTACCTCATCACCGGTGATTTGGGTAGCAACTCTGGTCAAGGGCTTGATTTCATCAGTACGCCTTTCACATTTCTGTATCGTTTCGATGACCGACATCCGATTTTGTAGATGGATTCGCTTTCTTGCAGCGATTCTATTCCGTTTATGACACCTCTGGTAGTCGCATTGGTATCGCTCCTACACAATTCACCAACGCCACCAGTAACTAGACAGGAAGACCTGAAATGCTTCTCCAAGAAAAATGAT
>Ga0247741_1002337_pt1 | contig 10553 bp, 10 predicted proteins | sample UWRJL213509R2_FD_180945 | JGI IMG/M metagenome (GOLD analysis project Ga0247741, IMG submission 180945) | Plant litter microbial communities from Arlington Agricultural Research Station in Wisconsin, United States - UWRJ-L213-509R-2 | ecosystem: Environmental > Terrestrial > Plant litter >...
CCCACTACGGAGCGCTCGAAAATTAGCGCGGCCTGTGATCATCTTTGTAATGCACCTTCCTATCAATGATATCGGCGTAAAGAAGCACCCTGCATGTCCTGCAGCGAGTCAAGTAGAAGCTTTGTTAACATGTGCCTGCGCCACACCACAATTGTACAATTGGCCACCGCAGGACGAGGGGGAATTCTTGGGCGGTCGTTGGAGCCAATGGCTCCGCATTCTTGATCTCAATACAACTCGGCAGATCCAGTAGCTGAAGGTAATTCGGCCTATGACTGGGGTAATAAACTTTTGATTCAACGATATTGCTCAAGGAATACATTTTTCTCACAATCGTCTTTTTAATATCGCGTCAGCTCTTACAGCTGCATGCAAAACCGTAGGCCTACTCCGAGATTTCTCACTTGAACCTGAATTGGGAAACACACGACTGGATTTGGTGGTCGTGGTGGGGTGCATTGGACTCGAATCGGAAGAGCGAGGGGAGAAAATCGCGGTCCAGTCACCCACTTCAGCCGCAATTGGGCTACGAACCCTATCGTTTGGAGATTCGCTCCAAGGTACACCCTGGCGTACCCAATGGTGGGCGTATAGAGCAGATCCACCGCTGAATTGTGAGAATGTCGAGTAGGCCTGCATGTATCTGTAGTGGAGGCTACACTTCGTTGATGTGAGATGTCAGCACAAAATCACATTATGAATGCGATCCAAAGACCTCTAGCTATGTCGATGCCTAAGAGGTAGTGGAGGGGGTAAAAAATCCGTGGATGTTGGTGCGAGGCTCAATAATTCCGATGCATATATTTCAGACTTGATATTTGCAAGTCATCTGGGGCTCGACTATGGTAAGCGCATCATAGAACACCGCCCCCGGTCACTGGCACAGAGCTCGAAGCGTGCATTACGGGGGACCACTGGGAATAAGATCTAGAACATACCGTCAAGTTTTCTGCTTTATTCTTGGAGGGACAACAGATTGCAAGAATGCCTGGGTTGTGAGCAGGGGTGCCCATAATCGATTCAATGACTCTGGTTGTTGACTTGGTGTAGTAAGAGAACATCTAAGCTACGGCGGTAGCCAGCAACGCGGAGTACATACCTGCCGTTGACCATACGCATGTTCATTTTGCAAAGTCTCTCATCATGAGATGAGCAAGACCTCTTGCGATAGTAGGAAACAAATGAGAGACGTCCACGAAGATCTTTCGCCTTCCATTTTCGAAAACGCGGATCGTCGTTGTTGATCGCAAACACCCAGCATTGGCCAACAAACTCGCTTAACCGACCACGACGACAAAAGACGACAAGCATCCATTTCTCTGTTCAGTGACCACCCAAGAGTTTGTGGTACGGCGGCTGCAGCTGCTCGGGTCACGAGAAACGACAGGCCTCGACCAGAGTCCAAAGAAGATCACGCTCTCGACCTGCCATGCTGGTATGTGTCTCTGAGATAGCCGACTAACACATTGGAATATCCCAGAATGACGTGAACGCAGCCATTCGATGGGTCGAACTGCGACTTTCGTGTTCAAACATGGACGATGAACAGACCGACATATTGAGGTCATGGCGCAGATATATATGGTTCGATGTGCCAGGCGCCGAGTTCATCCAGCTATCCAGGACCAAGTGCAATGCATAAGCAGAAGAATCAGTGACGCCATTGCTAGTCCACCACTATATTCGTCCATGTGGATTCCCAGATTCCAGGAGATTCCAGGATGGTTCTCGCCTACACTCAACAGAGAATGGGGGTCATTCCTGTAGGTTTTCCTTCATATATGCAGCCGGAAACCATGCTCTAGTCAAATGAAAGCTGACCTAGATCGAAACAGGCTCAAAACCCCTGGCCGTACCCTGATGCCATGTTCGACTGAACGACATATCCTACATTCTTGGCTCTAAAGAATAGGATCTTGTAAGTTTGATTGTGTGGTTTGCAGTCGAAACTGATAATCGATAATCACCCAGACACCAATTCAGGCTGGCTTGAAGTCACAGCAGCCCAATAGTCCAACCATTATCACCAGGAAGGACCTGGAAGGAGTAACGCAGGAGGCCTTTCCGACTGCAAGTGATGAATGCAATTTGCTTTCGATGACAGCCAGGAATGACGCTTGGGGATCGAATACTCCGATATACCATCCAGCATTTCATTTCTTCATTTGCAACTATCACGAGGATGCAAAGTTGGGTTGGAAATGTATGTCAAACGGCAGAAAGGATCTCTTATTCGTCCATCCATGATCCAACATTCTATCTTTGGTTCACAGACCTCTTGTTTCCCCCAGATCCATCAATCTTCAGCATGTCCCAGGCATCCAACCCCGTATTCTTGGACTGTATAGGGATAAAGACAGGGTTTAGCCTCCAGAAACTACGATCCAAGGTCAAGCATCCTCCATTCCCATGGTAGTGACCTCTCACCGTCGCACCTCACGAAGGTCCGGTTGAAAAGGACACAGATGGGACATTAGGTGCTTGACGAGGTCGTCCGGAGGATATCTGACCCGTCGGTGTGGTGGATGACGAGGGATTGTTGAACATGTATTGTGCTGTCGGTTCAACATATTACCATGGCCTCGAACTGCACCCGTGAACATACAGGCTGAGGTGAGCTGTCCCTGCGCAACATGCTCTGCAGATTCGCTGAGCCATGTATATTGTTGTCAGTTGAAGGCTTGAAGTTCACCTGTCGGGGTTCCAGGTTAAGATGTGGTAAGGGCGAAGACGACCGCTTTCGGCTACCTACCTTCTACTCGTACATCCACGCCTATGCTAGTCGGCTTTCAGTCTAATATCAACTTCCTTCTCTCGGCGCTACCGACGAGGTCCTCCTCATAATCTGTATTCTGGAACACTATGCTTGACGAAACCGTATCTGTTCTTGCTGTTGGTTTATACTCGTACGTGTGAGGATTCACATCCGACCTGCAATCGCAAGCACGGAGGAACTTGAATATCATAATTCTTTTTCTATACTACCCCACTGGTGAGAAGACAGACGGATCTATTTAACATCCCTTGAAGCTCTGGATTGAACGCAGGCCACAGAACTTATTTAGCTACCTCATTGACTCAGATCTTCAATCTCTTGCAATTGCGTGCGGCTGTGTTGCTATTCAATAGGAGTTAGTCTGCGACCAAACCTCGCCGTTTGCCCAACACATCTTCGTAACTCTTCCACCAGCAAAACCTATCGTATTTTGTATCTCGCTGGGTGGAGTAAAATATCAGAGGTCGATTTTCTATCCAACTATTCTGGCCGCCTCAAGAGCCGCTCTGGTAGGCTCGGGACTGGGAGATAGTGTTTGGGGCCACGGCCACGTTGTGTATGCATTTCGATCCGCCATGATTACCATTCTATTCACCCCTTGTCAACCCTCCAGAGAGTGAGCCAGTGAGCCTGCCGCAAATCACGGCTTGGACCAGTGAAGTGGTGTAGTCAAGCTGGACAACCGTAGTCACCCTACTGGGTAGTTGTGTTCAAGGAGCTCAATCATACTACATGTTTGGCATTGAAAATCAACACCATTGACCGCCCATAATCTCTGTTCCAGTCCAGATTCTTGCCGCCGTCAATGCCCCTAGCCATTCAGCCAAACGGAGACCCAAAATACGATCCCGTCCACTTGCTAAATATGCAATGGCGCAGATCGTTAAGGCACCAAACACCCGCAGTCACCCGAGCAAGGTAATCATTACCTCTTTTCGCAGAACGACCACTAGCTTCGAGCATTTTGACGACTTTTGCGAACAACAGGGTGCGATGGCAACTACAACACCAGCCAAACAGAAGTCGAGAAAGTGGAACGACTTCCCGGACCCGGAACGGTCTCGCTGGTTAGATGCTACTATCTGGTTGCCAATGCTTCGTTGAAGGACTCACATACTCTAATATACTGTATAATTTCAAGGGGAATGGCTTGCTTAGACCATCATCCTTAAATTAGTCCCCTGTGACTGTCGGCCGACGTTTATTGTCGTTAACAAACTGGCCCACCACCGGAAATTGGCTAGTTTATCGGCTCCTGGTTTATCGGCTGTCTTCAGGTCAACAAACTGTCCATGAATGAATCCTTTTGTATGGTTTACTTTCTGTTCATGACTGTCAACCGAACTTCGTTAAAGGCGTTCTAAACTTGTCCATTTGACAGGTGTCTCAGCCATCTTAAGGTCAACAGACTATCAAAGAGTGAGAGCCTTTAAATTCTATATTTTCTGGCTAAGGCTTGGCAATAGCGTCCGTGCGTCAATACTAAATCCGTATCTGAAGTTAATTATTGCAGAGGTCTTTGCCTCGTATGCTAACCTTGAAGTATAGTCTAGGTTGAAAACAATACCTCAACCCACTGCCGATTCCAACGCCGCCGTACATCTTGCATCTATTGCGGCCCCAAAAGTAGGGTGCAGCTCGATCTTGTGCGATGTATGTCATCGATCGGCCTCGAGACTGCTTCTCTGTACTAGAACAAGGTCATCTCAGAAAAAAAAGGGCTCGATCAGCGATTGCCTGACAGAGAGGAAGAGGAACGGCTGGCAACTTCGAGAGCGTTTCTGGGCGGGCATACTCCATTCCCATGGTAATGACCTCTTGGCTTTGAGCTTTAGCAACAGCAAGCCAACAGAGGACAGGCACGGATGGAAGGACACCCGACGTGATCACTCTCGATGAGGCGTGGACCGCAATGAGGAATGATGAGGGGTAGTGGGTGGCTGACCTCTAAGCTGGTTGTGGGGGGAAAGAACAGGTATTTGGCGTCTTTTTATCATCTCAGAGCTCCGACACTGATCTGATTATCATTCGGCTCGGATAAATTTGCGCACGAAAATTGCTACTTACTATGTCTGTTAGATGACGACAATCTGCGCGAAATAATCAGCGGAGAGTGGTGCATACGCACACGGCAGGTGATGTAGTCAATCTCTCTACCAATCATATGGACTGGGGTGCCAAAAACTTCAGGAACACCCTCGAAGGAGAATGCATGAGTACTTTACTTGGCTCGCCTTGTGACCTACCAATTGACGAACCTTACAGATGCGATTGGGCCGCACGGGCGAGAGAAGGGTCTCCTTGTTTCTAGCACCTTCGAAGCCAAAACATCTTCGCATTTCACAACATCGGCCTGACATGCATCGCGAAAAAGGAATGCGGCTTTCGGATGATCAGAGCTGGGTTCCGTGCAAAGGGGTTGTTGTTTACTTAGCGAGTCGGGATACATGCAACGACGACCTCCTAGCACTCAAAGAGCGTGGCGCGAGGTAGAGTGGAGCAAGTCTCTATCCGAAGCTCGTATATACTAGGCTTTTGTTTCTCCCACATGCCCGAACTGTATACAAACAGTTCACTTGTCCGTATCTCTTTCGAGCTTACGGCCGGATAAAACGAGGCAGCCCTCTTTACTACTTCTATTATTGCTTAAAAAACTGCAAAAGGTCCGCGTTATATATAGTTCGACCTCACATGAAGCAGTAACCTTTTTCTAATCCGTAAAAGATGACGCCGGTCACACCTCGTTGTGGTCATTTTTTCTTCAATTTTTTTCTTCGAAGATGGAACCACCTCATTTAGAGCTACGGGGACCTGAAAAATCTTTCAGCGACTTTTTCAATCCTGTAGAGGGTGTCACTAGGTCGCGTGTACGGAAACGATTAGATATGCAAGGAACGGCCTTGAGCACAAAGACTTTTCTAGAGGATAAGTCACCCTCCGAGAGCCTCTGCAGCGTCAGCGCGGGCATCAATAATGCACGCCTGTTAAGAACTTCACTTTGCTGGTCTCAGTGGTGCTCTATCCCCCCTTATAGCCATCACTAGTATTCCCCTTGTAAAGTTGTCAAAATTTCGACAGTGTGGTTAGGTCTGTTCTCTTGTTTTCGGTTAGTTTCACGACAAAAGAGGTGCAGAGGACCTACCTGGACCCATCGTGCGATGATGCGTTGCCCATTATGTATGTTGAATTGCCTGCTATATGTAACTGCCGCGTCGGCTCAACTTTGCACCGGGACCGTACCTCTGCAAAATGTTTGTGCCGCAAACTCTGTATGAGGCACCAAGCATCTCAGTCAGCAACAATCAAGAAGGACAGCCAGCGTTGGGGAGAGTGGCGGTGGAGGTGGTGCTGGGAGTGGTAAGTCGGCCGGTCAGGTATGTAGGCGTACTCTAAAGTGCAAACTTATTAGTGACCTTGACTTTGGACACATAGCAAGTTTCATACCTCCAAGCAACCACCTCCATTACACACTCCAAGTTCTAGAGACACCAGAAGACGCGCCAAAAGCTGCAACGGGTTACATTCGAGACGAGGGGTTGACAGTGGAGCACTTTGACACAGGTCACCGTTGAACGGCCTCAAGCAATCACTGAACGGCAGGAGAGAGCACACACGATGAATCAGTAAATTTGAATATTCAGTGAGCACTGTCTGCTATGCACCTCGAAGGTGTTCTGACCCATGGTAGAGCCGGCAGCAGTGAAAGCTGTAGCCCTCATGCATCATACATGACAATTCCGAGAACCTTTAAATCCGTGATCACGGGTTCATATATGCATAGAAAGGTGCTCACTAGTGTGCGCCGATCCATTGGCCCATTCTTCGTTCCTTGCGCGATACCTGTCATTTGTCGCCGAGCCTACGGGTTAGCTCCTCTTGCAAGGAGCCGGGAGACACACCTCCACGGCAGCAACGAAGAAGTGGAGGATCATCCTGGCCTCATTGTATCTCGCAGACTCTCAGGTCCTTGCAACGGAACTGCGCCTTTTGCTGTGGCATTGGACCTCGCTTCGGAAGTGCTTTCAGGATGACGAGGTGTCTATATGCATTTCAATAGTCACAAGTCCGGATTGGTACGTGGAAGTATATTTGCCCAAGAACTTACTGAACAAAGTACAGTCTAGATGACGAGCGCTACGAATGTAGGAAAAAAGAGGTTGTCAGTCCTTCGATATATGTGTATGGCGACGGCTCCGCTCACATAAAAACCAAATCCACACACGCTGCACCATATCTCCTGTTAATCTTTTGGGGACACGAACTTGGAAGAAGGTTCCAAACTGCCTTCGAAATCCACAAGCTCCCTGGACAGCGTCCTTTACTATCTCTGCACATTCTGAACCCGAATCACAGAACCTGTGGTGCAACGGGTGCCTCCGCAGGTGGTGTCTCCACTGTTATACCCAAAAAGATTCAACCTTTGGCTAGCAATCGACAGATGTTGGGACTCGGAAAAGTTCCAAGCTCTATTGAGGTCAGTCATACTCCATTCCCATAGTAATGACCTCTCGCTGACAGAGTTTTTTCTTTCTGTAGCAGCCCTGCCAGCGGACAAAGGACAACAAAGGCGATGAAGCACGTCTGACGAGCGAGTTGCAAGGAATCATCCGGGAGTCCCAGTCGAGGAATGGGGTGGAATCGAGGAACCAACGACGTACCTGCAGCCAAGATCTGAGCCATCGCTGAAAGCCTTCCGTAGAATCTAAGAGCGTGTTTCCATTCCCGTATCGTCGACATAGATAGGGGAACGTATTCCGGTGGTTTGTCCTTCGATGTCTTCGCGCAAGTGGAAAGACTGACTGGTATTGGTCTTATAGCTGTGTGTATACGGTTGAAGGAGGCTGATGAGACTCACAATTCCGTGCCACGCCCCATGTTGAAAGTGGAAGCTTTCCATCAAGTCCGACAACTCCACCGCGCACTCTCTACAGTTCCATCAGTGTCAAGATTTGCTCGCTATGATGGCTCGCTGGGGATAATTCGTGGTGCGGAGTAGTCGTGGTTCTTGAAAGACTCGGAAAATATGATTTCGCGTTTGGTATCAGGAAGGAAGGCAGTTTGAATTTAAGCCACGGGTACCTGAGACGGGTTTCTCCAGCACTGCGCACCTATCTCCAATATCTGCTTACTCCTACCCCGGAAAGCCTCGTAAAGCGCCTTGAGTCGGCTTATCTGAGATCAGCGGTAAATCGTACATTTTCCAGACGTGTGCTCATCGGCCTGTTCTATATTATCGTTCCTGACTGGGTGTTTTTTAAGATTCGAACGCTATACGTCCATTCTGTGGATACTTTGGATAGGACCCCAGTCCGGGCTAGGCTTAGCCAGCGGATGAGGCGTCACCAAAGTATGAGGATGCCTCATATTTCGTGGCATCTAGACCTAGAATGATCTCAATTAGGCCATCCTACCCAGGCCGATTATACCCCATGACAGTCACTAAGGTTGCGGAGTCAGTGTTCCCCAGTGTATGAAGAGCGGTCATGGATGCTTCTGGATAGTCATGTGGGCAGGACCTTAAATTTTTCTTTTGACCGGAGAAGGAGGATGCATTTGCTGTCCAGAGGTATCAAAATTTCTGACGAACGCTCTATGTCATAATAAAGGGACTGTAACATCTGGTAATGATTTTTGTAGATAATCTTAATAGTAGTGATATCGTTCATAAGGGGATCTATGTTCCAATAGTAATAGAAAATCTACTAGTTGTTTCCACAATTTTTTAGATGAGTGATCTGGGCTACTCACCAATTTTTTCAACGTTGCGACGACGATTGTGTGGGTCCCTATACCTAAAAAAAAGTTTGTGACCTCCCATAGCATCGCCAGCCGCCTACTCTGTTGATTTGGAAATAATTGGGGTCTAGATAGCCCAATTTTCATCTCATTCCAGGACGAACGAGAGTTGTAGAATCCATTGCGTGACGCTTCTTACCCTTTTATGTCGCGTTGCCTGCTATTTGTGATTTCCCGATAAGCCACGCCGTGATGCGGTCGAATTTGATTGAGTAAACTCAGCAACTGCCCTCACCATAGTGACCACCAACGTCGTCGCCTTCGTCTCTCGCCATACAGAACGTACACGGACAGGGTACAACGCTTGAATTCGAGGCGGAAGCTGAGGAGGTTGGTTGCCAATGACAGCTGTGAAGTCAGGTAAGCAGCTTTTTCTGGATCGAAGTGAGTCTATTCACTTTGGTTCCTGCACTCTAAGCGCTGCGAGGTCTTGGACGATACACGAGAGCCAGGCAAGGGGTTCTTGACTAGTGTTGACCAGGAAGATGGCGATGAGGGCATGAAGAAGCTGAAGTTGGTTTGCCTAACCCCCATCCTGGAGGCCAGCAGGCGGTTGGACAACTCCCTCGGACCTCACAAGGTGTCAAAGGTCTCGCTGAACAGCGTCGTGGAGGCTTTTAGATTCAGTATTCATCCACCCAGCAAGACATCGTTTGTACTTCCTTCGACGACGAGTAGATGTTCTACCCTTGCGGTGGGATGGGATGTCGAAAGCTCAACTATTCAAGAGGACTCGCTGAAAGGATCCAGGCGTGTCGAATGGATCGTAGGGGCTGCGGTTGGGGGCTACGGCGGTGGGCGATGGGTGCACTGCAGCAATGGTCGAGTGCTGGCCATACATTGCCGCTGTTTCTCCAGGCTCAAGAACATCGTTTACGACGCCAGCGTCAATCTGCGAGAGCGCATGGTCTATGGGCTCAGGTATGGTTTATACACAGAAAAGCGGCCAAGACTAACCAAAACGATCCAGGGTTTGGATGGTGCTTCTGTTTCTTTGAACGCTTCCTAAGGCTGGATATCGGTAATCAGCATCACCCAATTCATGCGCGATTGCACGCGTTTATCTACATGGTTGTATTCATTCAATGCGCACTGTTGCTGCGATGAGTCGATTATTTGGCGCCTTGTTTCTTGCCGAATTGCCAGATCTCCATGTTTGGGGTGAGTCTTTTCTGAATGTGGAGTTGAAGGACATTACTCACTTAAGTCTTCGCGAACTGTAGGTCTGGTTCAAGGCTCCACCAACCACATATACTCTCCTGCCATAAAACCCCTCCCGATTTTCGATGGATATTCAATCTTTTCGACATCGAAGGAGTACTCTCTTTGAACCAGTTCTCGCCTGTTGCCAATGCTGCTTCTGGAATGCGTGCGTCAGCAAGGGTCAACAACGCATTTGGCAATCCGACCTACACCCTACCTGGTCATCGTGGGCTGACTAGTGTACGCTCCTGGTCAAAGGAGCGCACCTACGTAGTCCTTGGCTGAACAGCCCGTCAGGCTTCGAAAGGCGTAGGCTTGGGGAGACTGCAATGCTGCAGGACGCCCTTAGTTCGCCTTGACAAGTAGCCCATGGCTCCAACATCATACGCCAAACCCACAGGTGCAACCCAACCAATTGGCATGGATCCGTTATTGCTCCTCATCGCTTGCCCGTAGCCTGGCTGCCTACTGCCCCCCTGCCACTACTCACAATAGGGTACAAGGGCTGCGTCCCCCCATGAGTCGAGATGTTCAAAGTGAAGAACACAGACGGGTGCACAATGTCGAACGAGGGTCTCTTTGCCCTCCCGCTCGCCATGATGGATGGAAACAAAGGCCACCTACCGACTATGCGACCCAATGGACACAAGATTCGTTCCCAATAGCGGCGACGTTTCCGTGCTGGAGAGTCAAAATTCTTGAACCATCCTCCACAAGTTTCGAACAACACTGTAAACGAATATTTATTCCTTCCACCTCGTTCGAAAATCCAGCAGGA
>Ga0247741_1002338_pt1 | contig 10551 bp, 6 predicted proteins | sample UWRJL213509R2_FD_180945 | JGI IMG/M metagenome (GOLD analysis project Ga0247741, IMG submission 180945) | Plant litter microbial communities from Arlington Agricultural Research Station in Wisconsin, United States - UWRJ-L213-509R-2 | ecosystem: Environmental > Terrestrial > Plant litter >...
CTTCGCGCGGTAGGCCTCGACGGCCACGTCGCCCACGGTCTGGTTACCGTCGGAGATGATCACCATGCGCGGCAGGTAGCCATCGGGGTAGAGGCCGTAGGCGAGCTGCATCGCGGCCTGCGTGTCGGTGCCGGCGCCGCGGCCGACGTGGCGCTTGACGCCGCCGGAGAGCGCGCCGTCGTCGACGCGCACGACCTCGGGCTTCTCGGCGAACGTGATCAGCTGGAGGTTGCCTTCGCCTTCCTCCTTCTCGATCTCGTCGACGTAGGTCTTGGCCGCGGCGAGCTGCTTCTCGGACACCGAGTCCGAGACGTCGACGAGCACGACGGTGGACACCTTGCTCTGCTCGGTGATCCACGACGGGCGCGAGAGGGCGACCGCCACGCCGATCACGACGAGCGAGCGCAGCGTGGCCTGCACGACCTGCTGGAGGATCGAGAGGTCCGTCAGCGAGAGTACGCGCAGCACGAAGAACGCGGGGACGATGGCCGCGAGGTGGAGCCACTGGGGCGACAGGAGATCGATCGGCCGCGTACCCAGCCAGTCGACGTGGATCGAGGTGCGCTCGCCGATCCAGTACGAGATCAGGAGCCACAGCCCGATGGCGGCGCCGATCGCGAGCCCGAGCCGGATCAGCGGGCCGGGGGCGAACAGCGCCTTCAGTGACTTCTTGAGGGACATATCAGACGGTGATCCGGCGGTGGTAGGTGACCCATTCGACGAGGATCAGGCCCATCGCGAGAAGGATGAGATAGATCCATAGCTTCTGGCTACGGGTGACGGCGAATGCTTCGGGGGCCTCGAGCTTCTTGCCGCCGAGGGTGAGCTCGGTCGACGGCGCGATATCGGATTCGACGGTGGAGGCGAGGTTCGCGGCGAGCTCGATCTGCGCGAGCGTCTTGCCGTCGGGCGTCTTGGCCGCGAGGTCGTAGTAGCCGACGTGCGCGCCGTAGAACGTGGCGAGCCCGTCGATCACCGGCGTGCGCGTGGTGGTGCCGTCGGGGCCCTTGACCTCCGCTTCGGTGGCGCCGACCACGCCATCGAGCGGCACGCGCTGGCGCTGGCCGGTGGCGTAGGTGGTGAGGAGGTCGGCGGTGTCGCCCGCGAACCAGTCGAGCGCATTGACGAGCAGCATCGGGAACGCCACGCGCATCGGAAGATCGGTCACGCCTGACTTGGATTGCAGCGGGAAGCCGAACGCGAGCATCTTCCGCTTGCCGTCGCGCTTCGCCACGATGAGCGAATCGCGGACGTAGTACGCGAGGGTGGACTCGCCCTTCTTGGGGTCGGGCGAGAAGATCGCGCTCTTGTCCATGTTGACGTCCGACATCGAGATCCAGCGCATCACCGGATGGCCTTCGTCGATCTCGGTGACGTGCGGAGAGGACGACTCGCCGCTGACCTTGAACGGGCTGTTCTCGCCCATCGGGTGGAAGAACATCAGCGAGGCGGGCGGCATCGGTAGGACCGCCGGCGTGTGGTCGTCGAAGATCACCACGTCCATGCCGTCGGCGATCGCCGGCTTCGCGTCGTACTCGGCGGGCGTGACCTTCGTGGGATCGATGTTGTCGTAGACGAGCAGGGCGCCCTCGAGGAACAGGTTGTCCTCGGTGACCATGAGGACCTTCTGCTTCTTGCGCGCGGGGAGCAGCGCGTAGGCTTCGTCGTCGAGCGGGAACACGTCCGCGCCGCCGGCGCCTTCCACCGCGATCAGCGAGGCGCGCAGCTTGTTGTCGTCGCTGGCGGGCAGCCGCGCGTAGATCTTGTGCACGCGCTGGCCGGGCGCGAGGTCGAGCAGCTGGGTATCGACCGGGTTCGAGCCGTTGGAGATCTTGAGCTTGCGATGCGCCGGCTCGGTGCCGAAGTTCTGGATCTCCACGTAGACCTCGTACGCCGCCTTGTTCGCGATGTAGCGGCGCACGTTGAACGCGATGATGCCGACGTTGTCGCTGCGCTTGCCGACGGGCAGGTAGCGCACGTCGATGTTCGAGAGGTCCACCGAGGCGAGGTTCTTCGCGTTCCACGACGCGGCGCCCTTGCCGATCTTCGGATCCACGGCCACCGGCTCGCCGGTCTTCGTCCAGGTCACGAGGCCGAGCTGCTGCTCGGGGAACGCGCCGTCGGAGACGAGCACGATGAGCGGATTGGGCCGGTCGCGCAGTGCATCGGCCGCGGCGCCGAGCGCGCGGGTGAGATCCGCCGGCGTATCGCTCGCGGTGATGCCGTCGACGATCTTGTCGAGCATCGGCGCATCGTTCGAGAACCGCGACATCGGCGTGGCCTGGCCGTCGACCTTCATGATGAGGGCGAGGTCGCCGCCGCCCATCGAATCGATCAACGCCTTCGTCTTCTCCTTCGCGGCGTCGAGGCGGGTCTGCTTGCCGGTGTCGTCGCCGTCGAGCGCCTTCATCGAGGCGGATGCGTCGACGAGCACCACCACGCTGCGCGCCGAGCGCGAGACCGCGCCGAGCGTGGGATCTAGCGCGGCGAAGAGGATCAGCGCGAGGATGAGGAGGATCAGCAGCAGCGAGATGAGGCGCTTCAGCTGCTTCCACAGCGCGTTCGCGTCCTTCTGCTCGAGCACGCGCTTCCACAGGCGGGCGAACGGCACCTCGAAGCGGCGCCGCCGCATCTTGATGATGTACGCGCTGACCGCGAGCGCACCGGCGCCGAGGGCGATCCAGGCGAACACCGCGAGCGGAATCGGACCCAGGAAGCTCACCGAAGGAAGCCTCCCGAGCGGAAGATCTTGAGCACGAGCTCGTCGAACGGGATCGACGTGTGCGTGCGGAAGAAGGGCATCGCGTACTTGGTGCAGTACGCCTCGAGCTCCTTGCAGTATTTCTCGTGCTCGGCGGTGTACGCCTCGAGCAGCGACTTCGAGATCGTGACTTCCTTGGTGTCGCCCGTCTCGCAGTCGACGAGGGTGAGGTCACCGTGGAGGGTCGGCTCGGCTTCGCGCTTGTCGTAGACCTGGAGGACGAACGGCTCGAACTTGTTGTAGCGGAGCGTGTTGAGCCCCTGCTCGAAGCCATCGGGGTCGTAGAAGTCGGAGATGAGCACGGCGAGCCCGCGGCGCTTGTTCTGCGTCACGAACGTCTTCATGCACTCGGCGAGCTCGGTCTTGCCGCCGATATCGCAGTTCCGCAGGAACTCGAACACGCGGAAGATCCGGTTCTTGCCGCGCGCGGGCGGCATGCGATCGACGAGCTTGCCCGCGAACGGGATGATCGCCACGCGGTCGAGGTTCGCGAGGCCCACGTAGGTGAGCGCGGCGGCGACCTGCATCGCGTAGTGGAGCTTCGGCAGCGGCGAGCCGATCGACATCGAATCGGAGACGTCGACGAGCACGTAGATGGAGAGATCCTCTTCCTCCTCGAACAGACGGAGGAGCAGCTTGTCGAGGCGCCCGTAGAGGTTCCAGTCGATGTACCGGAAGTCATCGCCGCGCGAGTACGTGCGGTGATCCGCGAACTCGATGCCCGAGCCCACCTTGCGCGTGCGGCGCTCGGCGCGGAGGTTTCCGGCGAAGACCTTGCGCGACACCATGTGCAGGTGCTCGAGCGTCTTCAGGAACTTCTCGTCGAACAGCTCCGAGCGATCCTCCGCGCGGTTCTTCTTCGGCGCGGCGTCGGGCTTCACGGCCTTGAACGCGCCGCTGAGCGCAGGACGGACCATCAGGCTTCTTTCGTCGCCTTGAGGATCTCGGCGATGATCGCGTCGGGCTTGATGCCTTCGGCCTCGCCTTCGAAGTTCATGATCAGGCGGTGGCGCAGGGCAGGGGCGGCGACGCCGCGGATGTCATCGATGGCCACCGCGTAGCGGCCCTGGAGGAGCGCGCGGATCTTCGCGGCGAGGATCACCGCCTGCAGACCACGCGGCGAGGCGCCGTAGCGGAGGAACTGCTTGCTCATCGCGGTCGCTTCCGGGTTCTCCGGGTGCGTGGCGAGGACCACGCGCACGGCGTAGTCCTGGATCTGCCGGGCGAGCGGCACCTTCCGGACCAGCTCGCGCATCTCCATGATGCGGCTCTTGTCGATGACCGGCTTGGGATGCGGGACCTCGTCGCTCGTGGTGCGATCGAGGATCGTGTGCAGCGAGGCCTTGCTCGGATATTCGACGACGAGCTTGAAGAAGAAGCGATCGAGCTGCGCCTCGGGCAGGGGATACGTACCTTCCATCTCGAGCGGGTTCTGCGTGGCGAGCACGAAGAACGGCTTCTCGAGCTGGTAGGTCTGCTTCGCGACGGTGACCGAGCCCTCGCTCATCGCCTCGAGCAGCGCGGACTGCGTCTTCGGCGTGGCGCGGTTGATCTCGTCGGCGAGCACGATGTTCGCGAAGATCGGGCCCTTCTGGAACTCGAAGACCTTCTGCCCGTTCTGCTCGGTGATGACGTTCGTGCCCACGATGTCCGCGGGCATGAGGTCAGGGGTGAACTGCACGCGCGAGAAGTTCGCGTGGATCGTCTCGGCGAGCGTGCGCACGAGCATCGTCTTGCCGAGGCCGGGGACGCCCTCGAGCAGCGCGTGACCACCGCCGAGGAGGCACGTGAGGACGCCCTCGACGATCTCCTCCTGCCCGACGATCATCTTCCCGATCTCCTCGCGCAGCTTCTGGAGATCCGCGGTGAACGTGGTGACGGTGCCTTCGATCTCGCGCGGGAGAGTGTTCGTGCTCATGGCTGTTGATCCTGCGTGGGTGCGTCGCCCGAGTTCGGGTGAATCTTCGCGAAGTAGCGCTTCACGTAATACTTGTACGAGGAGGGCAGCTTTTCGTTTCGCATGACCTCCTCGACGATCTTCTCGTAGTCGGCGTAGACCTTCTTGTAGCTCGTCGAGGCGAAGCCCTTCTGCGCCGCCGCGAGGATGGTCTCGCGCCGCGAGCCGCCCTGGCCGCCGGCCTTGCCCGAGAGATCGTCGTCCTTCGTCTTGCCGGTCTTGCCCGTCGCGTCGCCGGTGAGGTTGTCGTCGTGGCCGGTGCCGTAGCTATCGCCGCCGGGCTGCTGGCCGTTGCCGCCGGGCTGGTTGCCCTGGCCCTGACCCTTGCCTTTGCCCTGACCTTGCCCCTGGCCCGGCTTCCACGCCTGGCCCGAGCCCTTCTGGCCGCGCGCGCGCTGCGCGAAGTCTTTGTTCTTGCCCTGCTTGCCGAACGGATCCTGGGGGCCTTTGTTCCCTTTCTGCTTCGCGCGGCGCATCGCCTCGCGGAGGTCGTCCATCTGCGACGACATCTTCTTCTGCGCGGCCTGCTTGCGCTGGTCCTGATCGACGCGGCCGGTCTCGCGCGCGGCGTCCTTCATGTTGCGCGACGCCTGCTTCTCGCGCTCCTTCTCCTCTTCGTCCTGCTGATCCTTGCTCTTGTTCGGATCCTTCTGCGGCTTGTCGAGGTTCTCGGCCGCCTTCTCCATGTCCTTCTGGAGGCGCTTGAGCGCCTGGCGTTGCGCGGAGTCCTGCTTCTGGTCGTCGTCCTTCTGCAGCTTCTGTAGCTCGTCCTTCTTCTTCTGGAGCTGGCGCTCGGCCTGCTGGCGCTCCTGATCGGTCTTCGCTTCCTGCTGCTTCTTCTCGAGGCGCTTGATCTCGTCCTTCATCTTCTGCTGCGCCTGGTCCTGCTTGTCCTGCTGGTCCTTCTGCTGCTGCTGCATCTTCTTCGACGCGTTCTCCATCTGCTTCTGCAGCTGCTCCTTCTCCTTCTCGGTCATCGGCTTCTGCTGCTTCAGCTCGTCGATCTTCTTCTGGAGATCCTGCTTCTCCTGCTCGGTGAGCTGCTTGTTCTCCATCTGCTTCTGGAGGTCCTTCTGCTCCTGGCGGAGCTCGTCCTCCTTCTTCTGCGCGTCCTGCTTCTGCTTCTCGGCGTCCTGCTGCTGCTGCTTCAGCTCGTCGAGCTTCTTCTGGAGCTCCGCCTTCTCTTTGTTGGTGAGCTTCGGATCCTTCAGCTTCTCCTCGAGGTCCTTGATCTGCTTCTCGAGATCCTTCTGCTGGGCTTCCGCTTTCTCCTGATCCTTCTTGGCCTGCTCCATCTCCTTTTTCAGCTCGTCGAGCTTCTTCTGGATCTCGGCCTTTTCCTTCTCGGTCAGGTTCTTGTTCTCGAGCTCCTTCTCGAGCTTCTCGATGTCCTTCTTCAGCTGTTCGGGATCGAGCTTGTTCGCGAGCTTCTCGAGCTCTTCCTTCGCCTTCTCGAGGTCGTTCTTCTGCAGCGCCTCGCCGAGTGCCTTCGTGGTCGGGTCCTTCGAGAGCTCCTTGCCGAGCTCGGACATGTTCTTGTTGATCTCGGCCTGGTTCGGCTCGGCGTGCGCCGCGAGCGCGTCCTCCGCCTTCTGGAGCGCATCGAGGAGCTGCTCCTTCGTGATCTTGCCTTCCTCGGCATCCTTCAACATCTGCTCGATCTTGTTCGCGAAGTCCTCGAGCTCGGGGACGTTGTCGCGCTTCGCGACCATCTTCAGCTGGCCGATGATCGCTTCGACGTACTGCTTCTCGTCGGCATCGAGCAGCACGGCCTTCTCGTCGTGGTACCGAGTGTCCTTGAGATCGACGACGGTGAACGTCACCGGGCCGACGACCTGCTTGCCGACGTACGCGGTGAGCACCGTGTCGCCGATCGGCGCGTTGTCGGGGATGCGCACGGTGATCGCGGCGTCGTTCCAGTCGACGACGTTCACGCGCAGCGCCTTGTCGGAGGGGCCGAGATAGACGCTGCCATCGCTCGGGATGAAGCCCTTCTCGGGATGCGCGACCTCGAGAAGCCCGTGCAGGAGGTTCTCGCCGCGGAGGACCGCTACGTCGCCGGGGCGAGCGTGATCGGGATCGGCGCGGAACAGGTGTGGATCGTGATCCGTGCGCGGAATGATGAGGCCGGCGGCGAGCGCGGACACCGCGACGAAGAGCGCGGCGGCGCGCAGGTCCTTCGGCGTGGTGAACGGGGCGGCGGCGACGATATCGGCGCGCGGCACGGCGCGGACGCCATCCTTGATCGCCGCGACCATCAGGTCTTCGGTCTCGTCGGCGGTCTCGGCATTGTCGTTCGGCGTATCGGTACCGAGCGTGCGCTTGAACGCGATCGCGGTGGACAGCCGGTCGGAGAGGTTCGACGCGCGATCGATCCGCCGTGCGACGGTCTCGTCATCGATCTTCCGCATCGCGCCGATCAGCGCGCCAACGGCGATCATGCCCGCGCAGGCGACGAGCAGGCCGATACCCGCCCCGGTCGACAGCGCATCGATCCGCATCGCGAAGACGGTGACGAGCGCGGCCGAGGCGGCGAGGATCGTGGCCGTGGTGGCACCTTCGAGCGCCCACTGGCTCCGGAGCCGCCTGCGGGTCTGTCCGATCAGGCGTTGGATCGCCGACGTATCAGTAGGTTGCACGGGTGGCTCCTAGCTCCCAACGATCGAGGATAGCACCAACATTCCACGCGCCACCCCGACATCGGGTCTAACCAGGCGCTGGGACTGATGGGACACCAGCGACGAGAAACCGTTGCCCCCAAGCCGCACCTACACGTCGGTGTCGAATGGGATTCGCTCGCTCACCACACGTGGCACTGCGTATCGGGAACTCCAGGCACGCGCTCCCACGTGAAGCCCTTCGGCGCGCGCGGCTTGCGCGTGAAGCACGGGCCGTAGGCGTCGGCCGGCGGATCGGGATCGCGTCCTCCGAGAATCACGGCGTCGTACCGTGCAACGCCCGAAGGGCCGAGCTCCGCGCGCACGAGCCGACGCACGGCATCGCCGGGAAGTGCCCCGGAGCCACGGGCCCGAACGTACAGCGCCCGCAGCAGATCATCGAGCGTACGTTTGCCGCCGGAGGCGCGGCGCAATGCGGTGTCCAGCTCCGCGGCGTAGAGCGCGCCGCGCGTATACGGAACGATCGAGACATCGACGTCGCGAACAAAGTCGCGGGCGATGCGAGCGTTCGTCGCGCCCGCGCGCTTGTTCGCGAAGTGGCGGGTCGCGATGTCGTTGATCGTTTCGAGGAACTCGTCGACGGAGAACTGCCCGGCGCGAAATGCGATCACACTGGCGTAGTGGACCGTGAAGCCTTCACTGAACCAGTACGCCGTGCCCTCCGCGCCTCGGAGGCGCAGCCGCAGTCCGAGCCAGCGATGAAGCATCTCGTGCGCGATGTTGACCTTGAGCCGCCGTGCGAACGTCGTCTTCGGTCCGATCCAGGACAGATAGGACGTCTCCTGGCCGATGCCGTTCGCCCGGTCCTCGTGCGACTGCAGGAGGCGCACGAAGATCGAATACGGTCCCGGATCGTCATCGCCGAAGAACGCACGCTCGGCCGCAAACACCTTCGCCGCCCACGCGCCCGCGGCGGGTACATCGATCGCGGTTGCGCCGAACCACGCCGTGCGCAGATGCAGTGCGCCATCGTCCGCCGTGGTGGTCTGCGGCAAGCCCCAGTAGTAGACGGCCTCGCGCAGCGCGGAGAGCTCCCCGACGATCTCGCTCGGCGCGCTGCCGCCGAACGTGCTCGCGCCTTCACCGCGCGTGCCGGCGGGACACGTTGCAGCGCCCCAGGAGATGCGCATCCGGTACCGGCGTTGCGACTCGGGCAACACGATGAAGTGACGGCCGTGACCCCCGATGCCGGTGGCGTCGTGGCGCAGTCCCTCCACCGCGCCCGTACCGGCCGCCGAGATGGAGCGAGCGCGATACTCGAAGGTCAGCGTTCCTCTTGTCGCACGCGCGGGCCGAAGCTCGAGCACGCCGTCGCGCACACGACGGGTCAACGAAATCGGCCCGCCATCGTCCCGAGCCGTGGCGTCGGAGATGAGGCCCGACGCGCCCCGCGTGCCCATGACCTCGTCGGGGAGCTGGAACACGGGCCGGCCGGCGGCGGGCAGGGACAGCGCGAAGGCGAGAACCGAGGGTTCGTTCGCCCCGTCCTCGCACACCGGGGTCACCACGAGCGTCACCTCGGGGGCGGCCGCCGGCGCAGCGCCCGCGAGTCCGACGAGAAGCAGCAGCCACGGCCCGAGCGTACGCATTAGATGGTTAGTTTACGCACGCGGCGGACGGAGAGGGTCACGAGCACGACGCTGATTCCGGCGAGCGCGAGCAGAGACGGTAGGAGGTCGAACGGACCGGCGGAGCGCAGCACGGCGCCGCGCATGACGTCGATCATATGGGTGGCGGGGAGGCCGCGGCCGATCCAGTACAGAACCTTGGGGAGGCCGGCGACGGGGAAGATGTAACCGGAGAGGAAGATCGAGGGGAGCAGGAGCATCTGCGCCATCTGCTGCGCGGCCATCTGCGTCTGTGCGCGCATCGAGATCGTGAGGCCGAGCGCGAGCAGGGCGAACAGGTACATGACCGCGGTCGCGAACAGGAACAGCAGGCTGCCCTGGATGGGCACACCGAAGCCCCAGCGCATGATGAGGAGGATCAGCGCCATCTCCGCGATGCCGATGACGAGGTAGGGCGCGAGCTTTCCGAGCACGAGGCCGACGGGGTTGATCGGCGTGACGAGGAGCTGCTCCATCGTGCCTTGCTCGCGCTCGCGCACGATCGCGATCGAGGCGAGCACCATCGCCGCGATCTGGAGGAGGATCGCGACGAGGCCGGGGATGATGTAGTTCGCCGTGCGGCCGCCGGGATTGAACAGGACGATCGGCTGCGCCGAGATGAGCTGCTTCGCACCGAGGGCGCGCGCGGCGTCGAAGTTCTGCTGCGCGGCGAGGCCGTTGATCGAGGCGAGCGCCTGTGCGCTGACGTTCGAGTCCGAGCCATCGATGAGCACGAGGAACTGCGCGTTCTCGCGGCGGGCGCGCTTGTCGTGATAATCCGGCGGGATCATCACGCCCACGCGCGCCGTGCCCTGCGCGATCATCGCGCGGCCCTGATCGGGGCTGTTCGTGATGGCGGTGATCTCGAACGTCTTGGTCGCGCGCAGCTGGTCGACGAGCTCGCGGCTATAGCGGGTCTGATCCTGATCGACGATCACCGTCGGCAGGTTCTTCACGTTCTGATCGAGGAAGCCGAACAGCGAGAGCTGGATCACCGGCAGCATGAAGAACATCACGAGCGTTCCGCGGTCGCGGAAGATGTGCTTGAACTCCTTCTGCAGGATCGCGACGAACGAGCTCCACATCACGCGCTCACTTTCGCGAGGGCGCCGCGATCACGGGCGGCCTGCTCGGTCAGCGCCACGAACACGTCCTCGAGCGACGGCGCGATCGCGCGCACGGTGGCCGGGAAGCCGGCCACGGCGAGCCGATCGACGAGCTCGCGCTCGCTCATCGCGGAGAGGATCTCCGCGTGCACGGCGGCACCGAACACCGTCGCGCTCTTGCAGAACGGTTGCGTGCGCAGCCACGTCAGGGCGCGGCTCGATGCGGGCGTCTCGATCTCGAGGCGCCGCGCGCTCGGATCGTTGACCGCGGGCAGCTGCTTCAGCACGGCGGGCGTGCCGTTCACGAGCAGCTTCGAGAGATAGAGGTAGCCCACCTCGCCGCAGCGCTCGGCCTCGTCCATGTAGTGCGTGGTGACGAGCAGCGTGATGCCCTGCGCGGCGAGCGTGAACAAGAGATCCCACAGCTCGCGCCGGGCGACCG
>Ga0247741_1002340_pt1 | contig 10548 bp, 10 predicted proteins | sample UWRJL213509R2_FD_180945 | JGI IMG/M metagenome (GOLD analysis project Ga0247741, IMG submission 180945) | Plant litter microbial communities from Arlington Agricultural Research Station in Wisconsin, United States - UWRJ-L213-509R-2 | ecosystem: Environmental > Terrestrial > Plant litter >...
TCTTTAGTGCAGGTTATGGGGGTCCCATTGATCTCGATGATTTGGGGTTGAAGAAGAACTACTCGACCTACAATGCTGCATTTTCAGCTCCAACATATAACGACTTGATGCTCGAGGTATGTACACCCACTTATATCTTGATCATATTCTGACCTCCGATTACTTTGCAGGCATACGCCTCGAAAGCACCTAATCTTTCATTCATCCATGCCTATCCAGGCGGCGTAAGAACATCCCTCATAAGTTCGTCGCCATCCTTCCTACTACGAGCCTTATCCCCGCTCGTAATCCTCGCGAGACCATGGACCGTCTCGGGCGAAGAGTGTGCGGAGTACATGTGGCATGCGGCATATAAAACTGCTGCACAACCTGGTGCATACCGGACTGACAATCTTGGGGAAAGTTGGGGAAAGAAGAATTATTTCGGTAATGACGAGCAGAGGGCCAAGTTGTGGGAGCACACGGCGGCTGTAATGCGTGAAGCACTCGAAACAACTAGCTAGGACAGTCGAGCGTGGATGGACCAACCTATATACCTTATATCAATCATCATATTCAACTTTAATGAGCCACATATAGAATTATCAACGAGAAAACATCATTTTAAAAACATATATGTATACAGAGATTGAACCGGTCAAAGGAAAACTTGATGTTTGAACAACTTTTCGATCTCCTACTATCGTACATCATAACAGAAGGCGGGAAAAGTGGGTAAAATTTGGTGGAAGACACCGAGCATGCCTTGACTACTTGAAACATTGTAATACCTGTCCTTGGATGGTCCTAACATTCTCCGAAGGGAAATGCCAGAAGGACACAGCGATCAAAACGTAGACAGCTGGATAGAGATGGTAAATTGCAAGTATAAAAATATTTTATCAAGAAAACGTACCAATTAAGACTGTGCCACTCATCCAGTGGGACTTGCCGTCCTCGACAGAGAACTTGACCACTAGCACCGATAGGAACAACATCTAGAAATAGATTAAGATAGGAGTTCCTCCTTTAAAACAAAATCTAACATACCACAGTTTCGAGGGGATCGAACAACAACGTCAACGGCTTCCCCATTCCCCAGGCGACTAACACCAAGATGGGTATAACAAATAGCGCAATCTGGATGCAGCTGCCAACCGCAACACTCATTGCCAAGTCAAACTTTCCTTTGCTGGCGACGATAACAGCGGTACTATGCTCTGCCGCATTGCCAATAATTGGAATGACAATGAGTGTGATCCACTCCTTTGAGATATTTGGGTGAGCTGCGACGAGCCCTTCGAGCGAGTCGACGAGATGCTCGGCGGTCACGTATGCCAGGGCGGTGACGAGGACTAAGAGAATGAGTGCACTAGGCGTGTTGAGTTTGGCGTGTTCGGGTACGGTGTTCGTCGTCGAGATTGAGGATGACGACGACGACGAATCCACTGCGGTGGTAGGAAGTTCGAGCGTTTGCGTTGAGTGGCGGCTGAAGTTGGACGACGAGCTGGAACGCGTCGAGATCGAGTATTCTTGGAGAGTATCCAGGAACAAGTGGTTGTGCGAGTAAAATTGGAAGAACAAGTATGCGACGTATCTGTGTGGAAGTCAGAATAATTTCAGATGATATGCTCAGACGAACTCACATCAGGATCAAGATAATGGAGCTACCTCTACTTAAGTCAAGAAGTATCTTGACTTCGGTTCCAGGTTCCAGGCGACTCTCCAGATATTGATGCTGAAAGGAGGTGAGTATAGGACCATGATCTGAGAGCGTAATCGACATACGAATGCCGCAGGTATGGTCAAGGAGATCACCGAAACGATTAACAAGGACGAGTTGAGCTGAGCAACCATGGGCTGAAACTGTTGCTGGTGGAATTTGAAACCACCAACTAAAACATAGGTCAGATAAAGCGTTATGTATTTTCTCAAACGGCACCCACCTATAAAAGCGCATCCAAGGACGAGAAGAAGGTTGCTGAGAAGACCACCAAGTAAAGTACTCTGAACGACTTCCAATTCACACTGAAATGGTAATGATTAGAGGGGATTATAACGTAAGGCTTGGTATTACTAACCTGCTTAAGAGCGACTCCAGAGATGATCATCTCGATAAGATTTCCGAGGGAGGCATTGAGCAAGCCACCAACACTTTGGCTGGTACGAAGTGCGATTTGCTCAGTACCTAGGCCGAGAAGAGCGGCGAGAGGGACAATGGCAAGAGCCGAAAAGACGAAGACCAAGGTAGGGCTTTGATGGCTGAAATGAAGGGCCCAGGAGACCGGAATGAAGAGCAGCAGAAGATTGAGCGGCGTGTAGCACACTGTTGCCCTCAAGGACGCAAGGTATGTCGGGCGAGGTCCGATGTCGTGTCTGGGAGTGAAGAGGGCCCTGAGACGAGCTGTCCTCGATAACTTCAGGACTCGGAGTTTTCTGCGACGAACACGCTGGACACCCACGGCGTCCAGCTTTTCCAAGTCGGCATTAGACACCCCGCTTGGACCACTGTTCTCGATGTGGTTGATGTTGTTCACAAAGTCTTTCTCTTTGACCTCGATATCGACAACAATTGAAGGAGAATCACGACCAACAGGGGGCGTTATTTGAGACGACCGACCATTACGCGGCCCACTACTAGGAGGCTCGTCGTCATCTTCGGCGACGAGAGAAGGTGTTGGCTGGGGCAAAACGTTGTTGGCGTCATTTTGAGCTGGTAGAGCGAAAGATTCTCCCATTCACGTTGTAGCTGAGTAAGTTTAATGTTGGAACGTGGGTGCTTAAAAGCAAAGGGAATGAGGCTGTGAGGGGCCAAGGCTGTCCGCTTTATATGTCCACGCTGGGGGACCTGAGCCCTTGGCATGCTTGGCGCCTAATCCCCTTTGCCGGTTTGCCGAACACCCCACTTTAAGCGCTTGGCACCGGAGCCGGACACAGCCATCGTGACGGTTCTCTATCGCTGATGAATGATCATGCTGGAGCTTTGACGCGCGAGTAAGCTTGAGTAGAATACTACGTTCTACCTGAAAGTTTTGTAGGACGCTTGCACAGAGGGAGCACTCCTGAGTCCTGTAGACCCCGTGCAATATAATAATTGGCCCTGACCGCCGGCCCAATACCATTTCACGAAATGATCGCACTATCGGCCCAAGCATCCCAAGCCAAACGTCATTCCATGACAAATGTTTGCGATTCGTGGTGTGGAATTTCGTCTCGTCGAATGGACTCTCCGTGGAGATGTCCACTTGCAGTTGTCTTGGCACCAGTGGCAACAATTTGAACAAGTCAGCGGCCTCGAAAAAACCTGAGCGCTGAGGCTCCTTAAGGGTGGGGGAAGTGCATGCCAGGGCCAAGATTTGCCAAGTAATTCGGTGACAAGCTGGAGAAGTGTAAGCTTATTTCTTGACAAGAGTTAGTGATCAATACGAGCATGGTTGGGTATACTACTAGTACCTTACAGTTTTATAAGGTTAATGCCTGGCACTCGGCCTATCACTTGAGCGGTTTGCGTAAAGATATCATCTAGGCTAGCGAGATGAAAACGGCGCGCACAAATAAGGTTTATGAGTTCCGTCAGTGCGACTAGGCCAAGAGAATACACATATATGTAATGCATGAGTGACTTAACTGGTGCCCAGACGGAATGGAAGCAACCGTCGTCGGGATTTGGACGGCAGTCCCTAGGCGTACTAAAATTCTCAAGTTCCCATCTCCAGAACTTGGCGGAACCAAGATGGAACCATGAGAGTTCGCGCAAATAGAAGGGTTTGCCAAAGGTCATTTCGAACTGAAGATGTAAGAGCTGAGAGGGGTTCCACAGTGTCAATAAGAAGTTGTCGCTTGACTTGAAATCTGATAGATGTGAGATGTGAGGACAAACTGTTCAGATGGGTTCCGAATAGTTTGGTGTGCGGAGGGGTGGCACAAGAAATGCCTAAAAAGATAGAGCACGTGACTTCCGAACGCGGTGTTCAGCATGGGCGCTTGAGAATGGGCGCTACGAGAACCGCGTTGCAGGGAAGTCGAACCGCCAGAGGCCTGAGCGCTTGGTGAGCCAAGGAGGGCTGTCCGAGCCGGATGCCAAGTGGCTGTACTAAACACTAAAGGGAGTAGGTGGTGGGATCGAACAAACGAATGGCAACGACTCAGAATGCAGTGGCGAGTCTTGACGCCAGGAGTGTGAACGTCGACGAAGGAGAGGCGTAATCGCGTACAGGCAGACTTTGTACATATTTGTTGGTAGATTATTGTATCGCTCCGTAATCTAATCCTATGATGAGGCCACCGCTGGCAGAAGAACCTTGACTCGCAAGCGCTCCAACTGGACAGAAGGGGTGGACCTAGACACAAATTCTGAATTAAGTTCTTGAAAAGTCCCGAGCTTCTCTTGCATCTCAAGAGAGGTGAGATTTATGGTGCAAAAGGCCTAGTCACCGCTCCTTTTGTGCAAAAAAATGTGCGACCGATTCCGCTGCTGCCCAAAAGTAGTGGTAACCATTTGTACCATGATAGAACCTTGAGTGAGGAAACCGGACCGCGAGCGGGATATTGTCACGTGTATTGCTATTAGCACAATCATAATGCCCCGCTTTCCAACACTCATCATTTTTGCTGCAAGCTTCGGACCTGCTTCAACTGATACTAATAGTCTGCCTTCCTCGTCGAAATCAACAAGCTGAACGAAGTGACGCTGCCGCTGAGTTTGTATTGATTGGGGACATAGGCTCAATATCGTACGTACATTTTCTACTTCATTGTTTGAGGACTGATCCTAAATATTTTTCTGCATACATATAACCTCGAAGAGTTGAAGCTCCTATCAATATCTTCATATCCTCCTCCCACCAAGCTCAAGCCATCGTAACTGACTGTCCTTCCTCCAAAGTACGTCCTCCCAGCTCTCCCACCTCGCACCCATCTCCCCCACTGCTTTCTCGTCCCCTCTCCTCAGCCACTTGCTTCACAATCCTTCCTCTCTCTAGCGGAACATAACCTAATACTTGGCCACAGGTACCCAAGTTCAAACTGTCCGGGCAACTTCGATAAATTTCCCCACCAGAGGATATCGTACGTCCGATATACGGTGAACAATAGAAGTTACCTTGGATGGGGTCCCAGCATCGTGCTCCTCTAACTCTAAACCCTTTCGTAGAAACACAGTTGTGGACACCACATCTGCCGCTGGCAGTCCATACGCCCACGCTCATTATCACGTCAACTCACCGAAATTCGATGAGAGTGTCTTCACCTCGTCTGTCGTTTCCTCCGTCGAGTCCAAAATGTCTTCATCGGTCGGCCTTCCTATAGGCTAAACCCAAGACAGTCTCCAAAAACACCCGGTCGTACATATTTCCCCTCCTCTTTCCCTAAACCTACTGAACCTCCACTGGAGGACGATCCATACCTACACCTATGTTCAAGTGTACTCTTCAGATGAACAGTTTTGTATGTGGAGGTACGTTCTCTGGCGCTTCGGTTTGCTCCTGATCATGCTCTACCACAGTGCAATCTACTACACTTGGTCTATGGCGCCTCCGAAGTACGTGTAGGTGGAGCTTTGAGGCCGCACCTTGCCTGGCTTTACAAGAATGCCATCCTGAGCTACCTGTCGCAACCAGCGATCTATCCTCAACTCACTGAGACTGCCTTGGGCTTCGGAGTCTACTGTGCTCTCTGTTTACATATCTCAGATTAGTGTGGAGACACGAGGCAGACGATAACGGTGTATCATATGTTGTTTCAACATAGCCAGGTGGATGTGCCAGGATGGTCTAGAACGGTGTCACATCTATGCAACCTCGCATAGGCACCATCAGCGCCAGCGGACCTTCTACATGAGGAGTTGGTAACTGATTGACCGACCTTCTTCTGAAGTGCGCCTTCTCCCAACTCTTCCACCACGCACCTAACCCGCGTTGCATCTCTACACTGCACCCTCCTTCCTCTCTAGTGAACCCTAACCTAATACTCGGCCACAGGTACCCAAGTTCAAATTGTTCGGGCCACTTTAATAAAAAATCCCCACCAAAGGATCTCTTAGACGGTGCACAATAAAGTTACCTTGGTTGGGACGCTGGATACTTCCATCCCAATACCATGCTCCTCTGAATCTAAATGCTGCATCCTTTCGTACACAAATACACATCTGCGCGGCACATCCTGGACATGTGAAGATACGTCGATATTCAACCATTTTCCCTAACCGGGCTCACCACATAATCCCCCTCCAGGACGGGAAAAGGTGCGCAAATATGTCAGAATCTATTGAAAGCCGCCTTCTGTCTTTCATTCCTCCCCTTGGTTTGTCATCGGTTGGCCTTCCTACGAGCGAAGCTCAGGATAGTCTCCAAGATCACCGGTTCTCGTACATATTTCCCCCCCTCTTTCCCTAAACCCGCTGAAGCTCCACTGGAGGACGATCCATATCTACCTATGTTCAAGGGGAGACGAACACAGTTCACCTCATGATCCTGCTCTACCTATGAGCACATCCCTCCACCACAGGACTCACGTATTGCTTCAAGTTATGTGCACCCTTTCTTCGACACCAATCGTTCCTTTATCCTAACAAAGGTCATAAATTTCTTGAATTTATGGTTCAGATGGCGAGTACTATTGAATCAAGAGAATGAATTGGTAGATTGTAACTCACTAGCTTCGACTAAGATACTTCTGACGATATATCACTGTAACTACTCGCGACACGTACTAAGTGGTCAGTGACGTTCCCTGCCACCTTGGCAGTGTAAGTAAGTAATGGCAGTGTCTACTTGACGCATTGAAAACATGCAATTCGTAAGCACCGCCGTATTGAAGGGACTACAGCCTCTTTACACTAGTATTGCACACCATCGGAGTCGGCCATCGGGAAACTATGTACCCTGCAACGATCCGGCTTTACAAGAATACCGTTCTGAGCTGCCTGTCGCAATCAACCATCTATCCTCAACTCACTGAAACTGCCTTAGGCTTTAGGAGTCTACTCTGACCTCCGTCCACGTATCTCAGATAAACGCGGAGACACGAGGCAGACGATAACTGCGCATCATATGTTGTATCAACAGATGGTAGGTGGATGTGCCAGTTCCAGTGCCCTACTGCCTATTGTCTCGAGGCCTCAAGGCCTGCCTCAAGTCTAAGGTGCGAACCTTGAAGAATTCTGACTGATGTCTAACACACATGTTTTCCATGCAATCTTGGGGCAACAGCTCACCGAACACAACATGGTGATGCCTCCAAGAGATAAATAGCGGCGCTGCCCGAAGTGCACCATCTCATTCTCCAGAGTTTCATCTCTACACCATACCCACCGCTGCTCTTATCACGACCAACCAACATTATGTTGCACACTCAGAATCCTCCTTCTAGCAAACAATTGGTAAGACAGTGATTGCCTCTCTGCTTGATTACTGACGTATCAACGTCAAAATATCAAGCCTTCTCAAGTGGACGTCCTCAATGTGTTACAAGGGATATTCAATATACTCGTACGTTTTTCTATCTAAGCTTGAATGAGTATTTCTTCTAACTTTTCACAGGATGAATCGATGGGACCGAACGGTATAAGTTTTCCTTATACGATTATATGGCAAACTAAATTCGTTTACTCAAGGTTTGTCAAGGCAGGTTGAATACAGGAAACCTGATGATGGTTCTGTCACACGTAAATCATTTTTTGAATGGTGTTCGACGCTGATCAGCTTACGACGTTGAAGCCGATACCCAAGGCCAGCTCCATCGCAGGCTACCCCTCATGAAGCGTACGCTCTCTGACCTGGAGAAATCTCTCTTGGGTGCCGAAAAGGCCCTTGCACTGCTACCCGGATCAGAATTTATCACAAGTGCGACTTCGTCCATCATACGGACAATTGGTAGTCAAAAATATGACAGAGGTACAACCCAAGGCTTTTCATCTCAATACCGTCTTATCTCTGATATATAAATCCTAGCACTACCTCCTTCCTTCTTGGTTAACTTTGGAAGGAGTCTTGGTCGCCTTCAGGAGGCACTTGAAATACTAGAAAAGCAAGTCCCAAGTGCAGCATCTTCGACCAAAGAAAGCACTTCGCTTTATGTTGGTTGCCTTCGCACGGCACGCGAATTGGTCGAAAATACTGCGGGCAACGCACAGTGGCTCGACCCCCCCAAATCGACTGATCCGAGTATTGGCTCTGACAGCGACACAATCAAGCAATTGGCCAACTCAGATTCATCCCTGCTCAGATTGATCAACACTCTGCAAGACCTGATATTTGCCACGGATCGCTTCTCGCTGAGCGCAGCACCGTACCTAGGAGACCGACAAAGGTCAATGAAGGATGGCTACCTCACTATCTCTGCTGTCGTAAGTCCTGATTCAGATTCCCGTTATGTTAAATAGCAAAACTGATTGACAAATTGCACAGAGTGCGCTCTTTTGCACTATGCCAGTCGACTTGCTTTTCCTTTCCCAGAATAATCAAGACATTGATGAGGCACTGAGGAACGTCATACCTTTGATCATTTATTTATCCACCACCTGTTGCACTGCAGCCTTTATGACCGCCTTCATAATTGCGCGATTCATTGATGGAGAAACATCTCTCCACCAAAAATCTTCCCTGGCTTTTTTGTTGCGGTGGACATCATACTGTCCTGCAATTTTTTTGGCGATGGGCGCCACATCTTTCTTTGTGGCATTTGCTATGACGTTAGGGACAACAGGCCCGAAGTGGATGTTAGCAATTATCGTTGTCGTACTTGGCGCAGTCGTGATCGTGATGTTGCTGGTGTGGAGACTGCGCCAAGTCTCATCTGAAAAAGAGGACACGCTGCTTACACCGAGGGGAATAAGTGAGAATGATATCACTTACCCATTGGATTGTTAACTTGCAAACTGTTTATGACTCATAATTTACTTGGACTCCTAGCTACCTCTACACTACAGTTTTTATTAATACCTACACAAGCATATGCAGATGGCGAACTTTCGTGTAGTCATACTTACATCTTTTCCTTTCTGACTTTTTTTCTGGAGAATTACTTCTCAAACTAGTCTCTGCATTGTCATATTATTACTTGCTTTCTCTTCCCAAGCTGCCGAAGTATAGTACACCTGAGTTTTTCCAGACCTCTCGATGTTCCTACGGGCCAGTCGTTCCTTCCGAGGACCTCTCCGGTGATCAATCCTTCTTGAGTAGAATCTGAAGACACCCGCAACACCATGACATAATCTTAGAACCCATATCTCCCCATACCTATTGGTTTTAGCTGATACCAAACCGAAATCTAACTGACCTCCCAGAACCCATAACTTGGGCGATCCACCGAGAAGTATGGTTTATCAAGGGTTCGACTATATATATGACAATGCATCGAAATGGCGCTCGCCTTGAACTGCCGTGAAAACAGTGTGATTGGCCGTTTCTATGTTTGCAGATGTGGAATTGCGAGGGAAATTCTACTTACGAGCCATTCAGAGTCGTAAATATAAATCCCTAGCTCTCCCTAGGGTGGAATTGGGTATAAGTTCAACTACTTTTTCGAGGCTGTTGGACCTTGCGTTGGGGGACTAGATCACTTCCGTTATCATCTGTACGAAATATCCTTCTCGTTTCTAAAGGCAGAAAGGGGCGCCAATTGAATATAAGTCGAAGTATCTGAGATACACAGCTATGAAATTGGCAAGACACTCAGCTTGACGGCTGATCGTCATGTATCCATCGAAGCATAGCTTTCTCGAATCAATTCCCAATGAAAGAATTATACTATTATTACACTTTAACAAGAGACCCGTAAATTTACGCCGTCAGATTGGAATCTTGGATACATGGAAGCTGTAGTTATCATTTCCCCACAGGAAGTCAGGAGCGTTATCATCTAGTTAGCCCTCCCACGACAACGAAGATGAAGGCCGCATGTCATGGAGGAGTCGATGTAGCCTCAGTGGGAAGCGGAGTAAACATGAGAGGTGGAGGAGTAAGGGAAATATCGTGGTACATGACGAAGGAAATAGAAAATTATCATGCCGCCGAAGCGGGTGCTGGAGCGGAATATTTTCCGCTGCGTTTCGTAAAAAGATCCTGCATAGATACATAAATAAAGGGCAAAGACAAAGTTATCTATGTGACATACCTTGTAGATTCCAGAAGAGATCATTATGATCGCGTGCCTGCTCTCCCAAAGTGGGTAAAGGACGACGGATATGGCAGAGAAGAAGGTCCATGCGATTCCAACAGCAACCCATCCTGTCAAACCTCCAACATCGTAGACGTAATGGGAGAAAAAGAGGGGAAGGGGGACGATGAGGATGAGGATGATGAACTGGTGCACAAGTCTGAGTTAAATCCTCACTGATCCGAACGAAGCAAAGACATACCAATGTGATGGAGGACCAAGATGCGAATCTGAAAGCCTTGTTGAGAGCGACAGGGTCGAGCTCGTCATCCTCTTCAGAACGATCGAAAGAGTCACCAGCGATCGAGCCTGCCCGGGCTTCCACCTCCTTCTTTTCGCTGTCGTTATCAAATTTCTCGTGGTGGGGCTGGACGGGAGCAGGCTTGTTGATCGCACGGGTGGCCTCGAAATCGA
>Ga0247741_1002341_pt1 | contig 10545 bp, 8 predicted proteins | sample UWRJL213509R2_FD_180945 | JGI IMG/M metagenome (GOLD analysis project Ga0247741, IMG submission 180945) | Plant litter microbial communities from Arlington Agricultural Research Station in Wisconsin, United States - UWRJ-L213-509R-2 | ecosystem: Environmental > Terrestrial > Plant litter >...
ATCGGGTGGCGCACCGAGGCGACGAGGACCTCGGTCTCGTAGTTGTAGTTGTCGTAGATCTGCACGATCTCGCTGATCAACTGCATGCCGTTCGTGGAGACGTCGTCGAGGCGACCGACGAACGGCGAGATGTACGACGCGCCGGCCTTCGCTGCGAGCAGCGCCTGCGTGGCGGAGAAGCACAGCGTGACGTTCGTCTTGATGCCCTCTTCGCTGCACGTGCGGACGGCCTTCAGGCCCTCCGGGATCAGGGGGATCTTGACGACGATGTTCGGGCGAAGGGCGGCGAGCTCGCGCGCTTCCTTCATGATCTCGTCGTGCTTGAGCGAGACGACCTCGGCGGACACGGGGCCCTTCACGATGTCGCAGATCTCGAGCAACACATCGCGGAACTTGCGCCCGCTCTTGGCGACCAGCGACGGATTCGTCGTGACGCCGTCGACGAGGCCCATGGCTGCGGCCTCTTTGATCTCTTTGATCTCTGCCGTATCGATGAAGAACTTCATGGATCCCTCCGTTGCGGGAATTCCGACGAGGACGTAGCTTCCGCCGGCGCCTAACGCATACCACTCATGACATCTGTCCGCATCGGCACCGTCGATCTTCCCGACCGCATGGAACGGGAGCGCTACTTCAAGGACTGCTCGCTGCTCGAGCTGTCCGCGCTTTATGCTGGTCCACTCAAGCCGAGCTCGCTCGCGAAGTGGGCTGCTGGATCTCCGGAGGGCGCGATCGCACTCGTCGCACCGTGGGTGCTCACGCATCGCAAGCCGCCGAAGGCGACCACGGTGTGGCCGCACGATGCGACCGTCGGCGATTTTCGCGACAGCGCCCCCGGCCGCGCGGCGCTCGCGCAGCTGAAGATCGCCGTCCAGCAGCTCAAGGCCGGTTATGTCGTGTTCCGCTCGCCGACCTTGTTCGCCGCGTCATCGGCGAATCGCGACGCGCTGAAGAAGTTCTTCGGCGAGATCGCCACGGAAGAGGCCGTCGGCACCACGCGCGTGTGGGTCCCCGATGGCCTGTGGGATCTCCGCACCGCGGTCGCATTCGCGGCCGAGCTCGATGTGGTGTGCGCCTTCGACCCACTCGTTCGCGATCCGGGGCAGCCGCCCGAGGTGCACTACGACCTCGACGTGTCCGAGCTGTACCTGCGAATCGCAGGGCTCGGACGCGCCGGCGCTATCCGGAGTGAACGTCTCGACGACCTGGTAATGCTCATCGAGCACTACGCAGAGCTGCCGAGAGCGGCCATCGCATTCGAGTCCCCGTCGCGATGGCAAGATGCGCGGAATCTCAAGAAGAATCTCGAGACCGCGGTCGAAGATTGATTAACCGCTAGAAGACGAACGTCGCAGTCGGGATTGGAAGCTCACCCGCCTTTTTGGGCACTTCCAGGATGTTGCGAGAGGACTTCCGCTCGACCATCTGGATGATGGGCTCGGACTTCCTCGACGCCACAGCCACCGTCTTCTTCGTGCGACTACCGTTACCCTTACGCGCCGCAGGACGCGCAGTCATCACCTTGGATCGCATTCAAACTCCCCCGGAGTCTTGGTGTGTAGAGACTCTACGGATCCACGCTTTAGACTGTCAATGTAGGCAATCTGATTCCTTGCCTTCCGTCATGGGCCACCTTATAAACGCGGCCTCTTTCCCTGGAGTTTCGAGAATTTATGGCTGACAACGCCGCGGTCTCCGTCACCCATCTCGCGGGCCCTCTTCTGCAGGCTCAGGTCGATCTTGTGGCGTTCGTCGCTTTCGGCGACCCGACCCGAGACCCTGTTTTCAAATCAGCAGACCAGGCCCTCGGTGGTGTGTTGTCGGACGTCGCGAAGAGCGAGTCGTTCGAAGGCAAGAGCGGTCAGTTGATCAGCGTTCACACGCACGGCCGGATCCCGGCGCGGCGGATGATCGTGGTGGGCGCCGGCGCTCGCGGCGAGTTCAGCGCCACGAGCGCGCGCGACATCGTGGCGACCATCGTGCAAGCCGCGAACAAGGCCTCGGTCGCTTCGCTCGCGTTCCTCCTTCCCGCGCTCTCCGGTAACCGCGAGGCCGCGCTGATCCAGCACGTGGCCGAGGGCGTCGTCCTCGGCGGCTACAAGTTCGGTCGCTATCTCACCGGCGAGGATCACAAGCGTCCCACGTCGCTGAAGAGCTTCGGCGTCGTCACCGATGCCTCGCCGAAGGCGGGCAAGAAGCCCACCGCGGCGGCGATGAAGCAGTTCGCGGCGTCCGTCCACCGCGGAGAGGTGATCGCCGCGGCGATCAACCACGCGCGCGATCTCATCAACGAGCCCGCGGCGGTGATCACGCCGACCGCGCTCGGCCTCGATGCGCAGGCGATCGCGAAGAAGCACAAGGGCACGGTCACCGCGACTGTCTTCGGTGCGAAGCAGTGCGCCGAGCTCGGCATGGGCATGTTCCTCGCGGTGGGCCAGGGCTCCTCGCAGGAGTCCAAGCTCATCCACCTGGTCTACAAGCCGGCGAAGAAGGCGAAGAAGAAGGTCGCGTTCATCGGCAAGGGCGTCACGTTCGACTCGGGTGGCTACTCGCTGAAGCCGTCGGCCGGCATGGAAGACATGAAGGTCGACATGTCGGGCGCGGCCGCCGTGATCTCGGCGATCGACGCGATTGCCACGCTCGGCGCGGACATCGAGGTCCACGCCGTGGCCGCGTGCTGCGAAAATCTGGTGAGCGGCAACGCGTACAAGCTCGGCGACGTGCTGACGTCGATGGACGGCACCACGGTCGAGATCAACAACACCGACGCCGAAGGTCGCCTCACGCTCGGCGATGCGATCACGTACGTCCGCACGAAGATCCAGCCCGACGAGATGTTCGACTTCGCCACGCTCACCGGCGCGTGCATGGTCGCGCTCGGGCCGTACACGGCCGGCGTGTTCTCCGATCACGAAGCCCTGTTGAAGACGTGGATGAACGCATCCGAGCGCTCGGGCGAGGACATGTGGCGCCTGCCGCTCAACGGCCGCCTGCGCGAGCAGCTGAAGAGCCCGATCGCCGATATGCGGAACACCGGCGACCGGTTCGGCGGCGCCATCACCGCCGGCCTGTTCCTCAAGACGTTCGCGAAGGACACCCCGTGGGTCCACGTGGACATCGCGGGCCCGGCCTCGGTCTCGAGCACCCGCCCGTCCCAGCCCAAAGGCGGAACCGGATTTGCGGTCGCCACGATCGTGGAGTACGCCACGTCTCGCTAGGCACCTCGATCCGCTTTATCAATGATATCGGATGCTTGTGGGGTGGTGTAGTTTTGACAGCCCCCTACCCCGCTGCTAGCATTGTCCGGCTGGGGGCAATCTGTTGAAGCAAGCATTTACCGTCGGCGACAAGGCTGTCTATCCCGTCCACGGAGTAGCCGAGGTGGTCGGCCTCGAGCAGCGCGATATTGGCGGCAGCACGACCGCCGTCTACATCCTCAGGATCCTCGATACGGGTCTGAAGATCATGGTTCCCACGGTCAACGCGGGCTCCGTTGGCCTCCGCGACCTCATCACCTCGAAGGAGGTGAAGGAGGTCTTCGAGATCCTCAAGTCCCGCGATATCCCGCGCGACACGCAGACGTGGAATCGCCGCTATCGCGAGTACATGGAGAAGATCAAGACCGGCTCCGTGTTCGAGATCGCCGAGGTCATGCGCGACCTCTCCGTACTCCGCGCGACCAAGGATCTCTCGTTCGGCGAGCGCAAGATGCTCGAGACCGCGCGCGGCCTGCTCGTGAAGGAGCTCGCCCTCGCGAAGGGCGTCAGCGAGGACAAGATCCTCGCCGAGGTCGACACGATCTTCGCGGTCGCCGCCGCTTAGTACCGCAGAAACGCCGAGCCCCACGTGAGGCCGGCACCGAACGCCACGAGGCACACCAGGTCGCCCGACTTGATCTTGCCGAGCTCGATCGCGTCGTACATGCACATCGGGATCGAAGCGGCGGTCGTGTTGCCGTACTTCATGATCGTGTTGTGCGTCTTCTCGACGGGCATGCCGATCATCTGCGCGACCATCTGATTGATCCGCAGATTTGCCTGGTGCGGGATCATCATGTCGATGTTCTCGAGCTTGAGGCCGTTCGTGATCATGCCTTCCATGATCGCGGCCGGCATCTTCATCACGGCGTGCTTGAAGACCTTCTTGCCGTTCATTACGGGGAAGTGCTTGCGCTCTGCCATCGCCGCTTCGCTGATGCGCGGATCGTGGGCGCTCGCGGGATACTCCGTCCACAGGATCTCGGCCTCGGTGCCGTCGGCGTGGATGTGAGTCGAGAGGATCAGGTGCTGGTCGTCGGTGGCGCGCCCGATCAGGACGGCGCCGGCGCCATCACCGAAGAGCACGGTGACGTCGCGACCGGCGGTGGAGACATCGAGACCGGTCGAGTGAACCTCGGAGCCGATGAGGAGGATGTTCTTGAAGTTGCCGGTGCGAATGTACGCGTCGGCGATCGAGAGGCCGTAGATGAAGCCCGTGCATTGCTGCCGGATATCGAGGCAGGGAATGTCCTTGAGGCCGAGCGCGCGCTGGACGAACACGGCGGTGCCCGGGAAGAAGTAGTCCGGCGAGAGCGTCGCGTAGATGATCAGATCGACGTCCTTGGCGTCGACCTTCGCGCGCTCGAGCGCCTGCTTCGCTGCCTGGGCACCCATCGATGCGCCGGTCTCGCCGTCGGAGACCCAGTGCCGCTGCTCGATGCCGGTGCGCTCCACGATCCATTCGTGGGACGTCTCCATCTTCTGCGCGAGATCGTGGTTCGTGACGATCTTCTTGGGGAGGGCCATCCCGATGCCGAGGATGCGGCTGCGATGAGTCATGGTTGCTTGGCTACCACGCGCGCCGCGCCCGGGGCGAGGCGGTTCGCGCGCACAAGGAAGCGTGACGCGTCGCGCAACACGTTACATTCGGCCACATGAACGTGCTGCTGGTCCGCCACGGCGAGACGCCGTGGAATCGCGAAGGTCGCTACCAGGGCCGCACCGATATCCCGCTGTCTGCCGACGGAGAGGCGCAGGTCGCGGCGCTCGGTCGGCGACTGGCGCATCTGCCGATCGCGATCGCGGTGGCCTCCCCCCTCTCGCGAGCGCGCAAGACCGCCGAGGCGATCCTGAATGGTCGGGCCACGCCACTCGAGCTCGACGAGGGTCTGCTCGAGATCTCGCACGGCGACTGGGAAGGCAAGCTCGCCTCCGACATCGAGCTCTCGCACGCGGAGATGTTCGGCACCTGGCGCTCGCGGCCCGAGCGTGACGTTCCGGCGGGACCGGGCGCGGAGACACTCGGCGACGTCGAGGAGCGCGCGTGGCCCGTCCTCGTGCGTACGATCTCCCGGCTGGGCCCGAATGACACCGCGCTCATCGCCGCGCACGACGCGGTCAATCGCGCGCTGCTCTGCCGCGTGCTCGGACTCCCCCTCTCGCGTGTATGGATGTTTCGTCAGGCGCCCGCGACGTTGAACGTTTTGTCGGGACCCTCGCTCGCCGAGCTGCAACTCGTTCGATTGAACGATTCGGAGCACGCGTCACCGCTGCTCGCCGAAGCACTGCACCGGGCTCTGTAGTCCGGACCCGGGGTACGCGGCGGGTAGCATCCGGGGACCGGGACAGTGCGGCTCCGCAAGGCGAAGGCGAGAACGCCTGGACAGGCGCCGGGGAAATGGCCACGCTCATCCTCGGTGGAATCGACTGTCTTGATCGTCGACGATGACACCGTCATCGCAGACGGGCTTGCACGAGCCGTGCGGCGATTCGGCTACGCCGTGCATATCGCGAACGACATCACGACGGCCCTCGCGGTGATCCGTTCGGAGACCATTGGCGTCGCGATCCTCGATATCAACCTCGGCGCCGACTGCACCAGCGCCGAGGCCGCGCGCGAGCTCGCGAAGCGGAACATTCCGGTGTTGTTCCTGACCGGGCTCGAGCAACCGGAGCTGCCGGAGCTGCCGGCGAGCGCGGTCGTCGCGTTTCTCACGAAGCCCGCGAACTACTCGGCGCTCGGCACCACGCTCGAGCTTCTCCGCAAGCAAGCGCGCACGCAGCGCGAGCTGGAGGACACGCTGCGGATGCTCGCCGAATCCCAGCGCATCGCGTCGATGGGCAGCTTCCAGCTCGACTACGTCACCGGCGAGCTGAGGTGGACCGACGAGACCTACCGGGTGTTCGGCGTCACCAAGGAGACCTTCACGCCCCACCGCGACTCGTTCCTTGCGATGGTGCACCCCGACGACCGCGAGGTGATCGCGGCCGGCATGCAGGTGCAGGACGTGCCGCCGGGGATCCACGAGGTCGAGTACTCGATCGTGCGCCCGGACGGCGAAGTCCGGAGAATCCGCGGCGCGAGCGAGCACACGAGCTCCTCGTCGCGCACGTCGGTGATGGGCACCGTGCAGGACATCACCGAACGCGCGGCGATGGAGAGGCGCGCCCGGATGGCTCACGACGCGAACCGTGCGAAGACGGAGTTCCTCGCGCACATGAGTCACGAGCTGCGCACGCCGCTCAACGCGGTCCTCGGGCTCTCCGAGGCGATGATCGAGCGCGCGTTCGGCGATCTCAACGCGGAGCAATTGCAGACGCTCGAGACGATCCACAAGAGCGGACGACATCTCCTCGAGCTGATCAACGACGTGCTCGATATCGCGCGCGTCGAATCCGGCAAGCTCGCGGTCGATCTCGAACAGACGGCGCTGCGCCCGCTCGTCGACGAGGCGACATCGCTCATGGCGAACATCCTCGCGACGCGCGATCAGCGGCTCATCATCGAGCTCGCGCCGGCGCTACCGCCGGTGGAGCTCGACAAGCGCCGCATGCGGCAGGTCCTGATCAACCTGCTCGGCAACGCGTCGAAGTTCTCGCCCCGAGGATCCGCGATCACGTTGCGGGTCACGGCGGATAGTGCGCGCCGCGAGATCGCGATGTCGGTCTCCGACCACGGCCCCGGGATTCCGCCGGAATATCTGATCCGGATCTTCGAGCCGTTCGTCTCGGTGAACCCGCTCCTCACGCGCGCACACGACGGGGCGGGGCTCGGACTGGCGCTCGCGAAGCGCATCGTCGAGCTCCACGGTGGACGACTCCTCGTCGATAGCGAGATCGGATCCGGCAGCACGTTCACCGTCGTCCTGTCGGTTGCCCCGGCGTATGTCGAGCCGCCGGCACGGCCGATCCTCGTGCGCCCACCGACGCGACCCGGAACGGTGCTGCTCGTCGAGGACAACGAAGCAACGGTGCTCGCGGTGAAGACGTACCTCGAGAGCCGGGGCTTCGGGATCCGCGTGGTGAGCGATGGGTACGCCGCGCTGGCGGCCGCGGCCGAACAAGATGTGGTGCTCGTGCTGATGGACATCCAGCTGCCCGGTATCGACGGCATCGAAGTCACGCGCCGGCTGCGCGCGAACGCGTTCGAGAAGCCGATCGTCGCGCTCACGGCGTATGCGATGCCGCAGGACGAGCGGCGGTGCCTCGACGCGGGTGCCTCCGCGTACATGTCGAAGCCCGTCCGCTTGCGCAGCCTCGCCGCCACGATCGATCGCTTGCTGGAGGTGGAATGAGCTCCGCGTGATCAGAGGCGCAGGCACTCCCGTGCTCTGTCTGGCCGCCGAGGCGCGGAGCACGCTGAGAGGTTGAGAAACCCGTCTCCCACGTTCGGGAGAACGCGCGAGAACGCGATCCTGCAGGCGATCCTGGAGGATCAGAACGCCCACGCGTTCTCCGAAAGCTCCGCGACAGGTCTCAAAAAGACCTCAGCGTCCTCCGCGCCTCGGCGGCCAGACAGACACGGTAGCGCCCGCGCCTCGGCGGCGATTACACGGTAGCGCCCGCGCCTCGGCGGCGATTACACGTCGAGGCGGCGAACGTTCAACGCGTTCTGCTCGATGAACTCGCGGCGCGGTTCGACGAGGTCGCCCATCAGCTTCGTGAAGATGCCGTCGGCCTCTTCCATCTCTTCGACCTTCACGCGCAGCAGGTGGCGCGCTTCGGGATCCATCGTGGTCTCCCACAGCTGGTCCGCGTTCATCTCGCCGAGACCCTTGTAGCGCTGGATGCCGAGGCCTTTGCGGCCGAGCTCTTCGATGACGGTCGCGATCTCGTCCCAGCCCTTCATCTCGCGCGGCTCGTCCTTCTCGTGGACGAGGGTGAGCGGCTCGGTGAGCGTGGAGCGCAGCTCGGCGCTGATCGTACGGAGCTCGACGAACTCGGCGGAGCGCACGAGGTCGGTGTTGATGGTGGTGTGCCGGCGCACGCCGTGCTGACCGGCGCCGTAGCGCAGCTCCCAGGTGCCGTGCTCGGAGTCCTGCTTGTACTCGGCCGCGGCCTGGCCGAGGTCGGGGTAGCGGCGCGAGACCTCGGCCATCACCTTGGCCTCGAGGAGCTCGAGCTTCTCGCGGTTCTTGAGGTGATCCTCGGTGAGGCCCGAGTCGGCGAACTGCGCGGTGATGCGGCCGTCGGTGCGCTTGTCGAGCTGGGCGCGCATGCGGCGAGCTTGATTGATGCGCTTGACGCTCGCGACGAGGCCATCGCCGGTGAGTGGGTCGGCCCCGCTGCGGTTCAGAATGGTCTCGCGGCACACGCTCTCGAGGAGGAAGTCCTCGAGCGCTTGCTCGTTCTTCAAGTAGAGCTCGGTCTTGCCCTTCTTGATTTTGTAGAGCGGCGGCTGCGCGATGAAGATGTGGCCGTTCTCGAACAGCTCGTTGAAGTGCCGGAAGAAGAACGTCAGGAGCAGGGTGCGGATGTGGCTACCGTCGACATCGGCGTCCGTCATGATGACGATCTTGTGGTAGCGGAGCTTGCCGATATCCTTCTCGTCGCCGACGGAGGTGCCGAGTGCGGTGATGAGGGTGGTGAGCTCCTGCGACGAGAGCATGCGATCGAAGCGCACCTTCTCGACGTTCAGGATCTTGCCCTTGAGCGGGAGGATCGCCTGGAACGCGCGGTTGCGTCCCTGCTTCGCGGAGCCGCCTGCGGATTCACCCTCGACGATGAACAGCTCGCTCTTCGTGGGATCGCGCTCCTGACAGTCGGCCAGCTTGCCCGGCAGCGATGACAGCTCGAGCGCGCCCTTGCGCTGCACCATCTCGCGCGCCTTGCGAGCCGCTTCGCGAGCGCGTGACGCGAGCAGCGCCTTGTTGATGATGTTGCGCGCGTCCTTGGGATTGCGCTCGAGCCACTCGCCGAGCTTCTCGGTGATGACGGCGTTGACGGCCGTACCGACCTCGGAGGACACGAGCTTGTCCTTCGCCTGGTTCGAGTACTTCGGATCGCCGACCTTCACCGAGATCACGGCGGTCAGGCCTTCGCGCAGATCATCGCCGGAGATGCCGCCCTTGGCATCCTTGAGCAGCTTGTACTCGTTCGCGTAGTTGTTGATGGTGCGCGTCATCGCCTGACGGAAGCCGGTCAGGTGCGTACCGCCATCGCGGTTCTTGATCGTGTTCGTGAAGCAGGTGGTCAGCTCGGAGTAGCCGTCGTTCCACTGCATCGCGAGATCGACGACGCACTCCTCGACGTTCTCGCCGTAGATGCCGCTGAACGACACCACGTCGGAGATCGTGGTCTTGTTCGCGTTGAGGTCGGCGACGTAGGTGGCGATGCCGCCCGAGAACGCGTACTCGGCCTTCTTGTCGCTGCGCTCGTCGTGGATGATGATCGCGAGCCCGCTGTTGAGGTACGCGAGCTCGCGGAGCTTCTGCGCGAGCTGGTCGAACGAGAACTCGAGGATGTTCTTGAAGATCGTCGGGTCGGGATGGAACGTGATCTTCGTGCCGTGGCGCTCGGTGACGCCGGTCTGCTTGATGTCCGCGACGGGGATGCCGGCCGCGTACTCCTGGAAGTAGACCTTGCCGTCGCGCCGGATCTCGAGCTTCAGCCAGTCGGAGAGCGCGTTGACGGCCGAAACACCGACGCCGTGCAGGCCGCCGGAGACCTTGTAGCCGCCGCCGCCGAACTTGCCGCCGGCGTGGAGCGACGTCATCACCAGCTCGGCCGCGGAGCGACCCTCGATGGGATGGATCCCGGTGGGGATGCCGCGCCCGTTGTCCTCGATGGTCACCGAGTTGTCGAAGTGAATGATCACCTCGATACGGTCGCAGTGGCCGGCCAGGTGCTCGTCGACGGAGTTGTCGACGACCTCGTGAACGAGGTGGTGAAGGCCCGTGCCGTCATCGGTGTCACCGATGTACATGCCGGGCCGTTTACGAACACCCTCGAGACCTTTGAGGACGCCGATCGAGCCAGCGTCGTATGTGTCCGAAGTGCCCGGAGGCTCACCGGTTCCAGTAGGATCTGCCATTGCCAACCGCGGTCAGTTGGTACCACAGGCCCCCCCTCCAGAGAAGGGATCCGCAGGGCTTTATCGGTAGATCAACCGGTCGGATTTATTCGAGAATCTGGCCGGACTGAATGCGGTAATCGGCGCGATCTCGGGACAGCAGCACATGGGTGCTCGCGGTGGTCGTGATGAAGCACTGGCCAGCGAGCGAGGCGAGGTGGTGAAACAGGTATTCGTTGCGCGCGGGATCGAGCTCGCTCGACACATCGTCGAGGA
>Ga0247741_1002342_pt1 | contig 10540 bp, 10 predicted proteins | sample UWRJL213509R2_FD_180945 | JGI IMG/M metagenome (GOLD analysis project Ga0247741, IMG submission 180945) | Plant litter microbial communities from Arlington Agricultural Research Station in Wisconsin, United States - UWRJ-L213-509R-2 | ecosystem: Environmental > Terrestrial > Plant litter >...
GAACCAGAAGAGGTTGGTGGCGAGTGCGATCAGCTTGAGCAACACCCAGGCGCCGACCGCGCCGCCGGTACCGATGACCAGGGCGGCGGCGGCGAGGATCAGCATGCGCCGGTCCGCGCTGTGATCGGCAAGCTTGCGGCGTGGCGGGGCAGCTGGTGTAGAGACGGGCGGTGTGGAGATCGGCATAGGGCCTTCCTGTCGGGAACGCCGGCGCAACTATATCGTATTACGATATAGTTCAACATAAGGAAGTCGGATGGCTGGGCAGACGGCGACGGGGCATAGGCTGACGGACACGGATTATGCGGCGCTTGCCGATTTTCGCCACGCGTTGCGGCAGTTCCTTGCCTTTAGCGAAGGCCACGCGACCGAATGCGGCCTGACGCCGCAGCAGCACCAGGCACTGCTCGCGATCCGCGGCGCGGCGCGGCAGGCGGTGACGGTGGGGTTTATCGCTGAGCGGCTGATCCTGAAGCCGCACAGCGCGACTGGGCTGGTCGACCGGCTCGAAGCGCTCGAACTGGTCGAGCGGCGCCCGGCACCGGACGACAAGCGGCGCTCGCTTATCGTGCTCACGCCCAAGGCGCTCGCGCTGCTCGAGGAGCTGTCAGCCACGCATCGCCAAGAGATCATCCGCCTGCGCCCGATGCTGGCAGGGTTGTTGGAGCGGATCGATGGAGACGGCTGACCCCGATCTTGAGTTATATATCGTAACACGATATAAATAACTCGACGACCGTCGCATTGCGTCGTCGGGAGAGGTCGATGGACATCATTCTCAGGGCGTTCGAAGCGATCGGCCTGGTGCTTGGCAGCCTGGCGCTGGCCGGGCTGCTTAACGCGATATTGTGGTCGGCCTTTCGTCGGATCCGCCATCCGGACTGGGCCTGGACCGTTATCGTGGTGTCGGTCGTGGCGGTATTTGCGAGCGCGCCGCCGCGCAGCGGGCTTATGCGGCTGACCCTCGCCTTTGCCGTGATGCTGGCGCTGCCCTTCTGGATGGAAGGGCGGGCGTGGCGGTCGCGCTGGCGTCTCGATCATGCCTCGCCGGCGCCAATCGGGTCGAAACCTGCTCCTTGAGGCTGGTACCGCTACCATTTATTGGTTAGACCTCTCGAAAAATACGGGAGAGGATTCTTATGAAGTTCAGGTTCTTGGCGGCGGCCGCGTCGGTTTCCTTCGTCGTCAGCGGGGCTGCCGTCGCGCAGGACGTGCCGACCACCCGCGCCGCGGGCGGCAATGTCGAGCAGCGCGCGGCGGCGATCGTCGCGAAGATGACGCTGGAGGAAAAGGCGGCGCAGCTGGGCAATGTCGCCCCTGCCATCCCCCGGCTGGGCGTGCCGGCGTATAATTGGTGGAACGAGGGCCTGCATGGCGTCGCGCGCGCCGGTTTCGCGACGGTGTTCCCCCAGGCGATCGGGATGGCGGCGACGTGGGACACGAGCCTGATGGGCGCGGCAGCCGACACGATCAGCACCGAATTTCGCGCGAAATATGTCGAGCGGGTTCACCCCGACGGCACCACCGATTTCTATCGCGGGCTGACCGTGTGGTCACCCAACATCAACATCTTCCGCGACCCGCGCTGGGGCCGCGGGCAGGAGACTTATGGCGAGGATCCGTTCCTGACCGGACGGATCGGCATCGCCTTCGTCAAGGGCCTGCAGGGCACCGACCCGAATTATTACAAGACGATCGCCACCTCGAAGCATTTCGCGGTGCATAGCGGACCGGAATCGAACCGGCACCGCGAGGACGTGCATCCGAGTGCGCACGACCTGGAGGACACCTATCTGCCAGCGTTCCGCGCGACGGTGACCGAGGCCAGGGTCGAGTCGATCATGTGCGTCTATAACGCCATCGACGGGGTTCCGGGCTGCGCCAATGATTTCCTGATGAACCAGCGGTTGCGCAAGGCCTGGGGCTTTGACGGCTATGTCGTGTCGGATTGCGGCGCGGCGGCGAACATCTATCGGCCGGACAGCCTGCATTACCGCAAGACCCCGGCCGAGGGCGTCGCAGTCGGCTTCCAGGCGGGCATGGACCTGATCTGCGGCGATTACCGCAACCATATGACGACCGATGCGGACTCGATCGTCGAGGCAGTGAACAAGGGCCTCCTGCAGATCGCGACGGTCGATCAGTCGCTGGTCCGGCTGTTTTCGGCGCGTATCCGGCTCGGGCTTATCGACACGCCGACCCGGCCCTTTCCGGGCATCACCGCCGCGGACAACGACACCGAGGCGCACCGGGCGCTCTCGCGCAAGATGGCCGAGGCCTCGATCGTGTTGCTGAAGAACCAGGGCAATCTGCTGCCGCTGAAGGATGCGCCCAAAACGATCGCGGTCATCGGCCCCAATGCCGACAGCCTGGATGCGCTGGTCGGCAATTATTACGGCACGCCGTCGCGCCCGGTGACGGTGCTGGACGGGCTGCGCGCGCGCTTCCCCCAATCGAAGATCATCGCGGTCGAGGGCACAGGCCTGGTCGGCCCGGCCGAGCCGGCGGTGCCGGACAGTGCGTTCTGCGTGGATGCGGAGTGCAAGACCCCTGGGCTGAAGGCCGAGTTCTTTGCCGGCACCAAGCTCGAGGGCACACCGGTCGAGACGAAGGTCCAGCCCAATGCGAGCATTGCCTGGACTGGCGAGAAGGCGACATCGGTGCGCTGGACGGGCACGCTCGTCGCGCCGGAGAGCGGGGAATACCGCTTCCGCGTCGCGACCGAGAATGGCTATCTCGTGACGATCGGCGATACGACCATCGTGGACGAATGGGGTGTGGGCAACGAGCCTTCGATCCTGTCCGGCGCGATCACGCTGGAAAAGGGGCGGAAATACCCGATCCGCGTCGATGCTTTCCAGCGCGGCGTACGCGGTGAGCAGCAGCTGGTGTGGAGCACGCCGAGCCAGAATGGCGACGATGCGGTCGCTGCGGCCAAGTCGGCCGATCTGGTGGTATTCGTGGGCGGCCTTTCGGCGCGGATCGAAGGCGAGGAGATGAAGATCAAGGCGCCCGGCTTTGCCGGGGGCGATCGCACGAGCCTCGATCTGCCCGCGCCGCAGGAAGCCTTGCTGAAGCGCGTCCAGGCGGCGGGAAAGCCGACCGTGCTGGTGCTGATGAACGGCGGCGCGATCAGTGCCAACTGGGCGGACGCGAACGTGCCGGCGATCGTCGAGGCGTGGTATCCGGGGCAGGAGGGCGGCACGGCCGTCGCGGGGCTGCTGGCGGGCGATTACAGCCCGTCCGGGCGGCTCCCGATCACTTTCTACAAGAGCACCGACCAGCTTCCTCCGTTCGAGGATTACAGCATGGCGGGGCGGACCTATCGCTACTTCAAGGGTGAGGCGCTGTACCCATTCGGTCACGGGCTGAGCTATACCAGCTTCGGTTATGCCAATCCTCGCGTGACGACGAAGGGCGCGGTTTCCGTGTCGGTCGACGTGACGAACAACGGGGCGCGGGACGGCGACGAGGTGGTCCAGCTTTATGTGTCGCATCCGGGTGTCGCCGGGGCACCGCTGCGGGCGCTCGAGGGTTTCCAGCGCATCCATCTGGCCAAGGGCGAGAAGCGCAGCGTGACCTTCACGCTCGACGACCGGGCGTTGAGCGTGGTCGACGATAAGGGCGAGCGCAAGGTCGTGCCGGGAACGGTCGATGTCTGGGTCGGTGGCGGTCAGCCGGTGTCGCGGCCCGGCATGACGCAGGCGGCCGGCGTGAAGACCAGCTTCAAGGTGACGAAGTCGGCGGTGCTGCCGAAATAAGGGAGCGCAGCTTTAAAAGGGTTTGCCGCGGCGCGTGAGCCGGTGCGCCGCGGCAATCCCCCTGCAACCCCGCTGTCGCAGGATGAACCGTACCGGGTCACGCCGGGGCGGGGAAAGGCCGGGCGACCGGGATGCGACGAGCGCGACGAAGGCGGCTTCGTCGCCTCAGAAGCGATAGATCCCGCCGGCCTCCGCTGCGATGAATCGGTCCGCCGGTAGCTGTTCTGCGTGCAGCGCCGCCGCCAGCGCCTCGATCGGCGCATCGCGGGGTTCGTCGGTGAGCTGGAACGTGCCCCAGTGGATGCCGAGTCCGCGGGTCGCGCCGACATCCTGCAGGATCGCCACCGCCTCGGCCGGGTCGACGTGCTGGTTGGCCATGAACCAGCGTGGCTCATAGGCGCCGATCGGGATGAGGGCGACGTCAGGCGCCCCGTGTCGGGCGCGGATATCGCGGAAGATCGCGCCGTCGCCATAGCCTGTGTCGCCGGCGAACCAGACGGAGCCGGCCTGGCTCTCCAGCCAATGGCCTGCCCATAATGCCATGCGCCGGTCGCGCATGCCGCGTGCCGACCAGTGGTTGGCGCGAGTCAGCGTCGTGGTCAGCCCTGGCGCGACGTCGATCCGGTCGTGCCAGTCGCCGACCGCGATCCGGGCGTCGGGAACCGCGCGCCGGACGATCGCATCATTGCCGAGCGGCATCACCATCAGCGGCGCGTGCGCGGCGTGCAGGTGCCGCAGCGTGGCGAGATCGAGATGGTCATAATGATTGTGGCTGAGCAGCACGGCATGGATCGGCGGGAGATGCTCGAACGCGACCCCTGGCGCGGTCACCCGCTTCGGGCCTGCGAACGAGAACGGGCTCGCCCGGTCTGACCACACCGGATCGGTCAGCAGGTTCACGCCAGCCATCTGGATCAGCAAGGTCGCATGGCCGACCATGGTGATGGTGAGTCCGTCGGGCGCCGGATCGGGGCGGGCCTGATCGACCGGTACCGTGATGGGCCACCGCGCCGGGCGCTCGCCGAGTTTCCAGCGCAGGGCCTCCGACAGCCCGCGATCCGTGCCGGGCTGGCCGGGATTGAAGAAGCGGACGCCGTCAAAATTGTGGCCGGGCGAGGCCGCGTGATAGGGGTTTTTCGGCATCAGACGCCCTTACGCGTTGTCAGCCGTCGCGCCAGCGAAACGCCAATGGCGGGTATCCAATGCCGCTGGTGAGGGAGCAGGGGGGCTGCGGGCGCCGTCTCCAGACGCCCCGACATCATGCCGCCTGGGAGGCCCAGCGCTCCGCCAGTACATGCGCCTTGGGATCGTCGACATCGATCCAGCTAATGCCGGTACAATCCGCCACATGCGCGAGGCCCCGACCGGCCAGGTAACCGACGCCCGCGCTGAGCGATGGCGCCTCGAATCCCTTCAGGGCCTGGAACAGGGCCGGGCCGATGGCGAAGACGCCGGTGTCGAAGCAATCGAAGACCTCGATACCCTTGCCGATCGCGACGATGGCGCCGCCGCTGGTCTCGACGCGAGTGACGTCTTCCATATCGACAGCTTCCTGATCGAGCAGCCGGTCGATGCCAAGGGTGAGGCCGCCCTGCGCCCCGGTGTTGGCGAGCAGGCGATAGAGTGCCGGATCGACCAGATGGTCGCACATGGCGAGCAGGGCCTCGCCGCCATGCATCGCGGCCTCCGCCGCAAGCACGGACACGCCATTGGGCTTCCGATAGTCCTCGGACATCACCGTCTCGACCGTCACCGGCCAGTCGCGCGCGGCAAGCGCAGCGGTGATGGCCTCCGCGCCATAGCCGAGCACGACGATGACGCGGGTGATGCCCGCCGCGGCGAAGCCGGTGATGGCGTGTTCGAGCAGGGTTTTGCCCGCCACGACGCAGAGCGGTTTGTACGGGGCCAGCGCCCGCAGCCGGCTGCCTTCGCCGGCTGCGAGCAGGATCGCGGTGTCGATCACGCCGCGATGAATTCCTCGACGGCGATCTGGGCGAGGTCGTCGGTCATCTGCGTGCGCGGATGCTTGCAGAAATAGGCCGAGGCACCGTCGATCGGGCCGCCCAGGCCGCGATCGAGCGCGAGCTTGGCGCAACGGATCATGTCGATCGCGACGCCCGCCGAGTTGGGGCTGTCTTCGACCGATAGCCGCAGCTCCAGGTTCATCGGCACGCCGCCGAACAGCTGGCCTTCCATGCGCAGGAAGCAGATCTTGTTGTCGTTCTGCCACGCCACATAATCGGACGGGCCGACATGTATGTTCTCGTCTTCGAGCCGCTCGGCCGTGACCGACTGCACGGCTTCGGTCTTGGAGACCTTCTTCGAGGCAAGCCGCTTGCGGTTCGACATGTTGAGGAAGTCGGTATTGCCGCCGGTGTTGAGCTGATAGGTGCGATCCAGCTTCACGCCGCGCTTGGCGAACAGATCGGTCAGCACGCGGTGAACGATCGTCGCGCCGAGCTGCGCCTTGATGTCGTCGCCGATGATCGGCACGTTCGCATCACTGAAGCGCTTCGCCCATTCCGGATTGCTGGCGATGAACACAGGGATATTGTTGACGAAGGCGACGCCCGCTTCGAGCGCGCATTCGGCGTAGAATTCGCTCGCTTCCTGCGAACCTACCGGCAGATAGTTCATCAGCACGTCGGTGCCCGATGCCTTCAGTTCGGCGACGACTTCGTCCTTGGTCGGCTCGGCGGTATCGGCGAGCAGGAAGGTGCGATCGTCGGGATAGTCGGCCATGTGCTCGGCAAAGCCGTCGAGAATCTTGCCCATCTTCACCTTGGTGCCGGTCGGCTTGACCACCGGCGAGAAGATCGCGGTGCAATTGGGCTTGGCGAAGATCGCCTCGGCCACGTCCTTGCCGACTTTGCGCTTGTCGACGTCCCACGCTGCGACCACCTGGATATCGCTCGGACGATAGCCGCCCAGTTCCCAGTGCATCAGGCCGACATTGTCATTGGCGCCGTCCCGGTAATGCTCCAGGCCCTGCACCAGCGAGCTTGCGCAGTTGCCTACGCCCACCAGGGCGATCCGAATGCTGTTCATGGTCGATTGATATCCTTGGAGTGAATAGAGAATAATGACGTGGCGCCCACAGGTGCGGTTGCCGAGAAGTGACGCAACAAAACGGCCTCGATATGGCGGTGCCAGATGATGCCGATAGCGGTAACGAGAAACAGGGGCACGAGCTCGAACCACCAGAACCAGCGCGGATCGCCCGCGAGGCAAGCGAGAAAGATCGCATAGACGCGAACATTGGCAGTCAAAAGTATCATCAACCGCATCGGCCCCGCCGCGCGCGCTGAATAAGCGCTTGCAAGCTCCGATGCGATTGCGCGGTTCTCGAACAGGGCGTCGAAGCGTGTCGAAGCACGGTCGATCGAGGTGGCGATCCAGTCATAGGCCCGCACTACCACATTGCCTGCCCCCCCGGCCACCGGCGCGCGCACGAGCCCGCGCACGCGGCGATGGAAGCGGGCGCGCTCGCCCTCATAGAGGCTGGACTGGACGATATGGGCGGCGCCGGCACCCAATGCCCAGGCCCAGCCTTCGCCGGTGCCGATCGAGGTGGCGATGACGACATAGATCAGGATGAACACGCCGTGATCGCACACGCCGTCTAGGATGCGACCAAGGGCGCTGGCAGTATTGGTCGCGCGGGCGACCATGCCGTCGAGTCCATCGGCGATAAGCCAGCAGATCGACAGCGCGAGACCGACCAGGGCGAAGCGCCAGTCATGCCACTGGGCGTAAGCGGCGGCGGCCGTGATTCCGAAGCCGAGTCCCATGACCGAAACCAGATTGGCGGAGACACGGTGCTCCACCGCCCAAGGTAAAAGGGCGCGCCCGGCAGGGTGAATGATCCAGAGGTTGGTAGGATCCTCTATCCGGCGATCCCGCGACCCGTCCGGTGGAGGCGTTGTCATGCGGACGTCATATATTCGTCGCCGCGCCGAAGTCCAAAGAATGTTCATGCGACAGGGGAAATTCGCGGCGGATCGTTGCAGCGCAATGTACCGGATCGGGAGGGAAAGGCGGTGTTTCTCCGCCCGCACGCCCGGATTCCCGCCAAAATGGTGCTCTCCTGGGGCGGCATAGGCGCGGGAACCGATCTGGCCCTCTGGACGTTGAAGTACGCCGCTTTGCCGCCGCGACTCGACGCGCTTCAGGCCGCCTCGGCGGCGATCTGGCGCAATGCCTGCTCGAATGCCTCGGGCGGTTGACCTCCGGAAATGAGGTAGTGATCGTCGATGACGATCGCCGGCACTGCGCTGATCCCCCGCGATTGCCAGAGCTGCTCGGTGCGCCGGACCTCCTCGGCATATTCGCCGGTGGTCAGGACGTGGCGGGCCGCTTCAGGGTGGAGGCCGGCCTTTTCCGCCGCGGCAACGAGCACGTCATGGTTGGACGGATCCAGCTGGTCAGTGAAATAGGCGTCGAACAGCGCATGCTTGAGCGCGGCCTGATGGCCCTCGATCTCCGCCCAGTGCAACAGGCGGTGCGCGTCGAAGGTATTGTAGATACGACTCTGGTCGGTGCCGCGCATGGTAAAACCGAGTTCGGCCGCGCGGGCGCGGATCATCTCGCGATTGGCGGCCGATTGTTCAGGCGTCGAGCCGTATTTCTGGGCGACATGCTCGACGATGTTCTGGCCCTCTGCCGGCATGGCGGGGTTAAGCTCGAACGGCTGGAAAGTGATCTGCGCGTCGACCACATCGCTGGTCCTTGCCAGCGCTTCCTCCAGTCCGCGAAGCCCGATGATGCACAGGGACAGGAGACATCGGACACGAAATCGATCTTCATCGGGCGGGGCATGGGAATCCTTATCGAGCAGCGGCACTGGCCATATGAGGGTCTCGGGCAGGGATTCCAATGACGCGTGCGGCCGCTCAACTGGCCTTGCGCAGCGCCGCGACCTGTTTCGGCGTCACCTTCGACGGCGTCGCGCCAAACCGGGCAGTGACATAATTGGCCACGGCGGCGATTTCCGCGTCGCTATAGGCATGACCGAACGCGGGCATGACGACTTCGCCCTGAGGGGTCGCCCGCCGCGCCCCGAGGATCACCACTTGCGCGACATTGGTCGCCTCCGGATCATTGACGGCGCGGGATCCGTTGAGCGTGGCGAGGCCGGTCAGCGCGCCGTTGCCGTTCCACGCATGGCAGCCGATGCACGCGCCCTCGAAGATCTTTTTGCCGAGCGGGGCTGCCTCGTCAGCGGCGGCGAGGCGGTGGCCGGCTGGGGCGGGGCCGGGAGCCGGATGAGGCTGGTCGGGCGTCGAGACCGCGGGAACACTGCGGAGATAGGTCACCATCGCCGCGATATCCGACGGAGTCAGATGGCGCAGACTGAGATCGACCGCTTCGCCCATCGGGCCGGTAGCGGTGCCGCGGCCGGGTGCATGACCCTGGGAGAGATATTGGGCGAGTTCGGCATCGCTCCAGTCGCCGACCCCGGTCGCCTTGTCCGAAGTGATGTTGAAGGCCCGCCAGCCCGCGGCGACGGCGCCGGCATATTTGCGGCGGTTGTCGAGGGCCTGCATCAGGTTGCGTGGAGTATGACACTCGCCGCAATGCGCCAGCGCTTCGGAGAGATAGGCGCCACGGTTCCATTGCGGGCTGCGATCGGTGTTGGGCTCGAAGCGGCGGTTAGGGTTGAACAGGCCACTCCAGATTGACATCAGCCAGCGCTGGTTGAACGGGAAGGAGAAGGTCAGCTTGGGCCGTTCGAACCGTGCCGGAGGCAGGGTGGCGAGATAGGCGCGGATCGCGAGGCCATCGGCATCGGTCATCCAGGTATAGGCGCTGTACGGCATTGCCGGATAGAGATGTGCCTTCGGCCCCTTGCCTTCGCGGAGCGCAGCGAGGAACTGCGCATCGGTCCAGCCGCCGATCCCGGTCTGCTTGTCAGGGGTGATGTTGGGCGACCAGATCGTGCCGAAGGGCAGCTTGAACGGCAAGCCGCCGGCAAAGGGGACGCCACCCTTGGCGGTGTGGCAGGCCTGGCAATCCGCTGCGAGCGTCAGATATTTGCCCCGCGCAACCGGATCGGTCGAGGCAAAGTCGGCGGGAACGCCGGTGACGTTGGGGCCGCGATACTCCGCCAGCGACACGCGGTGCCCGCCAGCAAAATCCATCACGCCGGGGCCGAATGCGATCCAGGCGAAGACCCCTGCGCCTGCCAATGCGATGGCGGCGATGACGCTCCCGATGATGCGACGGCGGCTCATGCTTCCTTCCTCCCGGCCAGCACATCGCGGTCGATCGGCAGACGGCGCAGGCGCTTGCCGGTGGCAGCGAAGATCGCGTTGACGAGCGGCGCCATCGAAATGGACGTGCCGGCTTCGCCGATGCCGCCCGGCGCCTCGCCGCTGCGCATGATGTGCACTTCGATCGGCGGCGTCTCGTTCATCCGCAGCATGCGGTAATCGTGGAAATTGCTCTGCTGCACCCGGCCTTTCTCGATCGTGATCTCGCCGTGCAGCGCTGCCGTCATGCCGAAGATCAGGCCGCCCTGGAGCTGGGCGATGATCGTGTCCGGGTTCACGGCGATACCGGTGTCGACGACGCACACCACACGCCGCAGCGTGACGTCGCCATCTTCCGAGACCCCGGCCTCGACGACGGTGGCAATCCAGCTGGCAAAGGCAGGCTGGACTGCGACACCGCGGCCGACGCGTGCGGGCAGGGGGCTGCCCCAGCCGGATTTCTGCGCGGCGACGCGGAGTGCGGCCTGGAGGCGCGGTGCCTTGCCGAGCATGTTCATGCGGAACTGG
>Ga0247741_1002343_pt1 | contig 10539 bp, 6 predicted proteins | sample UWRJL213509R2_FD_180945 | JGI IMG/M metagenome (GOLD analysis project Ga0247741, IMG submission 180945) | Plant litter microbial communities from Arlington Agricultural Research Station in Wisconsin, United States - UWRJ-L213-509R-2 | ecosystem: Environmental > Terrestrial > Plant litter >...
CGGAGGCGCTCGAGGTGGCGGTAATAGACAAGAGGAAGCAGGTCCTGGGTGATGAGCATCCTGAAACTTTGAGGGCTATGTCGAATCATGCGGCCACATGCCGGAGACAAGGCCGCTGGAAAGAGGCAGAAGCGCTTCAAGTGGTGACGATGGAGACGATGAAGCGGGTGCTCGGAGACGACCATCCTTACACCCTCGAAAACATGGCAAATCTTGCCAACACATATAGGGACTTGAGCCGCTTGAAGGATGCGGAGGAGCTCGGTGTGGAAGTGAGCGAGAAGAGGAAGCAAGTATTAGGAGATGACCACCCTCACACCCTCATGACCATGGAGAATCTAGCGGCTACGTACAAGGACCTAGGCCGCTTGAACGATGCAGAGGCGCTCGAGGCGGTGGTAGAAGGACATAGGAAACGCCGTGATTATTCATGAAACTGGAAAGGCTTGATACGATACCGTGACGTAGGAGAGTGAACGTAGGCCGAACGAAATGAAGTATGGTGATATGTCGTGCTCTGTTCCAAGGCGAAAGGCTAGGGGATGCATAGGTGGCTACGCTTGAGGTCTGAATGCAACTGGTTCTTAAAAGTTTTGTTACCAAACTCTATAATTCAAAGGTGGGTGGTATAGAGCAGAACGCGAAACCGTCTTGCAGAAGGGACTGCAATAGACAAGACAGCAAGTCCGAGTCGTGTGAGCTTGCGGATCACTAATGAACTCATTCGCTCTTTCAAGTTTGCCACCTCCGCTCACTTGGTCCTTTTCTCGTTTGACGTTCTCTGCGAGATGTCCAACCGTACAATGTTTTCATACTTGTGTTTGACTAGTTGACATTGGTCGGTCAACATTGGTGCTCTCTCAACACCAGGCAGTCGGAACCATCCTGAGAAGGACCGTCGCCTCGATTACAAGAACGAACGCACTGGTTGAGCAGCAACTGCCTGCCCGTGACGATATACGCTCAAACCATGATCGACGGACTGTATTGCGGACGTAGTCACCATCTTGGGCCTATCTGAGTCGACTTCAGCGTTTGCTTGTGCTTCAGGTGTGGAATTTGTGCTCAGTGGTAGATGTCTGTTACCGCATTAGGAAGGAGACAGCTGATGGTGAGGAGAATTGTGGTTAGGTACGATTCTGACCCCACTCAACATTCGAGTTCAACGTTTAATATTCATTACGCTCTCTCGGCGAGCTTCTCCAAGAAGCCACCTAGACCTCACCTACCTCCTGGACATCATGAACGACGCACATAGAAGTCACGCAATAACGAGAGAAGGTACTTCCTCTTCCCTTCATATACATTTACTAATTCACATAACAACGCTATTCAAGCCCATCTTTAAACTGAATCTCCAGACCATGCTCTCCTTTCATTACGTCATCCTCATCTAACACCTTCTCATCTCTATCATCACAGCGCAGATCCGTGTCAATATGCTCTTGAGCATATCCGCCGACGAGATGGTCAGATTTGGGATAATCGAGAGCTTGGGATGGCCGACAGATTTGTCAACCAGGTAAATATTCTAGACTCCTCAGCCAGCGCTCAAAGTATTGTTTCAGCGCTGCGGCGAGCTACACAAGGTGGAACGCCAACCTTGCGTGGCTTGGTTTCCGGAATCCCCGAACTCCCTTGCTTTTCACCACCATTATCTATATTCTCAATCTCTGTTTTCTGCACCGGTCCTTGAGCTTACCCTGAGCTGTGAAGAGCCTTGGTGTCTTTCTGGCTACACCATCAGCAACCGTATAAGGGGCGATGCACTCGCGCTATCCTCTCACCTCAACAGGCTGTGAACACGGTGATGGTAGCATGCTACGTAGCCTTAGAAAAGATGTCAGTCTTCATTTAACTTCATACTTAAAGGAATATTTTTTCTTGCATTCCCGCTGAAGTCTACTAGGGTTTTCTGGCTTCTTCGCCTTAGCCCCTGCTCCTGGTCGTTGGACCTGGGAGTATATCACATCAAGGCACCTCACATACGATCCTTCGTAGGAAGCATGTCGTGTGAGTGATTCCGGTTTTAATTTTTGCAAAAGATTTACGAGGCTGGTCCTCCTCACAGCTAGCTCGACGTCTCAGATGCTTGAAACCCCGTCTCCTGCCCCTCCTCATCCTGGGAAAACCATCTCTCAGACAACACTTATAGCTATTGTTGCAGTGACTGGGACTTTATCGATACTCGTACTAGTCGTTCTGCTTATTATCTATTTGAGACAACGCAAGGGGACGAAGCTGCATAGTAAGAACAGTGTGTATTTCATCCTGTTTTTGTGCTAATAAAATGCCCCTTTAGAAGACTGGGTGGATCTGGCGGCCCCTGACGATGTGTGCTGGAACCACTTCGCTAATGAAGATGCCACACCGTCCACCCGATCTTCTTCTCGCACTTCGTGGCCGAGTACGAGTGACGATGCGATGGCCATGTCAGGACTCGTAACACCCCCAGCTCAGGCCACCGTTCGTGCCTCCCATCGGCTGAAACCCCTAAGATAGAATACTCACCTAAATCATGTCATTCAAATTTGACACATGTTGGAAATCGACCTCTAACATGACAGGCGTGTTTGTGGATTATATTCGTAACACAAGCAGGCTCCCTCCAAGGCACCGTGTATAGGATGTAATGGCTAGTACATTCGTGCGTGTGTTGGACATCCATGAATAATACTATTGACGAGTTCTTAATGGCATTCTTCAGCACTGTTAACCATTTGCAGTCCTTGCTAATAAGCGGTTGAGTGGATCTACTGGCAGGGTGTGGCGCACACGCTTATCGTGACCAAATTGGGATACATCGGCTTTTGTCAATGTGAGGTGATGTGTGAGCGCTGGACTGCTGACGGCAATCCAATAATGAAAAGATTGTATGTCAAAGTTTCGCATCCGCCGTTCTTGTTCTGATAGATGTTTGATATAGAGCTAGAAGTCGTTGGAAAAAGAAGTGACGGGATCCAGCTTCGATGGAATCAGACCTTGTTTGTCCCACTCGCTCCAAAATTCAAACTCATCGTAGTACGGTGACATTTATTGACTAACGGCAGAACAAGTCATGAATACCATGACGCCCGGGCGTTCAAATCAAACATCTGTCGCATCTCACCGCCCGCTTGCCCTGGAGACGAGCGCTGTTATTTAGCCTTCAAGACCCACACCCTTTGCTACCAATGCCAGCCGTTCATACTCCTGTGTCCACTACTATAGATACCGACATAGATTTGGCCCAACAGCTAGACATGAAATGACCTAGCAAGCTCGCGCTTTCAGTCGGTCGTCATGCAGCTTCCTTCACCAAATCAAAGTATGTCAGTTCGAATGGTTTTATGGTCGTTACAGTCATCACTGAACATGATGCGGCTTTACACTTTATATGCACTAAATTTTAACCACGGTCGCAACTCAATTAGGGCGCCGGATCTACTGCGCATCTTCATGAAAGAAGGTTCGGCATTACACCCGCTGGGAACGAGAGAAAAAGTCCACTGGCCGAGACTTGAGGCCTGAGACGAAATTGTGATATACGCTATTCTTGTTCTTTTCTTTCACCTTGGTTTTTTCTGTGGTTGCAGAGAGATTCGTTGAGGTCGTTCCAGTGAAGAATGGCGTCCATCATAGTCGACGATCAGGATGCATCTGTGACCTACAGCGGCTCATGGTTGAGATATGGCGGTAAGTTCGAGTACGACTCGACAACGTCGCTCGCAATTTCTCCAGGCTTACAAGCGAGTCTCCGCTTCACCGGTAAGCCTCTCCACTTTTGCGCCCCAGAGAAAGCGAGCGTTGATAACATAACATATGGCAGGTATATCGGTGGCCGTCTTCGGTACATTGTCTGCCACCACCGGGGTCAATGCTCCTATAACGAGCTACCAAATTGACGGAAAAGCAATGGGGACTTTTTCTCCGGGCATTCCTTCTACAGATACTTACAGGCAACAGTTCTTTCGAGCTGACAACTTGAGTCCTGGCCCTCACACCTTGGTTGTCTCAAGCGTATCGGACCGAAGTTATATTTATCTCGATTACTTTGAAGTCGTGCCAGTCCCAACGTCAAACCCAGCTCCGGCACCCATTCCTACACCGTCTGTCACTCCGAGTGGTACCCCAAACCAAGTAACCTCAAGCACCAGCTTAAGCCAGACAAGTTCTGGCTCTATAACAGCAGGAAAATTCACTGGCTCTAGTACGCGGCTTCCATTCATTTACCATAAACACTGATTGAATTAATGCCTTTATAGGCACCACATCGAACTCCCAAACGACCAACGCAGCAGTTGGTTCGCTATCCACGGCCCCATCGAATATAACTAGCTCGTCAAATATCGCTGGCCCATCGGATACTACTATTCCGCCAGCGCCTAATTCACAGTCTTCTACGACGTCCAAAACGCTATCAGGGGGCGCCATAGCAGGCGCTGCGATAGGAGGCACTTTGGTGGCAATCTTGTTCGTCCTTGGGATTTTACTCTGTCTCAAAAGGCGTAAGAGAACTCAAGGCCAAGACCAAGGTAAGTCAATGGTTGAACGTCCTAATGCGTATGAACAAAACTGACGCGTTTACTAGTTTACGACGTTGCGCCTGTGAGAGACCCAGAAATGCAAGATTTGAATGACCCCAATCCTATCCCAGTGGTCAGACCTTACACAGTGCTTCAGCCATTGAGGCATCCAGACTTGTCGAAGGAGGCAGAGATGCAAGCTTACGAGGCTCAAATGAGTGACTTCACATCTCCGCCGCCATCGTATACCCCTTCTCGGTTGACAGTTTCATGAACCTTTAGCGAGCTTTGACCTCGAACTGTCGCTTCTATATTTCAAATTCTGATACAGTACTGCAGCAACTGAAAACTTCACTCCTTACATCGATCTATCTGGACTGTAGCCTAGATCGCGCGTTTGATTGCCATACATTATAACTATTAACATGTACCACTCTATTGTGAGCCCTTAACCCCAGTAATACCGAGTACCACCAGCCTGAGCACCGACTCCGACTGTTCGAGGGTTGCAGACTAAAGTACATTCAATTTTATCTCACTTGTTTGACTTCCACTGATTCTAATACCTGCTAGGCACTTCATCCGGGCTCTCATCCAGACTATCTAGTTCACCTTCTCGTGTTGATCCATGTTGGGCAGCGTTGGGCGCAATGGGGTCTGGGGAGCAAGATCGCTTCCGTCGACCACAAGCGAGATCACCCTGAGGTCACTCAACGAGACACCGAAAAGGTCGCTCAATGCACTCCGAGTCAACTCTACTCAAACTAGAACTGTACCCGTGCTCCGCACGGTGGAGGTGTTTTGAAGGGCTATGTTTTTTTTTGTATCCTTCACTGGTCAATCACTGGTCTGACTGTCGCTGGCAAGATCACCTTCAGCCTTGAATGCACCTACCCGTGCTCCGCACAGTGGGGGTACTCATTCTCAACGGAGAAGGGTGACTAATTGTATCTCCCACTGATTTCTTTTGAACATTAATTATAAAACTCGAATCAAAATCGCCTTACGCCTTCAATACAACGCCGCGTGGGGACGCGGCGTCGCATTGAGCGGCTTCGGCTCTCGTGAAGTCATTACAATCTACCACTTTGCAAAAATTCTGCAAGTTGTACTAACTATATTGTAGTATTGACATGAAGGCCTACTGGATGTTCTTTGTATATATGCCTCCCGTGAGCTCTTTCAATCCTCGAATCTATCGCAACATTTCAATTTCCGGCTCCTGTCCTGGAGCTACTTGAACTTCTACCACCTAGCTTAGGGTCTCATCACACCGACCACATAAGAGATGTCAGTCTGCTCCTTAAGAATCCGGGTTCGGAGGCGGCTGAAGCTTGGTCCGGTTTCAAATGTGTATCCACCGTTTAGCCTCCAGACAAAGTCGAAATTTTTCCATGTCGCTTTGTATATATAGATATTGCCTAATCCGCACCACGGACTTTCCACTGAGGTTGACCACTGACACGGCCTAATATGACATCCACAGCATCTTTACCATCTAGTTCTTCCTAAGATGGCCGAAGCGACAAGATTAGACTTAGTATTGAGTCGCCAAGCATGTGATCATGCTTGTGCGGGCGCCTGCTTGGCATCAGGCCAGCGTTGATTGCTGCTGATATCTCCGTGTGATATACAATCTTACAGCTGTTTGCAAAACGATAGGCCGGCCCTCAAAAAATACACGCATAGGCGGGTTTCGAAATTTTGAAATCCGCCTGTGTATAGAGCGATCGCAGCTGCTAGAAAAGATAGAGTTCCTAAACAACTACTTAAGACATTGTAGCGATAATGGTTCAATGAATAGACAAAATAATAAGGAATTCATGATCACCAACGTAGAAATTAGTAAAAACACAGGAGATGCTGCGAGTAGTACATTTATGCTTGTATAAAGAGCTACACAGCTTCACGTATCTAACATATTAGCTGAAAGCCTGGGCCCGCTCGACGCGACTGCAGCTCCACTAGAATTCTGCGTCCAGTAGTTGTTGCTGAAGAGGTGGACGTAGCTCTCCGAGACCTCCCAAAATCCTACAAGGAACTGGGTTAGTTCCTGAAAAGTATGGCGAGGCACATACCGTAGCATCCAATGAGTCCAGAACCCAAGGACGACCACTCACACCTGGTCTCCTCACAATCTCACCCGTCTCTCATAGCGCTGGCGTATCCGTCTCAATGTCCTTGGCCGCGATTTACTTATTGCTGGTGCCAGATTCTAGAGACATTCGAAGGGCAATCTCATTCTCTTCCTTTGAGATGTGTCGACATGTGGTGGAACGGTGGTAAAGGTCACTTGAAGCTGGTCACTAGCATCAATGCTGATATCGCAAATTTAAATCCAGACTCCGCCTGTACGTGTATTTTTCTAGGGCCGGCCTATCGTTTTGCAAACAGCTGTCAAGCACTTCTGAACCAACCTTGAGGCTACTTACTCCGATTCGATTTCCGAGTACAGATTATACAGGCTTGGTTTTTGTTACTCAAGTAACTGTACTTTCTTCTAAACCCTACTTGGACTCATCTGGAACTTTTCCCGATCAGTGAGCATGCGACGTTCCACATGCGCATTCAATTTTACAAATACCTGTGTCAAGAATCATCCCACCGTTCGTACGCTTCGAATTCTCTTGAACTTCACTGGTAGTCCTTGGGCACCAAATGAGTATTGTAGAATGCCCTCTTAAATACCCAGGTACCCTCAAGCAACACTAAGGTTACTTCCTACTATTTACCTTTTCCCGAAACAGCAGCTATGCAAACGCTGGATGACAGAGTTCCTTCCGCTATCTACTCTGGTGGAACTTGGGGTGCATTCGGCGTTGCTGGCTCTGAATACATGGGAACGGTAATGAAGGCCAATCGAAGTGGCATGTCAGTCACACTCCCATTCACTGCAGGTATGCCGATAGTGCACCTTACTTCAATTCTTTAAATTGCTTTGGCGCTTTTAGGGACATCCATCTCGATCTTCGGAACTTTATCTAACCGGAAGGACGCACCAGCCCCAGATCTTATCAAATTGACGGTCAAAAAATGGGAGTTTTGCGCCAACCATCCCAGCGACGATTCAGTATAAGCAGCAATTCTTTCAATCTGGAGTTTTGAATCCTGGAGCACATACGCTGGTTGCGACAAACGTGGTGGATGGAGCGCCCTGTATTTGGACTACTTCGAGGTCGCCCCAGAGGCAGTCAGTATCGGCACTACTGTCCCAACTCCGCTACCTGCTAGCACATTGACGACGATAACACATGCGTCGACAGGTGCTGGTCAAACTCCTTACGATCCCTGCAACTGTAAGGCTACACACCTGATATGCAATTGGTTCTGACGTCACCATCTCGGATCGACATCCACGAGCAACAAGCCAACTAACATAGGGCCTTCACCGAATTTGATCTCTTTTCCACCTTCCTCAAAATCAACCGATGCGTCTCAGTCCACCAGATCATCAACAGTACCGACAGCCCCAATAATTGGGTCTTCAATAGCTGGGGCCCTGGCATTGGTGTTCGCTGTGTTTGCCGTTCTGTTCTTTAGACGGAGATGGAGAGTAAAGGCGCTAGCAGGTAGGACACACCAGGATTCATTTTGTATATATAAAGTTATCTTACTTGTTAAATATAGCGTTCTGTTTTTTTTTTTTTGATACCATCAGATAAGACCCCATATCAGCAACCTGTTCCATATCATGATCAAGAAGTATGGCACCAGAGTCCCGACACGGTTCTGAGTCCTTACAGTGTGATGAGCTCTACAGATATGCGAAACCCATCTTTACAACATATCAGTGTGTGGATGGTGGGCCAATATAAGTTACTCGTAACCCCAAGTATTCTTCAGTCCAAGTGCTATTTCCGGTTCGAGATCCTTTTCAATGCGCTATGAAAGACAATTTAATGAATGTATGCTGGATTAGCTGTTGTACTTACCTGAAGGAATTTGATCACGATTTTGTTATAGATCTCGGAGAGTTTCTTGCTATCCGTAGACAGGCGAGTATCATCTCCCACGTTTCTGAAACTTGTGAGTTGGTCCAAGAGAACAAGCAATCCTCCATCGATTTGGCTTGGATCGCAATACGGTAGTAGGATAATCATCATGCTACGGAAAATATTAGTCCAAATAATCGGACAATTCCACTGCGCTTCAATCAGGCGAGTGATCTCCCTTGACTGCACTTCAGTCGGCAAATGGGCGCAAAATAACCTCATTAGCAAAAAGTAGAGGTCATTTTGGATCCCAAGCAGCGGCTCTCCAATCTAAGATTCAAACCATCATCTTTCAAAGTCGTATATGTGGCTCTAGATCCGACTTACAAAGTGACTGACATCCCGATCATTATCGAGTATACAATTGTCACTGGCGAGGGATCTCAGATGGCTAGTCAGTTTTTTGTAGTGAAACTGAAGCCATTCGTCTCGATTCTGATATGGTGTAAGTGGAGGAAGTTCGTTTAGAGAGGGAGAACACATACTGGAGCTGGATTGGAAATGAAGGTTTCTAACCCAAAAATAATGTAAGAGAGATTCCTGACTACACGATTTGTCCATTTCTCGAAATGAGCAATCCGAGATGGTGAGAGCGCATGCTCGTATAAGAAAGCAAGGTCAAGCAAGTAAGCTTCTGCGTCCTCGGACTTCGCATGCTCAATGAAGATACAGCACCGAACGAGGAACACTTCGTAGTTGAGAATGTCCTCTAATCCTGTGATCAAAGGAGTAAGTTAAGTCAGTTCATGTACATGGAGCGCTAATGCACAAGCTCACCGGTTGGCTCTCTAATTCTCACATATTGGTAGTTCGCAATTGTGTCATGGGCCGATTCAAGGTCTAGACGCAGGCGGCCAGAGCGCGAAACAGAAAGGAGGTGGTCAAAAACTGAGGCGTGAAGCACCTTGATAGGGCTACTATCACTGGGCATAGATACCAGTGACGTAAGAGGGTCTAAGAGAACACTAACAAGGCCAGATTCCAGACCCAGAAGTTCTTCGATCGAACTGCTGCTGCCGGTAAGGTTTGCTAGCTCATTGTCCGGACTTAGCCAGAGCTCGGATGCGGTAACATAAACGATTCCCAGAATCTTCCACACTATTTCACGTTGTGACTCGTTGACGGAAGACAAAACGTAAGCATAGAGGGCGTCAAGCTGAGAGAAGGCCTCTTCGGTTGACGATGGCGCTGGATCACCTTTTCTGATGTTGAGGATGGCTTTGAGGCGGTTATCAAGTCTGTCCTTGGGAGAACTGATATATCTGATGACGGTGGAGGCATATATGAAGTGAGTTGAACAATCGTCAAGGAGAAAGAATAGATCTTTCTCGGACGGCCATGAAGCGCATAGATGCATTCGAAGAGGGTGTGTTCGGTGGATTTGCTGAAATTCGTCAAGAAGGAATGTTCGAATGTCATTTCTAGTGTCTTGGTCCTGATCCAAATCAATCCGACGAAGATCTGTTCCAGAACAAGAAGAGTCGTGGTCGAAGAAACGTGTGAGATATGATTCCTGACGGCTTGCAACGAATATTCGAATAGGGATAGGGAATCGAGACATGGAGTTGGTGATGACTTTCAGTATGTCAATCTGAACTTCCTGTCCACCGCATTCGTCCAAGCCATCAATGATGATAACTCGACTTGACACCCTGCCACTAGGTGGGTTCACAGGGGGCTGAGAGTGTCCCAATGCATTCTTGACATATCGCCTGAAGAAGGACTTTCCTTTCCTATCATGTGTTGTCGCAGGAGGCTGTAGCTTTGCAGAAGGGGTTGGTGGGAAAGCAGCCAGGAGCGGCTGAACAAAAAGAGCGTCCATTTGGGTCCACCGTGATTTTTGGAATATGGCCGGATCCTTGGAAATGTAAGCCTCAACGTGCGGCCGTGTCTCTGGGAAGGCGAGTAGGAGTTGGTAGATTAACGTGGGGATTAATGTGTTTCCGTCACTGCGGTTCGATGCTGAGGTCCGAGAGAAGAAAAAGCTTGCCAATAGGCGGCCATCCAGCTTGAGCAACTCTGCAATAGTCTGCGCTAGGGCA